>CABFVV010000086.1_pt1 | contig 40777 bp, 34 predicted proteins | sample 8864751 | NCBI WGS metagenome assembly CABFVV01 (sample SAMEA5735770, study PRJEB23740) | soil metagenome | biome: forest; feature: forest soil; material: soil | place: USA | collected 2013-10-13 | depth 0.1 m | reverse complement strand
TTGTTCATGGTGGATGGTTTGTTGTTTGCTGGTTTCCGACTTCGACAATCAGATTCTCAGCTAAAACCTCCACCGCCTTCAATCTCCCGCCTCAACTCCCCCGTACACCAGATCCGAGCATATCTCTCAACCATGTCCCCGCACACCTGTCAGCTATGTCTCCGGTCTATACACAGCCGGCAAAGAGAAGTAGGTGCCGCCCCGCACAGGGGCAACGCTAATAGACCACTAACAATTCAAGGAAAGGCCAACACCGCGGGAGTCCAGACACAGCATCAATTCGACGCCGACTCTGTTTGAGCCGCTGGCACACCTGCCGTCTTGGTAGCGTCAGCGCCATTCCCTCCATGCTGAATAGCATAAATCTCCCGATTCCGCGCAATCTCCGTCGCCGAAGGCGGATAGTCATTATTGCGCACCGGCACGAGCCCTTCAGCCTGAGCCTGCTTCAGCTGAGCAATGACCTCAGCGCGGGTCAATCCCGACGGATTAGATTGAGCAAAGGCAGTAGCCCCAAACGGCAGACTAAGAGCAGCAACAGCAATAGCGGTAAGCAATTTCATGATGTCTCTCCGATGAAGTGCAAAAAATGAGTGGCTTGAACCACGCTTCCCATTGTTGCCATTTCATCTGTCGGAGCACTGACCTTCGGATTACCGTTTTGTTATCTACGCACCGCGCGTAAATCAGAACAAAAAACCCAAACCCCAGATAACAGAACGGTAATCTAGCGGACCATCAGCGGTAAGCGCCCTACCCCCACACTCCTGACATACGAAGAAGCCCGCGCCCCGCGCCACCACGCGCATCAAAACCCGCGCGCCTCCCTCTGCCTCTTTTCAGGAAACCGCCATGTGGATCGTCAAGCTCGCGCTGCGCCGCCCATATACATTCGTGGTCCTCGCGGTGTTGATCTTTATCGTCGGCCCTCTTGCGATACTGCGCACGCCGACCGATATCTTTCCGAACATCGACATCCCGGTGGTCAGCATCGTCTGGACGTATAACGGCTTTTCCGCCCAGGATATGGCCAACCGCATCACCTCGAACTACGAGCGCGCGCTGACCTCCGACGTCGACGATATCGAGCATATCGAGTCGCAATCGCTGAACGGCGTCTCGGTGGTGAAGATCTTTTTCCACCCCGGCGCGGACATCAATCGCGCGATTGCCGAAGCGGCCTCCAATTCCGCGTCGATCCTGCGCGTGCTGCCGCCTGGCACGCTGCCGCCGAACATCATCACGTACAACGCGTCGACGGTGCCGATCCTGCAGCTCGGACTCTCCAGCGACACGCTGTCCGAACAGCAGCTCTACGACCTCGGCAACAGCCAGATCCGCACGCAACTGGCGACGGTGCAAGGCGCGGCGGTGCCGCTGCCGTTCGGTGGCAAGGTGCGGCAGATCATGGTCGATATCGACCCGCGCGCGCTGCAGGCCAAAGGCCTTTCCCCGCTCGACGTGGTCAACGCCGTCAATGCGCAGAACCTGATTCTCCCGGGCGGCACCGCCAAGATCGGCACGAAGGAATACAACGTGCAGATGAACGGCAGCACCGACACGGTGGCTGCGCTGAACGACCTGCCCATCAAGACGGTGGCCGGCGGTGTGGTGTATGTGCGCGACGTTGCCCATGTGCGTGACGGCTATGCGCCGCAAACCAATATCGTGCGCAGCAACGGCAAACGCGCCGCATTGCTCACCGTCGAGAAATCCGGCAGCACGTCCACCTTGACCATCATCCAGCAGGTCAAGGCGATGCTGCCGCATATCGCGGCCGGTTTGCCGAGCGCGCTGCATATCACCGCACTGTCCGATCAATCGGTGTTCGTGAAGTCGGCCGTGATGGGCGTGGCGCGTGAGGCAGTGATCGCCGCAGCCCTGACCGCATTGATGATCCTGCTGTTTCTCGGCAGCTGGCGCGCCACGCTGATCATCGCGGTGTCGATTCCGCTTGCCGTACTGACCTCACTGATCGCGCTTTCCGCGCTCGGCCAGACCATCAACATCATGACGCTCGGCGGGCTCGCGCTCGCGGTGGGTATTCTCGTCGACGATGCCACCGTCGCGATCGAAAACATCACGCACCATCTGGAGAACGGCGAGCCGCTGCACGACGCGATTCTGAACGGCTCGGGCGAAATTGCCGTGCCGACTTTCGTCTCGACACTGTCGATCTGCATCGTGTTCGTGCCGATGTTTCTGCTCTCCGGCGTTGCCCGCTATCTATTCGTGCCGCTCGCCGAAGCGGTGGTGTTCGCGATGATCGCGTCGTATTTCTTCTCGCGCACGCTGGTGCCGACCCTCGCGATGTATCTGATGCGTGCGCGCAGCAACGCGCCAGTCACGGGCAACGGCCCGATTGCGCGCCTGATCCGCTTCCAGGCCGCCTTCGAACATCGCTTCGAAAGGTTGCGCGAACGCTATCGCGGCGTGCTCGGTTCGGCTATTGCTAGCCCGCGCCGTTTCATCGCGATCTTTCTGCTGCTGTGTATCGGCTCGCTCGCGCTGGTGCCATTTTCCGGCCGGGATTTCTTCCCCGCTGTCGATACCGGCGAAATCCGCCTGCATCTGCGTGCACCGACCGGTACGCGTATCGAGGACACCGCGCGCATTACCGATGAAGTCGAAGCCCGTGTGCGCAGCATGATCCCGAAGCAGGAACTCGCAGCCATGCTCGACAACATCGGCGTGCCGGTGAGCGGCATCAACCTGACCTACGATTCATCCGACCCGATCGGCCCGGAAGACGCTGACGTGATGATCACGCTAGCAGCCGGACACAAACCCACCGCTGCCTATGTGGCGACGCTGCGCACGACGCTCTCCAAAGACTTCCCCGGCGTCACGTTTGCCTTCCTGCCCGCCGATATTGTCAGCCAGATTCTCAACTTCGGTTTGCCTGCGCCGATCGATATCCAGATCGTCGGCAACAAGCTCGACGCCAATCGCGTCGTGGCGAACCGCTTGCTCGCACAACTGCGCGGCGTGCGCGGCCTCGTCGATGCGCGCATCCAGCAACCGGGCGACGAACCCGCGATCAATGTGAATGTCGACCGTACGCGAGCGATTCAGGCCGGCCTGTTGCAACGGGACGTATCGCAAAACCTGCTGATCGCGCTCTCAGGCAGTTCCCAGACCACGCCGAATTTCTGGCTCGATCCGCGCAACGGCGTCAGCTATCCGCTCATGGCGATGATGCCGCAGTACGACATCAACTCGCTGCAGGCGCTGGCCAATATTCCGGTCGCGCAGAACGGTGGCGCAGGTGCGGGCGTGGCGACGGCGTCCGCTGCGGCAAACGGCAACGGCCCCGCTCCGCAGAACCTGCTCGGCGCGATAAGCACGCTGACACGCGCCTCCCAGCAAGCCGTCGTCTCGCACTACAACGTGCAGCCGGTGCTCGATATTTTCGCGTCGGCGCAAGGGCGCGACCTCGGCGGCGTGGCGACCGACGTGAACCGCCTCGTCGACCAGATCCGGCCGCAATTGCCGCCGGGCGCGTCGATCGTGGTGCGCGGCCAGGTGCAGGCGATGCACGACTCGTTCAGCGGCCTCGCAAGCGGTCTCGTGTTCGCGATCGCCCTCGTCTATCTGCTGATGGTCGTCAATTTTCAGTCGTGGCTCGATCCGTTCATCACCATCAGCGGTTTGCCGGGCTCGCTCGCGGGGATTGCATGGATGCTGTTCAGCACGGGCACGACCGTTAGCGTGCCGGCGCTGACCGGCACCATTCTGTGTATCGGCATTGCCACGGCCAACAGCATTCTTGTAATCAACACCGCACGTGAATTCCACCACGGCGGCAAGCCGCCGCTGCAGGCCGCGCTCGAGGCAGGCTTCAGCCGCTTCCGTCCGGTGCTGATGACCGCGCTCGCGATGCTGATCGGCATGCTGCCAATGGCCCTCGGCCTCGGCGACGGTGGCGAACAGAACGCGCCGCTCGGCCGCGCGGTGATTGGTGGCCTTGCGCTTGGCACGGTGTCCACCTTGCTGTTTGTTCCGGTCGTCTACGGGATGGTGCATGCGTGGCTCGACAAACGCCGCGCGGCTCGCACTGCCGCAGAAGAATCCCGCGTTCCCGCCCGCACACTTTGACTCCGACGAGAACTAGCTCATGAACAATCCATCACTTCCGCCGGACCTCGGCGACAGGTCTGAACCGGCTGTTGAGGCTGATCGAGCCGCCAACATGGCCTCAAGCCCGAAGCCGGGCCGTCGCGTGTGGCCGTTCGCATTGGCTGGCCTCGCAGCGGCGTTGCTGATCGTCGGTATCGTGCCGCGTCTGCACGCAAGCGCAGCGCTGACACAACAGACGCAAGCGCAAAGCGTCCTCAGCGTGTCCGTGGTCGCGCCACGCCCCGCGCCGGCCGTCAACGAGTTGCTGCTGCCCGGCGCGGTAACACCATTCGCCGAAGCATCGATCTATGCGCGCACGAGCGGCTATCTCGGGCACTGGAACACCGACATCGGTGCCCAGGTGAAAAGCGGCCAGACGCTCGCCACGATCGACGCGCCCGATCTCGACGCACAACTGCGCCAGGCCCGTGCCGACGAAGCCACCGCGCAGGCCAACTTCGACTTCGCGAAGACCACGGCGCAGCGCTGGCAGGAGATGCTGAAAACGCAATCGGTCGCGCAGCAGGACGCCGATACGAAAGTCAGCGACATGGAAGCGCGTCGCGCGATGCTGGCGTCGGCGCAGGCCAATGTCGCGCATCTCGCCGAGCTGGTGTCGTACGAGAAGATCACCGCACCGTTCGACGGCACGATCACCGCGCGCAACGTCGATGTCGGCGCACTCGTGACGGCGGGTGGCACGCCTGGCACGGCAGGTATGTCGGGCGAACTGTTTCACATCCAGCAAACCGGCGTGCTACGCGTGTTCGTCGACGTACCACAGAACGACGCGCCCTACGTCACGCCCGAGACCGGCGTTTATCTGACCGCGCAGCAATATCCCGGACGGCACATCGCCGCAAAGGTTGCGCGCACAACCGGCTCGATCGATCCGTCGAGCCGCACGCTGCGCGTCGAGGTCGACGTCGATAACAAGGATGGCGCGGTGATGCCAGGTGCTTATGTGCAGGTGCATCTGCAGTTGCAGTCGACCACACCGGCGCTCGATCTGCCGGTGAGCGCCCTGCTCTTCCGCCCCGACGGCGTGACGGTCGCCGTGGTCGACGGCAATGGCCGTGCGGCGCTCAAGACGGTGCACATCGGCCGCGACTTCGGCACGCAAGTGGAAATCACCACAGGCCTCGCGGCGACCGACCGCGTGATCGATAACCCAGGCGATTCGCTGAGTACCGGCCAGCTCGTGCAGATCGCGCCGGCCACGCATAGCTGAGCGCCAGTCATCGAAAGGACGAGCCGAATGTCTCCCATATCTCTTCCACGCCCGTTGTTCCGCCGTTCGATCGTGGCCACGCTGATCGGCGCACTGCTGAGCGCCTGCTCGACTTTGCCGCCGTACCAGCGCCCCACCGCAGATATCCCCGCACAGTACGCCGGCGCGGCGCCTGGCTGGACCCAGGCCGCACCTGCCGACGCCGCACCGCGGGGCCCCTGGTGGACGATCTTCAACGATCCGGTGCTGAACCAGCTCGAAGCGCGCGTCGACGTGTCGAATCAGACCGTGCGCAAGGCGGTCGCGCAGGTGCAGCAAGCGCGCTCGATGGTGGATTACCAGCGTGCCGGTTTCTTCCCGACCGTCACTGCCGGTGTCGCCCAGAATCGTTCGAGAACCTCGCAGAATCTCGTGGACCGTGCGCTGGCGGGCAAGACCATTCCCGACTATTCGGCCGGCGTATCGGCGAGCTGGGAGCCGGATCTGTTCGGCCGCGTGCGCGATAGCGTGACCAGCGCGAAGGCCGATGCTGAGGCGAGCGAAGCGGATCTCGAAGCCGTGCGTCTGTCGATGAGCGCCGATCTCGCCGTCGACTATTTCTCTCTGCGCTCGCTCGACACGCAAAAGAAGCTGCTCGACGACAGTGTGACCGCCTACGCCGCCGCCTTGAAGCTGCTGCAGCAGCAACTGAAAGACGGCGCGATCGATGCCTCAGCGGTCGCTCAGGCCACCACCCAACTCGAAGCAACGCGCACGCAGGACACCGACATCGATGTGACGCGCGCGCAGATGCAGCATGCGATTGCCACGCTGATCGGCGAGCCCGCCTCCACCTTCACGTTGCCACCGAACGGATCGGCTGCGACGCCGCCGGCCATTCCCATAGGCGTGCCGTCGCAACTGCTCGAACGACGCCCCGATATTGCCGCAGCCGAACGGCGCGTGGCGTCGGCGAATGCACAGATCGGCGAGGCGCACGCGGCCTTCTTCCCCGATCTGGTGCTGTCGGCAAGCGCTGGGTTGGAAAGCACCTTCTTCGCGCCATGGCTGAGCGCACCGAGTCTGTTCTGGTCGCTCGGATCGCAACTCGCCGGCACGCTGTTCGACGGCGGCCGGCGCACGGCCACTCTGCATGGCGCGACGGCGCAATACGACGGTACGGTCGCCGACTACCGGCAAACGGTGCTGGTTGCGTTCCAGCAGGTCGAGGACAATCTGTCCGCCTTGCATTCGCTCGCCGACGAAGCCGCCAGCCAGCAGCGCGCGACCACGGCCGCGGATCTGTCGCTGCGGCTCACGACAAACCGCTTCAACGCGGGTGCCGTCAGTTATCTCGACGTGGTGACCGCGCAGACTATCGCGCTGACGAACGAGCGCACCGCGGATCAGATTGCGGCGCGGCAGTTGGAATCGAGCGTACTGTTGTTAAAGGCGCTGGGTGGGACGTGGGATGGCCCTAAACCCGCCGGAACGTAAGCACGAACCGCGTGCTCTGCGCGTCGCTCTCCGCATGCACCGTGCCGCCGTGCAACTCCATGATTGTGCGGACGATGGCAAGCCCGAGCCCCGTCGAACCCGTGGACCCCTGCGACACACCGGACGACGGCAAGGCGCTGCGCGACGGATCGACGCGATAGAAACGGTCGAAAATCCGTTCGAGGTGCTCGGCGGCGATCGGCTGCCCCTGGTTCGACACGGTGATACGCACCGAATCGGCCGATGCGCGAACATCGAGCGCGATCTCGCCGCCGCGTGGCGTGTAGCGAATCGCGTTGGCGAGCAGATTGCTGACGGCGCGACGAAACAGTTCGAGATCCGCCGTCAGCGTCGCCGCACCGGTGACCTGCACCCTGACATTCGCATCGTCAGCGATGCCCTCGAAGTATTCGGCGATCCGCGTCAGTTCCTGCCCCGCCTCGAACGCGCGCATATGTTTGACGAACTGCGGATGCTCGGCGCGTGCAAGAAACAGCACGTTTTCGATCATTCGGGAGAGCCGGTCGCACTCTTCCAGATTCGATGCGAGCAGGGATTCATATTCGTCGGTGGAGCGTGGCCGGGCAAGTGCGACTTCGGCGGCGCCGCGCATGTTGCTAATCGGTGTGCGCATATCGTGTGCGAGGTCGGCCGTGAAACGCGACAGGCGCTGAAAGCCGTGATCGACGCGTTCGAGCATGGCATTGAGCGCGCTTACCAGTGCTTCAAGTTCGCTCGGCACGCGCGCCACCGTGACCCGCGTGTTCAGGCGATTGACCGTAACGAGGCCCGCACTCGCCGCGATATCGCGCAAGGGCCGCAAGGCGGCACGAATCAGCAGATAGCTCAGCAGCATCGTCAGAATCACGCCGGCTGCGCCTGCCAGGTTGAGCTTGTCGCGATAGCGGTCGAGTAGCCGCCAGCGGTCGCTCATGTTGCGCGCAATCAACACGGTCGCGGTGTCGCCGTCGTGCAGCCGCGCGTCCGCGAGGATGCCGCGGATCGGTGCACCGTTGCGGCCGGTCCAGTTGCCGATATCCACGTCGGTGATGCGCGCCGCAGCGGGAATGCGCGTGAGCGGCGGCAGCGCGGCGATCGTCTCGACGCCGCCAGCTTCAGCGGTCTCGCCGGGGTCGTGGATATCGCTTGCCGCGCCTCCTTCGCCCGTTTCGCTTGCCGCATTGGGTGCAACGGAAGCATCAGGCGCATTTGAAACTGCCGAGGCAGCCCCGGTCGCCGCGTCACCCTGCGGCGCAAACGTCTCCCCGGCGTTGTGTTCGATCGACATACGCCCATCGGGACCGAACACCTCCATCGACATCGCTTCATTGCCCAGCACGATGCTGATCAACCGGTCACCGTGCTCGCGAATCCCTTTCGGCGTAGCGAGCTCCTCGGCGAGCCGCCGTGCGTGGCGCGCCGCCAGCACGATGTCGAGGTCGTCCTGCGCCTGGATCTGCTTCCCCAGCGCAAGGTACAGAAAACTCCCGGCGAGCACGAAAACCGCGAGCGTGGTGACACCGAAGGCAAGTGTAAGCGTCGCGGCGAGCGAGCGGCGGCGCATCAAGCGGCGTCCTTCAATTCGAGCACATAGCCGACGCCGCGTACCGTGTGAATCAGCTTGACGGGAAAGTTATCGTCGATCTTGGTGCGCAGCCGGCGGATCGCGACTTCGACGACATTCGTGTCGCTGTCGAAATTCATGTCCCACACATAGGACGCGATCTGCGTGCGGCTCAGCACTTCGCCCTGGCGGCGCGCAAGCAACTGCAGCAGCGAAAACTCGCGCGGCGTGAGGTCGATACGCACGCCGCCGCGTTTCACGCGCCGGCGATTGACGTCCATTTCCAGATCGCCCACCTTGATCAGTTCGCTTTCGCGCGGCGGCCCCCGGCGCGCCAGCGTGCGCACCCGGGCCAGCAATTCGACGAAGGCGAAGGGCTTGACGAGGTAATCGTCTGCGCCGAGTTCGAGGCCGCGCACGCGGTCGTCGACGTCGTCACGGGCGGTGAGAAACAGCACCGGCGTGGTACGCGTGGTGCGCAAGGTCTTGACGACGGTCCAGCCGTCCATGCCGGGCAGCATCACGTCGAGCACGATCACGTCGTACTCTTCTTCCTGCGCGAGGAGCAGCCCTTGTGGGCCATCGTTCGCGACATCGACCGCGTAGCCGGATTCTTCCAGGCCTTTCTTCAGATAAGCCGCTGTTTTGAGCTCGTCCTCGATCACCAGGATTCGCATGGGAGTGCTCCGCTGTGCTTGACCCTAAATCATACCGGCAAGCGGAGCGTCTGGTGATTACGATTCGGTAATGTTGGCCGGGGACGGCAGCCGGCCATACCCGTTCGCACAACGGCAAATGGCCACTCCCGGCTCAAGCGCGCTACGTTCCTACTCGACGTTATCCGTCACATCCGTCATCCGGACCATATGCGGCTTGACGACATCGTCTTCCTCGCCCGCCGCCGTGGGCGGATGAATCAGCGCTTCGAGCCGCGCCTTCGTAGCAAGAAACTCTGGCGACGTGGCCTGCGAATAGTCGCGCGGACGTGGCACCGGCACTTCGATCAATTCCTGCACCTCGCCGGGATTTGCCTTCAGCACCAGGATGCGGTCGGCGAGAAAAATCGCTTCGTCCAGATCGTGCGTGATGAACAGCACGGTCACGTCGATGTTGCGCCAGATATCGAGCAAATGCGTCTGCATCTTCGCGCGAGTCTGCGCATCGAGCGCGCCGAACGGTTCGTCCATCAGCAGAATCCGCGGCCGGTTCGCGAGCGCGCGAGCAATCGCCACGCGCTGCTTCATCCCGCCGGACAATTGATGCGGATACGCGTTGGCGAACTTTGTCAGACCGACCAGATCGAGCCATTGCAGCGCATCGCGCTCGGCGTGCATGCTGCTGTGGCCGTTCATCTTCAAACCGAACATGACGTTCTTCTTGACTGTCAGCCACGGAAACAGCGTGTAGCCCTGAAACACCATGCCGCGATCGGCGCCGGGCCCCTCCACCGGCTTGCCGTCGAGCAGCACGCTGCCGCTCGTCTGCCGCTCGAGGCCCGCAAGAATGCGGATCAGGGTCGACTTGCCGCAGCCCGACGGCCCGATCACGCAGACGAACTCGCGCCGGTGCGTTTTGAAGCTGATGCCGTTCAATGCGGTGCACTCGCCCTGCGCGCTCTCGAAGCGCTTGTCGAGATCGCGAACTTCGAGGATCACCTCGCGCGACTTCAGACGGTCGAAACGCTCACGCACCGCTTCGGACTGGATAAGGTATGACGGAATCGGTTGCGGATTTAACATGATTGAATCCTTGAATGCGGTGCAATGAGGTGCTGTGCGCTGCGATGTATGACACCAGGCCGTGGCTCGATCGGTCCTGCTACGCCTTGAGCGTGCGGTCCCACGGAAACAGCTTGCGGCCGACATAGGCCAGCACGAGATCGGTGCCGAGTCCGATAATCCCGATCATCATGATGGCCGCGTAGACGTTGTCGAAATGCTCATAGCGCGCCTGTTGCGTGATGTACCACGTGATACCGGAGCTGGTGCCGACCAGTTCCGCCACGATCAGATACGTCCACGCCCAGCCGAGCAGAATGCGCTGATCCCGGTACAGGTCAGGCAGGATGCCGGGAATCACCACATGCGTGAGCAGCTTGAGTTTCTTCGTACCGAGCGTCATCGCCGCTTCGAACAGGCCGTACTCCAGCTTGCGCGTGGTGTTCGCCACAATCAGCACCTGCTGGAACAGCGTGCCGATCACGATGATGGCAATCTTCGGACCGTCGTAAATGCCGAGGATCGCCACCATCAGCGCACCGAACGCGGGCGCCGGCAAGTAGCGGAAGAACTCGAAAAACGGCTCCTGCAGCCGCGCAATCGCGCTGTAAGTCCCGCAGACGATGCCGATTGGCACGCCGATCACCGACGACAGCAGAAAGCCCCAGAAGATCACCTGAATGCTGTGCCACAGGCTTTGATGCAGCCATACGCCGTCGCGCGACGCAGGGGGCGTCGTGAACGCGGTGTAGAACGCACGCAGCACTTCGTGGGGCGCGGGCAGGTAGACCGGGTTGACCGGCTCGCCCGTCGGCAATGCCGTGTGGCCGGCTTGCGCATGGCTCAGTTCGTCGGCGAACACGTCCTTGTCGACGCGCATGCCGGGCTGGAAATAGTCGACGCTGCCCGGGCTCTCGACCAGCACCTGCGGATGCCAGACGAACGGCACGTAGCTGACGATGCACCATACGAGAACCGGCAACAAAAACGAGCCGAAGCCCAATAGCCACTTGCCGCGTGCGGAGAGTTCGCGGCGCACCGCGAACCAGTCGCTTCTGTTAATTACGGTCATGGGATTCTCCGGGGCAGCGTTCGGTGTCGGAACTCGATCCGCCTGACTTGCAGCGCGACTGCAGCGCCACAAGCAACATCGATTTGAACAGTTCGTCGGCTTGCTTCATTTGCACGTTGCCTCCTCGGTGGTCCCGGCCGCCACGTCGGCACGCAGCACCATCAAGCGCTGACCCGCAACAACTGCCACGCCGGCCGCACAATCGATCGTTTCGATCACACCGTCTTCGGTGACGGCAACGGACACTTCCATCTTCATCGATTCGACGATTGCCACTACCTGCCCTTCGCTCACGCGTTCGCCTTCGCTGACGAGCAGTTTCCAGACGCTGCCCGAGACATCGGCGACGATGCTCTGCTGACCGGCCGCCAATGCGTCGTCCGCCCCGTTGCCGGTAGCCGAACCCGCGTCGCTGCCCTGCTCGCCGACATACTCGGCGTGCCCCGCTGCGTTCCAGCGTTCGCGCTCTTCGTCGAACGCCGCCTGTTGCAGGCGTTTGAAGGCGGAGATCGATTCGGCTTCATCCTTCAAGAAGCGGTTGTACGCGCCGAGGTCGAACACCGATTCCTCGATCTCCAGACTCGCGCGACCTGCGATGAAGTCGGCGCGCAGCTCGGCCAACTCGGCCTCGCTGACTTCGTAGAAGCGGATCTCGTCGAAAAACCGCAGCAGCCACGGCTTGCCGGCTTCGAATTCGCGCGTGGTGCGATAGCGGTTCCACATCTGCACGGTGCGGCCGACAAACTGATAGCCGCCCGGCCCTTCCATGCCATACACGCACAGATAGGCGCCGCCGATTCCCACCGCATTCTCCGGCGTCCAGGTGCGCGCCGGGTTGTATTTGGTCGTGACGAGCCGGTGGCGCGGATCGAGCGGCGTCGCCACCGGCGCGCCGAGATAGACGTCGCCGAGACCCATCACCAGGTAACGCGCGTCGAAGACGATGCGCTTCACGTCGTCGATGCTATCCAGACCGTTGATGCGGCGAATGAACTCGATATTGCTCGGGCACCACGGCGCATCGGGCCGCACCGACTGCATGTAGCGTTCGATCGCGATCCGCGTCGACGGGTCGTCCCATGACAGCGGCAGATGCACGATGCGGTTCGGCACGCGCATCTCGTCGACGGCGGGCAGTTCGCGCTCGGCCTGCTGAAGATGCGCGAGCAAGGTGTCGTGCGACAGCGTGCGCGGGTCGAAATGCACCTGCAGCGAACGGATGCCCGGCGTGAGATCGACGATGCCGGGCAGCCGGTGTGCATCGAGCCAGTTCATCAACGCATGCACGCGAAAGCGCAAGTTCAGGTCCAGCATAAGCGGGCCGTATTCGACCAGCACGTTCTGATCGCCGGAGCGGCGGTAGACCACGCCCGTGCCCTCACCGGCCGATGGATCGCTGTAGAGAATGCAATCGTGAGCGTTGAGGTTTGTCGTTGCTGCGGTTGCTGTAGGTGCCGCAGACGCCATCGACAGCGCTTGCGCGCGTACCGGTTCGAACCGCACCGCATCCCCCGGCCGCAGTTGCCCGAGCTTCCATAGCTCGTCGCCCACCACGGTTACTGGACAGACGAAACCGCCGAGGCTCGGACCGTCCGGGCCGAGAATCACCGGCATGTCGCCGGTGAAATCGACCGCGCCGACCGCATACGCGTTGTCGTGAATATTCGACGGATGCAGCCCGGCCTCGCCGCCGTCCGTGCGCGCCCATTGCGGCTTCGGGCCGATCAGCCGGACGCCTGTGCGGCTTGAGTTGTAGTGAACCGTCCAGCGCGTGCCGTACAGCATCGCGATGTCGTCGGGCGTGAAGAAGTCCGGTGCACCGTGGGGACCGTCGAGCACGCCGAGGGTCCAGTCGTGCGTCAGCGCCGGCACGCGCGCCGGATCGAGTTGCGCGCCCGCTTCGCCGCGACCTGCGTCGGCGGCAAGATGCAGCACGTCGCCCTTGCGCAAGGCGCGCCCCGCGTGGCCGCCGAATTGGCCCAGCGTGAAGGTGGCCTTGCTGCCGAGATAATCCGGCACCTGCAAGCCGCCCTTGAGCGCGAGACAGGCACGCATGCCCGCGCCGGTCACGCCGCCGAGCTTGAGCACCGAACCCGCCGGTGCCCGCGTGACCTGCCAGAGCGTGACCGGTTGGCCGTCGAGTGTGGCGGCGAGCGGCGCGCCGCCCAGCACGAACAGCGTCGCGGTGTTGAAGCGCAGTGTCGCGCCGACCATCGCGCATTCGAGTCCCGCCGCGTCGGCCGGATTGCCGAGCAGTTCGTTGGCAAGGCGGAACGACAGATCGTCCATGGGGCCCGACGGTGGCACGCCGATGTCCCAGTAGCCAACCCGTCCCGGCGTCTGCTGCACGGTGGTCTGCACGCCGCCGTCGAGCACGTCGATAGTGTGCGGCGCGAACACGAAGCGCGTGAGGAAGGCGGTGGTTTGCTCGCCGCGCGCGAAGGTCGCCGAACCGGCGATGGCGCGCAGATAGTCGAGGTTCGTCTCGATGCCGTACAACTGGGTTTGCGCCAACGCGGCGCGCATGGCGGCGAGCGCGGCATCGCGTGTTGCGCCCTTGACGATGATCTTCGCGAGCAGCGGGTCGTAAAACGCGCTGACTTCGGTGCCTGCATCGACCCAGGTGTCGACCCGCGCATCGGCGGAGAAAGCGACGTGGGTCAGCACGCCCGCGCTCGGCTGAAACTGCTTGTGCGGATCTTCAGCGTACAAGCGGACCTGGATGCTCGCCCCGCTGGGCGTCGCAACCAGCGTGTCGAGCGGCGCAAGTGCGCCCCCTGCCTGACGAATCATCCACTCGACCAGGTCGACACCCGTCACCTCCTCCGTAACGCAATGCTCGACCTGCAGCCGCGTGTTCACCTCGAGGAAATAGAAGCGCCGCGTGTCGGCGTCGAATACGAACTCGACCGTGCCGGCTGATTCATACTTCACAGCCTGCGCGAGGCGCACGGCACTCGCATGCAACGCCGCGCGTTCCGCTTGTGTCAGACCGGGTGCGGGCGTTTCCTCGATCACCTTCTGATTGCGCCGCTGCACCGAGCAGTCGCGTTCGCCGAGCGCGATCACGCCGCCCCGGCCGTCGCCAAAAATCTGCACTTCGATATGGCGCGCGTTCTCGACGAATTTCTCGATGTAGACACCCGCGTTCGCGAAGTTGGCCTCGCCAAGCCGGGCGACCGATGCGAACACGCTCTCCAGTTGTGCCGCATCGCGGCACAGCGACATGCCGATGCCGCCGCCGCCCGCGGTGCTTTTCAGCATCACGGGATAGCCGATCGATTCGGCCTCGCTTAGCGCGGCAGTTACATCAGGCAGTAGGCCGGTGCCGGGTAGTAGCGCCACGTCGTTTGCTCGTGCCAGCTCGCGTGCCGTGTGCTTCAGGCCGAATTCACGCATCTGCGCGGGGCGCGGCCCGATGAAACGGATGCCCGCGTCTTCGCATGCCTGCGCGAAAGCCGCGTTCTCCGAGAGAAAACCGTAGCCGGGATGCACGGCATTCGCGCCGGTCGCACGCGCCGCCTCGAGAATTGCTGCGCTATTCAGATAGCTGGCGGCCGCCACCGCCGGGCCGATGCAGATCGATTCGTCAGCGAGCATCACGTGCATGGCGTGGCGATCGGCCTCTGAATAGACCGCAACCGACGCAATGCCGAGGCGTTTGAGCGTGCGAATCACACGGCAGGCAATTTCGCCGCGATTGGCAATCAGGACTTTGTCGAATGTCATTGGCTGTCCCAGATGGTCAGCCGCACGGGCGTCGGGTTATAGCCGTTGCACGGATTGTTCAACTGCGGACAGTTCGAGATCAGTACCGTCACGTCCATCTCGGCGCGCATTTCGACGTATTTACCCGGGGCGGAGATGCCGTCTTCGAAGGTCAGTTTGCCGAGTGGTGTCACCGGCACATTCATGAAAAAGTTGATATTGCTGACGATGTCGCGTTTGGTGAGCTGCGTGCCAACGCCGCAGGTGCAATGCGTAATGGCATGCAGGAAACTGTCCCGGCAGCTATGCATATAGCGCTTGTCGAGCGCGTAACGCACTGTGTTGCTCTCGGCGGCGCAGGCTCCGCCGAGCGTGTCGTGGCGCCCGCAGGTGTCCGCGACGATGGTCAGCATCGGCTTGCCTAAGTTCGACATCAGCACGCTGCCTGCGGACAGATAGAGATTGCGTTGCGCGCGAATCGTGTCCTGCGCGCTGTAGCGTTCGAGCGGATCGGCGCTGTTGTAGAACAGCGTGTCGACGGCCTGATTGCCTTCCAGGTCGAGAATGCGGAACAACTGGCCGCGTTTGATTTCATGCAGCCACGGCTGGCCGGACGGCAGTGTGAGATCGTAGACCGCGTTACGGATGTCGAGTTTGCTTTCGATGATAGGCATCGCGGGTCTCCTTAAACGAACAGACGATCGGTGTTGACGAAGCCGCGCCCGTTCTCAGGGCACGCGGCGCGGCAAGGATCGTCGGCCGGTACGGAGGCATCGGCGGCATACGCGCGGTACGCGATCAGCTTGACGGGCCTCGGTTCGTATTCGGAGGAAGGGTTCAGCGGATGCGGTGCGCTCGAAAACGCGGCGAGCGTGTCCATTTCGAAACGCAGATCGAAGGCCGCGCCGACAGGGGAATGTCCCGCGACGAAGTCGAGCGAGCCATCCTCACCGATCGCGAGCTTGCTGAAAAAGTTGATATTGGCGACGAGATCGCGCGTACCCAGACCGTGTTTCGCCAGCTCAAGCAACAGGCTGTCGCGGCCGTTGCGGACCATCGCATTGCGATGTTGCTGATAGCGGGCTGTGCCGTATTTGTCGGCGAACAGTTCGGCGTCGCCTAGGCCGCCTAGCGGATCGTGCCAGCCGAGCGTATCGGCGGTGATCGACGCCATGACGCGGCCCATATCCGAATAGAGCACGTGACCGCGTGTCAGATGCGCGGTGTGTTGTGCCTTCAAGGTATCGGCCATGTTGTAGCGTTCGAGCGGTTCGTCGTGCCGGTAGAACACGGCGGCCAGATTGGCGCCGCCCTCGGGATCGACGATGCGCAGCGCCATGCCACGGCGCAGCACGCCGGACCAATGCGTGCCGGCAGGAATCACTGTTTCCCACAACACATGCGGGATCGGTGCGAGATCGACTGAGGTTTGCGTCGACATGGAGGCTCCAGGTATCGGTTGGGAAAAAGCATGAGAGGGCGATTGACCGACATCGCGACCTCCCGGGCTTTTATCCCTCCGTGGAGCCTCGCCGGCGCCTTGAAAGAAGGTGAACGGCAAGACCGGATTGCTCTCGGACCAGACATCGTGTGCGCGCTTTGAAGCCTTCTGGAAGCCTTTAAAGCGGTACGACCGGAACCCTAGCGATCCTGAAGATGATGCAAATTACTTCGCACCTCTCGCTGCGTAGCTAAGCGAGTTGCGTGCCAGCGTGATGTTGCTGAGGCCGCAGGCGCATTGTGGCAAGGGATTGAATGGTATCGGCGGCACAATGCGGCAAGCAGAGGTTCATTGGCTTGATGGCGCACGCACCACGGCTGAGGGCAAACCGGCACCAGTTGAATGCGCGAAGCACCATGATTGGGCCGCGCGATTACGTTTATCACGGGGTGTAGGGGCTCTGCACGATGGCACGGTGTGTGCGTGATAAGGCGTCACACACTTCACCGCCCTCATCCGACCATGCTCACGCTTGCCACGCTTCGCCGCACGCTCTACACGCTCATGTCGGCTCGTTTCATCGAACTGCAAAAGCAACGGCGCCGCTCGTAGACTAGGCTGCGCGTTGGTTGAGAACCTGTGTCTTGCAAGCACGTTCCGGCCAGATAACCAGCACTAAACGCGCTTCCGGGGCGGCCACACACACGGCCTCAATGAGTGCCATCAGTCAGGCAACATCCTGCTCAGTACCCGCATAACGAGCCTGCTGCCCAAAGCTCGCCAACCCCTTCGACCCCTCCGGCAACACCAACTCACCGCGTTCGAGACGCTGCTTCAAATAGGTAAAGCTCTGCGCCGTCTGCGCGAACAGATGATCTCCCGCCGAAACCGGCGGGTATTTCGCCAGCGCCTCGGGTGTTGCAAACTGCGGCAGTGGTAGGACCACGGTGTGGTAATCGCAGGCAAAGAAGAGCGGAAACGAGTAGCGCTCTTCCCTCACCTTGCGCACGCGATGTGACGTCGCCACATACGTGCCGCCCGTCCATACCTCCAGCATGTCGCCGATGTTCACGACAAACGCGTTGTCGACCGGCGGCGCGTCGATCCACTCACCCTCGCCGTTCATCACTTCGAGGCCAGGGGCCGTCGGCAGCAGGATCGTGAAGCACTCATAGTCAGTATGCGCACCGATGCCCGGCCGGTCTTCCGCGGACGGGTCGAAGGGATAGTGAAGCAGGCGCAGTTGGCTCGGGGGCTTCTGCAAATAGCTGTCGAAATGCGTCTCCGGCAAGCCGAGTGCAAGCGAGAAGCCACGGAACAACGCGCGGCCGAGCGCGAACGCCGCCTCGTAATAGCCGCCGATCGCTTCACGAAAGCCTGGCTGCTCGGGCCACAAATTCGGCCCGAGCATCGGCGTGCCGGCCCGGACATCCGGGTCGTCAGGCGGCAGTTCCCGGCCCGTGTCGAAACCTTCCTTCCTGTCGCGCTTGCCGCCTGCGAAAACCTCTTCGCCTTCGGGTACATAGCCACGATGCGCAGTCGATTTGCCAATGTAATAGCGCATCTTCCAGTCGTCGGGGGCGGCGAAGAACTGCTTGGCCTGTTCTATGAGCGCAGCTTGCTGTGCACGCGAGACCTGATGACCAGTGACGTAGAAAAAACCCGCGTCACGCGCCGCGCGGTCGAGTTCGCGGGCGGCTGCAAGACGCTGGTCGGGATCATCGCTAAAAAGGCCGCTGACGTCGACGATGGGCAGACGGTCGAAACGCGTGTGGGATTGGCTCATGAGCTTGGCTTATACGGGCTGCGGTTCGGTGGGCGATTGAGTCGGCGAATGCATTTGCGCGGACAGGTTCGCTTGCGATTCGGTTTGCTGGCCGCCACGCGCCTCACGTCCGGCAAGAAACGCCGCGATGTGACGTCGCTCTTCGCGCCCCATCCACGTGTTGATCTCCCATAGATCGGCCACCGGAGCATTCGTGAACGGCAAAGTGTGCAGATAACCGTCGGGGCCGAACTCGGGTGTCATCGTCGTGTTCGTATAGCCCCTATCGACCTGCGCGCTCCACAGCGCCTCCCAGATCCGCTGATGCGAGGCGAGGCAGTCCGCGTACTCAGGTGCAGCCGGATGCGGCACCTGCGGACCTTGCGGATAGCCAACACGCCCGTGCAGATGATGCGCATGCGGCGCAAGCTCGAGGATCGTGTCCCACTCGCTGTCGAGAAGACGCTCGCACACCGATACCCAATGGCTGAAGTCGCAAGTCAGCTTGAGGTCCGGCACGGCACGCGCGACGTCGCGGGTAATCCATGGGTTGTAGAACGAGCGGCCGCGATGCGTCTCGAAGCTGCAGATCACCTCGTGCTTCGCGGCGATTTCCACCGCGCGCGTGAAGAAATCCACCTGTGTGGCGGCCGGCCATGCGTCGCAGCCCGCCATCACATTGAAAAAGCGTGGCTTGAGCGGCTTGCCCCAAACGATCTTTTCTTCGAAGTCGCGCAGGTGGTCCGCGGGTGTGGCGGACCGTTCCGGCACATAACTGCCCGCCGTCGTAATTTCCGCAATGAACTCGAGACGTTCATCCGCGATTGCCTGCGCAAACGCTTCACGCTCAACCCCACCCGTCGGAACCGGCGCTTCGATACCGTCGAACCCGGCGGCACGTACCATTGGCGCCGCATCATGCGGACCACCATCGAATCCCCAGAACGTCTTGAACAATTCGAATTTCATCGCCTCTCCAATTACATGCACAATTGCATGCAATAGTACACACGAAATTCCTTCGCCAATAAAATATCCCGGCCTCGCCATGCATAATTCTGGCGCGCCCAATTTCCGGCGCGATTAGCACTTAAACTGTGCACCCCTCCTCCTCGTGGTGAATCGATGAAGAAGAAACTTGCGCGTCACAAGGGGCAAGCCGTCGCGCGCGCCATTCTCGACATGGACTGGCAGTGGTCCTCGCATTTCGGCGACCTGGGGCTGAACGACCTTAACTACAGCGATCTGTTTTGCCGGATGTGGGTCGAACCGGAAGATGATTTCGCCAAGACGGCGCTCTACGAGTTCATGCCTGGCGTGAGCCGCCGCACCGCGGTGCGCTACGTGCAGGAGCTGATCGACGCCGGCTGGCTGCTGGAGACGAGTTCCGAAGCGGATCGCCGCATCAAACGGGTCAGTCTCGCGGCCTCGATCGAGGAACGCCTCGAGCAGTTTCTCGCCTACGTGCATCAGCGTTTCGCCACCTTGGATTGAGCCTTTGACGCCATGTCCGCGTTGAAGCATTCGCATAACAAGCATCTCGAGGCATCGCGCAATCCGGCTGGCATATTTCTCGCTAGATTAATCGCCGAGAGGTGCGGCAGCGTCGCATCTTAGGGATGCTAGGGTTCCGGTTCGCGAGAATGTCTGGTCCGAGAGCAGCCCGGTGCACCTGTTCGTTCGATTCGGACTTGATCCGGGAACGAGCTGGCCGCACTACACGGCGGGACAAAAGCCCGGGAGATTGGCGATAGCGATGCCTATCGTGCCTCTCCGTGGCCGGCGTTTGTCTCCCGCAGTTTTCGCACAGTGTCCGCACCAATCGGATTCTCGCGGGAACCGGTCATGTTGTTTTATCGCGCAGTCGCCGCGCGATCCAACTCAACAATCGCAATTGACCGGTCTCCTGGAGAAAACGATGAAACGCTTCGAATCCGCCCGTACGTCCCTTACCTTACTGAGCAGCCTTGCCTCGTCGCGCCGCATGCGTGGCGCGATCGCCGGTGCTGCCGCCGCGGTCTCTATCGCCTTTGCCGCCGCACCTGCACAAGCGACCACGCCGCTCGCCATCGGCTATAGCGACTGGCCCGGCTTCGTCGCGTTCCAGGTTGCCATCGACAAAGGCTGGTTCAAGGAAGCCGGCGTGGATGTCAATTTCCAGTGGTTCGACTACTCGGCCTCACTCGACGCGTTCTCCGCCGGCAAACTCGACGCGGTCGGCGCAACCAACGGCGATGCGCTGGTCACCGGCGCAAGCGGCGCCAAAAACGTGATGATTCTCCTGACCGACTACTCGAGCGGCAACGACATGATCGTGGCCAAGCCGCCCATTCGCACCGTGGCCGGACTCAAGGGCAAGAAAGTTGGGGTCGAAATGGGTCTGGTCGATCACCTGCTGCTGGACACGGCGCTCGAAAAGCATGCGCTCAAGGAATCGGACATCACGCTCGTCAACGCGAAGACGAATGAGTTGCCGCAAGTGCTGGCGTCGTCCGGCGACGTCGCAGCGGTCGGCGCATGGCAACCGAACGCGGGCGAAGCACTCAAGCGCGTGCCGGGCTCACGTCCCATCTTCACCTCGGCCGACGCGCCGGGCCTGATCTATGACGCGATCACGGTCAATCCGGTCAGTCTGCAGTCGCGCAAGGCCGACTGGGCCAAGGTGATCAAGGTCTGGTATCGCTGCGTGGCCTACATCAACGATCCGAAGACGCAACCGGATGCCGTCAAGATCATGTCCGCGCGCGTCGGCCTGACGCCGGCCCAATATCTTCCGTTGCTGAAAGGCACGCACCTGCTCGACGCGACGGCGGCGAGGAAGGCCTTCGTCAAAGGTGACGGGCTGGACTCGGTGTACGGTTCGAGCGTGAACGCGGACAAGTTCAACGTACGCAACGCCGTCTACAAGCAATCGCAGAACGTGAGCGCCTATCTCGATCCGGCGCTGACCAACGCGCCGTAAGTAGCGCTGGCCGGGCGTCTATAGCTATACACGGTAATATGGGGGCAGCACGCTCCGTCGCTGCACACATGCGATTCATTGCGGCGCCGGAGGACGGCCACAAGGAGGCAATCGTGTATAAAAACCGGTCTCGCTATCACGCCCTGGTTGCGCTGGCACCCGTACTGGCGCTGCTTTTGTCGCTTCTGCTGCTGACCCAGCCGCGATCCGTGTTAGCCAGCGAAGACAGCGCCAACGGCAGCGCGGAAGCCGCGGGCCAGCGCGCCCGCTTTGCCAAAGAATTCTGCGGAGGCTCCGAGCAGGACGTGGTCGAGTACAAGGAGAAACTCAGAAAGGTCCTGACCGAAGCCAGCCAGTTCGATACGCGCTGGCAGGCGGGCTGGCAGCGCGGGGATAGCGATGCGATCCAGATGCGCGCGCTGCAACTCAACTCCCCGTCGGAATTCGCAGTGCGGGTCAAAAGCAACTGCGACCGCATCAAATGGCAGGGCGACAACTTGCTGCGAGCACGCCCGCCGAAGTAGCCCGGCGCCCGAAACTGTTATTCTTCCCTCTCTCCGGCCATCACCTGGTCGCCTGCCGCCTCCGGGCGGCATCCCAAGCGGCGCGCTCACGCGCCCGGCATCAGCGAGACAGGAATTTGCATGTTCGGTTTTTTGCGTGGCTATTTTTCCAACGACCTGGCAATCGACCTCGGCACGTCGAACACGCTGATCTATATGCGTGGCAAGGGCATCGTGCTGGACGAACCCTCGGTGGTCTCGATTCGTCAGGAAGGCGGCCCGAACGGTAAGAAGATCATTCTGGCCGTCGGCAAGGAAGCGAAACAGATGCTCGGCAAGGTGCCGGGCAATATCGAGGCGATCCGCCCGATGAAGGACGGCGTGATCGCCGACTTCAACATCACCCAGCAGATGATCAAGCGCTTCATCCAGATGGCGCACGAGTCGCGGATGTTCGCGCCGTCGCCGCGCATCATCATCTGCGTACCATGCGGGTCGACTCAGGTCGAGCGCCGCGCGATCAAGGAAGCCGCGCATAGTGCGGGCGCCTCGCAGGTCTATCTGATCGAAGAGCCGATGGCCGCAGCGACCGGCGCCGGCCTGCCGGTGTCGGAAGCGACCGGCTCGATGGTGGTCGATATCGGCGGCGGCACGACCGAAGTGGGCGTGATCTCGCTCGGTGGTGTCGTCTATAAAGGTTCGGTGCGCGTGGGCGGCGACAAGTTCGACGATGCGATCGTCAACTATATTCGCCGCAACTACGGCATGCTGATCGGCGAGCAGACTGCCGAGGCCATCAAGAAGGAAATCGGCTCCGCGTTTCCGGGCTCCGAAGTCAAGGAGATGGAAGTCAAGGGCCGCAATATGTCCGAAGGCATTCCGCGCAGCTTCACGGTGTCCAGCAACGAGATTCTCGAAGCGCTCACCGATCCGCTGAACCAGATCGTTTCGGCGGTGAAGATCGCGCTGGAACAGACGCCGCCGGAACTGGGCGCCGACATCGCCGAGCGCGGCATCATGCTCGCGGGCGGCGGTGCGTTGCTGCGCGATCTCGACCGCCTGCTCGCGGAAGAAACCGGCCTGCCGGTGTTCGTCGCCGAAGCGCCGTTGACCTGTGTGGTGCGTGGCTCGGGGATGGCGCTGGAGCGGATGGATAAGTTCGGCGGGGCGTTTTCGTACGAGTGAGGGTGGTCACTCAGGACACAAACGGCAACTTGCTATCGCGCGCAGCGGCCAGCATGGAAAGCGTGATCTTGCGCACTTCCAGCTTGCTCTGCGTGATATGCGCGCGCAGCAGGATGATCGCTTCCGTCACCCGGTTGCGTTCGATCAGGTTCAGCATGGTGGCGTGCTCGTCGTAGGTGGCGCTCGTGCGGTGCGGTTTGAGGAAGTCCAATCGACGCACGATGCGGATGCGCTCGGTCACTTCGTTATGCACGCGCAGCATCTCCGCGTTGCCGGTCGCCGCGACCAGTTGACGGTGGAAGTTCTCATCCATGCCGAACATCTTGACCGGGTCGCTCTCGCGCAATTCGGGCTCGACGCACCATATCGCCTTCAGCGCTTCGACGGCCGCATGCGCGACGTCGCCGCCCGCCCCCACGCGTTCGACGGCCGCTACCTCCAGCACGATGCGCAAATCGTAGAGCTGATCGAGCTGGTCGAAATTGATCGGCGAGACTTTCCAGCCACGCCGGAAGCCGACTTCCAGATAACCCTCGCGTTGCAAACGAAACAGGCCGTCGCGCATCGGCGTGCGCGACACGCCGTAGTGCTGCGCGATGCCGTTTTCGGAAAAACGGTCGCCGGGAAACAGGCGAAAGCTGAAGATATCGTTCTTCAACTGCTGGTACACCTGCTCGGCGAGCGGATTGGCGGCGCCCGGCACGGCAGGCGTGTCAGGCTCCGCGGGGGTCTCGAGCAGATTTGTCGTATCGTCGTTCATTGATGCCACATCCCCTTTTTTCTTATTATCGGCGTTTCATGGCATGGCGATAAGGCTGACGTGCGCCGCGACGATCTTCCAGCCGTCGGCGGGACCGAGCCTCGCCCACGTCTGCATCTGACGGCCGATCAAAGGCGTCGCATCACTGGTGAACTCAGTGCTGACGGTGGCGAAGTCTGTGCCGAACGTTGTTACCACGGTGCGATGCAGCTTGCGCGACTTCGGCACCGGCTCGCAGCTCTCGCGCCATGCACGGATCGCTTCGCCGCCATGCTGGATTTCGGCGATTCCATAGCGGACCGTCTCCGGCGTGTGCCAGAAAAGCGCGTTCATTGCCGCGACGTCGTTGTCGACCAGCGCCCGCTCGTATTCGACAAAGGCTGCCTGCACTTGCGCTACCACTTCGGGCTGATTTATCTCCATGCCGGGATCGTCTCGTCGAGTTTCGTCAATGAAGCAAGCGGCGCGGTCCAGCCGACAATGCCGCCTTGCGAGCGCACCATCTCGAGCGTCGCCTGTTTGAACGCGGGGAAATAGCTGGCGGTTGCGTCTTCGATCAGCAGACTGTCGTAGCCACGGTCGTTGGCTTCGCGCATCGAGGTCTGCACGCACACTTCGGTGGTCACGCCCGCGAACACGAGATGCGTGATGCCGCGCGTCGCGAGCTCTTCGCCGAGCCGGGTGGCGTAGAACGCGCCCTTGCCGGGTTTGTCGATCACGAGTTCACCGGCAAGCGGCGCGAGCGGCTCGATGATTGCATTACCGGGCTCGCCGCGAATCAGGATGCGCCCCATGGGTCCTGCATCGCCGATGCGGGCATTGGGCGCGCCTCTGAGCCGTTTCGCCGGCGGGCAGTCGGACAGATCCGCCGCGTGCGATTCACGCGTGTGCACCACGAGCCATTGATGCTTGCGCGCGAAGGCCAGCAGCGCGGCGACGGTCGGCACGATCTCAGCCAGCAGCGACACGTCGTTACCAAGCGATTCGCCGAAGCCGCCCGGTTCGATGAAATCGCGTTGCATGTCGATCAAGACCAGCGCGGTTTTCGTGGGGTCCAACGTGAAGGGACCCGGTTGGGCGTCGATCGTCAGCGGGGTTTGCTGTGTCATCCGATGGCTTCCTTCATTCTTTCTGCGGGTACGGCGCGATGCGCCGGCGTGTCGCCGTGCCCTGCCATATGCTGACCGAGCACGGTCCGATCCGCACGTGCCGCCGGCGTCTCGAACACCAGTTTGCCCTCCGCGATCACCACGATGCGGTCCGCCAGTTCGAGCAGTTCGTCAAGGTCTTCGCTGACCAGCAGCACTGCCGCGCCTGCATCGCGTGCAGCCATCAGACGGGCATGGATATCGGCGACGGACGCGAAATCCAGACCGAACACAGGGTTCGCGACGATCAGCACATCCACCGGCTGTCCGAGTTCGCGCGCCAGCACTGCGCGCTGCACGTTGCCGCCCGACAGCGTGCCGATGGTTCGTTCGGGTAGCGGTGGACGCACATTGAACTCGGCGATCAACTGCGCGGCGCGCTCACGCACTGCACGCCGGTCGAGCCACCAGCCGCCGCGCCGCAACGGCTCGCGATCGAAGTCGCGCAGCGCGAGGTTCTGCGCCACGCTCATCGCAGCGACGCAGGCGTTTTTCAGCGGCTCCTCGGGAATCGCGAACACGCGCCTTTGGGTCATCTCTTCGCGCGTTGCGTGATAGGCCTTGCCCGCTACCTCCATGTCGCCGGCTTTCACACGACGCTGCCCGACCAGCGCTTCCACCAGTTCCTTCTGTCCGTTCCCTGAAACGCCCGCAAGTCCGAGGATTTCGCCCGCACGCACGGACAGCGTCGCGTGCTTGACTGCCGTGTGGCCGCGATCGTCTTCGACTGAAACGTCGCGCAACGCGAGACGCACTTGCGCCGTGTCGTCGACTGGTTTGCGTGGCAGGCGTTCCACGGTCACCGCAGCCATCACCGGCGCTTCGTCCTTCAAAGGGACTTCGTTCGGCGCATGGGTAGCGACGGTGCCCATCATCCACGCTGCGAGTTCGTCGCGGCTGGTGTTGGCAACCGCGCTCGTGCCGACTTGCCGGCCCTTGCGCAACACGGTGACGTCGTCGGCATAAGCCATCACTTCGCGGAACTTGTGCGTGATCATCAGCACCGTCAGCTCGCCGCGCGAGGTCAGATCACGCATCAGGCCGAGCACTTCGTCCGCTTCTTGTGGTGTCAGTACCGAGGTGGGTTCGTCGAGAATCAGGAAGCGTTGCTGCAAATAAAGCTGTTTCAGTATCTCGAGTTTCTGTTTTTCACCGGCGGCGAGCATGGCCACCGGCGCGTCGAGCGGCAAGCGGAACGGCATGCGCTGCATGAACGCGGCAAGCGCGACGCGCTCGCCCTTCCAGTCGATTTTCCACGGCATCCGTCCGCGCGCGAGCAACAGGTTTTCTTCGACCGATAGGCCTGACGCCAGCGTGAAATGCTGATACACCATGCCAATGCCGAGCGCCTGTGCATCGCGCGGCGATGCGATGTGGACCTCACGATCGTCGGCGGCGATCTGTCCGTCGTCGAGCACGCCGTAGCCGACCAGTCCCTTCACGAGCGTGCTCTTGCCCGCCCCGTTCTCGCCAAGCAGCGCGTGAATCGTGCCGGCTTTGACCTTGATCGAGACGCTATCCAATGCGCGAAACGCGCCGAACGATTTGCTTGCGTTCAGCACTTCCACGCCCAATGCCTTCGGCGCCGTGGTCATGGTTTATCTGCCTGAAGTGGCCAGCGCCGCTGCCGGCGCCGCCGTCGTGGCCAATAGCGTAGCCAGCAGCGCGTGCGAATCCGACACCGTGCCGAACACGCCGCCTTGCATGGTGATCATGTGCAGCGCGGCGTCGTGATTGCCCTTGTCGGTCGCGCCGCAGCAATCGGCCAGCACCGTGCATTCGAAGCCGCGATCGTTGGCCTCGCGCATGGTCGTGTGGACGCAGACGTCGGTGGTGATGCCGGTCAGCACCAGATTGACGATGCCGCGCGTACGCAGGATCAGTTCGAGATCCGTCGCGCAGAAAGAACCCTTGCCGGGTTTGTCGATGATGATCTCACCTGGCAGCGGCTTCAGTTCGTCGATGATTTCCCAGCCCGGTTCGCCGCGCACGAGGATCTTGCCGCATGGGCCGTCGTCGCCGATGCCTACGCCGTCGGTGCCCGCGCGGCGGCTGCGCCAGCGTTTGTTCGCGGGCAGGTCGGAGAGGTCCGGGCGATGCCCTTCACGCGTGTGAATGATCGTGAAGCCCAGTTCGCGCATCGGCTTCAGCACGCTTTTGATCGGCTCGATCGGCGCGCGCGTCAGCGACAGGTCATAGCCCATTTTGTCGACATAGCCGCCGTGGCCGCAGAAATCCGTCTGCATGTCGATGATCACGAGTGCCGTGTTGTCCGGCCGCAGGTCGCCATCGTAGGGCCACGGGTAGGGTTTCGCTTCGATGAATCGGTTCATGGCGGTGAGATCCTTGTTAGGTCCTGGCGGGGTCTTTGAAGGCACGCACGGTAGGGCAAGCTCAGCGAGTCAGGCTCAACTCGCCCGGCGCGCCAGCCAGCGTGCGATCCGGACGGCAGTTGACGATCATGATCGCGAGCGTCAGCACATACGGCGCCGCGTTGTAGAGGTAGTAGCCGCTCGTCACGCCGATCGCCTGCAACGCCGGCCCGAGCGCGCCGGCCGCGCCGAACAGCAACGCGGCCCACAGGCAACGCAAGGGCTGCCAGCGCGCGAAGATCACCAGCGCCACCGCCATCAGTCCTTGTCCGCTGGAGAGCCCTTCATTCCAACTGCCTGGATAAACCAGCGACAGATACGCGCCACCGATGCCCGCGAACACACCGCCCACCGCCGTCGCGGCGATGCGCACGCGCGTCAACGGATAGCCCATGGCACGCGCCGTCTCGGCGTGATCGCCGACGAGCCGCAGCACCATCCCCCAACGGGTATTGCGCAAGCCCCATTGCTGAACGAAGGCCAGCACCACGCCGATCACGAACAGCAGGTTGATATGTAGCGCGTTATGCAATTGAGGCGACGAGGTCCACGTGCCAAGATCGATAAACGGCAGCATCGGCGCCTGCGGTTCGATGAAGGGTTTGCCGAGATAGAACGCGAGCCCGGTGCCGAGCAGCATCAACGCGATGCCGAACGCAATGTCCGACACGCGCGGCAACGAGCACACGAGACCATGCAGGCAGCCGAGCAGCAAGCCGACGAAACCGGCCGTAAGCACGCCGGCCCACGGCGAGCCGGTCAGAAAAGCACCGGCATAGCCGCTCATCGCGCCTGACACTAGGATGCCTTCGAGGCCGAGATTCACGCGCCCGCCCTTCTCGGTCAGACACTCACCGAGACTAACGAACAGATAAGGCGTGCTGACACGGATCGCCCCGGCGAACAGCGACAGCAACAGGATCACGATGGGCGAGTGCATATCAGGCATGGGTCTGCTCCAGTTGCACGGGAAGATCGGTCTGCGCGGCGGCCTGCAATTTGACGCGCCATGCGGCGATGCGCCCGCCAAGTGCTTCCCACGCGAGCAGGTTGGCGAACAGCAGACCTTGCAAGACGAGCGTGGTGGCGTCGGGGAGATCGAGCCGACGTTGCAGCAGCGAACCGCTCGCCTCGATGCCGCCGATCATCAGCGCGCACGCGATGATCGCGAGCGGATTCTGCCGTGCGGCGAACGCAACGAGGATGCCCGCATAGCCATAGCCCGCGAGCAATGATGCATTTGCGCTGCCCTGCACCGCCGCCACTTCGAACATACCGCCGAGTCCCGCCGCAGCACCGCCCAATACGCACGCGGCAAGAGCCAGCAGATTGACCGGCAAGCCGACCAGACGCGCCGCGCGATGACTGCCGCCCACCACGCGCATCGCAAAGCCCTTGGTGCTGAACTTCACGAACACCCACGCCGCGATGCACGCGACGACGCCCCAGAACAGTCCCCAGTGCGTGTCGAGTCCGGGGATCGAGCCGATCATCATCGCGTCGGGCACCGGATAGGTGGACGGTTTGTTCAGGCTTGCGGGGTCGCGCAGCGGCCCTTCCACCAGATGTTTGAAGAGCGCGATCGCGATATACGACATCAACAGGCTGCTGATCGTCTCGTTGACGCCACGCCACTGCCGCAACGCGCCGACCGCGCCGATCCAGATACCGCCGGCCAGCATGCCGGCCACCGCCATCAACGGCGTGGCGATCAGCCACGGCGTGCCGTGCGGCAGCATCTGCGGGACGATCGCCGCGCACATGCCGCCGAGTGCGAGCGCGCCCTCGCCGCCGATCACGATCAGTCCAACCTGGGCGGGCAGCGCGACGCACAACGCGGTCAACATCAACGGCGACGCACGCAGCAAGGTGCTCTGCCACGCGAACGACGAGCCGAAAGCGCCCTCAAAGATCAGCCCGATCGCATCGAGCGCCGGCTGCCCCTGCACCAGCAGGAACAACGAAAACAGCAGCAGCGTGCCGAGCACCGCCAACGCGGTCGGCAACGCGGGCAAGAGCGACAGCATCACTCTCGCGGTAGGGGCATTGGGGCGCATCACGGCTCCTTCGCTCATGCAAAGTCACGCACACTCACACAATCACGCAGGCCAGGATCAGATCTGACCGACGACGCCTGCCACCAGATAGTTCATGCTTTCGAGCGTGTAGTCGGTCTGTATGTGGCTCGCGCCGGAGGCGATCGCCGTGCCGCCCTTGTTGTCCTTCATCGGTCCTTTGAAGATCACGAAATTGCCGGCCACCATGCTGCCTTTGATCGAGTCGGCGTTCTGCTTCGCCGGCGCGGTGACTTTCGCGCCGTACGGCGACATCTTCACGAAGCCTTCTTTCAAGCCGCCGCGCAACACGTTCGGTTGCGGCGTGCCGGCCTGTGCGCCCGTGACCAGTTGCTTGTACGGCGTCGCCCAGTCCCATTCCGCGCCGGTCAGATAGCCTTTCGGCGCGAGCGCCGCCTGGCTCGCGTGATAACCGCAACTCATCGCGCCGCGCTTTTCCGCCGTTTCGACGACGACCTTCGGACCGTCGACGTGACAGGTCAGCACATCGCAACCCTGATCGATGAGACTGTTGGTGGCTTCCGCTTCCTTCACCGGCATCGACCAATCACCCGTGAAAATCACCTGCGTGGTGATCGACGGATCGACGGACTGCGCGCCAAGCGTGAACGAGTTGATGTTGCGCAGCACCTGCGGAATCGGTTTGGCGGCGACGAAGCCGAGCTTCTTGCTCTTCGTCATGTGACCCGCGACCACGCCGTTCAGGTACTGGCATTCGTCGATATAACCGAAGTAGCTGGTGATGTTCGACGGGTTGCCCTGCTTCCACAAACCGCCGCAATGCGCAAAACGCACCTTCGGATATTTGGCCGCCATCTTCAGCACATGCGGATCGAAGTAACCGAACGAGGTCGCGAAAATAAGCGTCGCGCCGTCCTGTTCGATCATCGCTTCCATGGTTTTCTGCACGGCGATGGTTTCGGGCACGTTCTCCTCTTCCACCACCTTCACGTCAGGCATTTTCTTGATGACGGCGGCAGCGGTCGCCTGGGCTTGGTTGTACCCGTAGTCGCTGCGCGCGCCGACGTAGATCACGCCGACCGTCGTCTTCGGCGCGGCAAACACCGATTGGATCGGCAGGATATTGCCGAGCGTCAACAGGCTGGCGCTCTTGATGAAATTGCGGCGACTGGTCATGGTGTCCAATTCCTTGTGGAGAGGTGAAGAGCGTTGGCCTTCAGTTGACATTCAGGCTGTCGAGATAGGCCAGCCAGCCGCCAAACGAGGTGATGTCCGCTGCACCGCTGCTGTCGTTAACCGCCGACGGTTCGCAGATGAAGCCCTTCACCGTGAGGCCGTTGGCGAGTTGCACAGAGCCGATGCCGAGCGGTGCGGGCACGTCGGCGACAAATTTGCCGAAGCTGCGCAGCGGCATTTCCCAGACTTCCACGGCGATGGGTGCGCCTTGCTGATCGGTGACGCGCACCAAGCCTGGCTTGGGCGGCTGCGTGTTGGCAAGCGCGTAAAGCGTGTAATCGGCGGCGGTTTGCGTCGCCATGACAAAACGCGCGCCGGCTTCCTGAAGCTGCCAGTTCAGCGGCTGGCCGCGCAGATGCGCACCGACCACGGCAAGCGCGATGGTCTGCTCCTGAAATGGCAATGGCGCGATCGCGTTTGCCGCGGGCGCGGTTTTCTTTTCGGTCACGGTCGTGGCCGAAGCCTCGCTCGCGCTCCGGGCTTCGGTCACGAACAGCGCCTGGATCCGCGCGCCCAATTCCGCGAGACGCCGGTCTGCGCCGCTCGGCGCGATCAGCGTGACGCCGGCCGGCAAACCGTCCTGGCGACGCCGGCACGGCACGGCCAACGCGCACAGATCGAGCAGGTTGACGAAGTTCGTGTAGTAGCCAAGCTGGCTGTTCAACTCCACAGGATTGGCCTGCACATCGGCGATCAACGGATGCGTCGGCGTGGTCGGGACGATCAGGATGTCGATCGTCTCGAAGAGCTGTTCGGCGTGCCGCTTCAGATCGGCGAGCGCGTACTGGCCATTGAACGCGTCAGCGGCACTGTAGCGATCCGCTTTGCCGATCACCGTTGCGACGACCGGATGGACCGCTTCGTGATGCGTCTCGAAGAATGAACCGAGCGCGGCGCGCCTTTCCGCCACCCAGGGGCCGTCGTAGAGCAGCGCGGAGACCTGTTTGAGCGGCTGGAAGTCGATCGGCGTGGGCGCGAGATGCAGATGGGTAGAGAGCGTATCGAGTGCGGCTGAGAAGGCCTGATTCGCCGCTGCGTCCCCGTAGAACTCGAGATGATCCGGCACGCCGATCCGCGGCGCGCTACGCAGGAGACCGAGACCCGGTACCTTGCGCGAGTAACCGTCGAGCGGATCGAAGCACGCGATTTCATTGAACACGCGCCATGCATCGTCAACGTCGTGCGCGAACACCGAGATCGTGTCGAGGCTGCGGCACGCCGGCACCACGCCGCGCTTGCTGACGAGTCCAAGCGACGGCTTCAGGCCGACAAGCCCGTTGAACCCAGCCGGCACGCGCCCGGACCCGGCCGTGTCGGTGCCGAGCGAAAAGGCCACGCAACCCGCGGCCACAGCAACCGCCGAGCCTGAACTCGACCCGCCCGACACGCGCTCTGGATACTCGGTGTTCCGCACCGCGCCGTAAGGCGAACGCGTGCCGACGAGACCGGTCGCGAACTGGTCGAGATTGGTCTTGCCGATCAGGATCGCGCCGGCGTCGATGAGGCGCTGCACGGCGAATGCCGAGGTGTCCGGCGTATAGCTGAACGGCTCGCACGCGGCGGTGGTCGGCAAGCCGGCAACGTCGATATTGTCTTTGACCGCGAACGGCACGCCGAACAGCGGCATCCGTTCGAACACGGCACTGCCCTGCTCTTCGTAAAGCGCTTCGAGCGCGTGGGCGCGGGCCTCTACGTCCGCAGCGGGCACACGCAGGATCCAGACTTCCGGCCGGTCGATTTCGGCGATACGGGCAAGCGCCGACGCCACGGCCTCAGTCGGCGTAAGACGTTTGGCGGCATAAGCCGAGAGGAGGCTACGGACCTTCAGGGGCGACGAAATTGGCACTGGTTTTTCCTTGAGTTCAATCTTGAATACAAGTTTGGACTCAAATTAGCAGGAGCTATGCCAGGTGACTTTCAAGTTCGCCCGAACGCGCTGTCAACCTTGCCAGGTTTGGTTTTGCGACGATTTACCGGCGGCGAGGACGGGCCGCGCTGCCGCCTTTCGATCAAAGCGTCATGGTGCAGCGCTCCCCAACTCGGGGCTCCTGCGCCCTGCATTCGAGCCTGGCGCGCAGCGGCGCGCCGCGATCGCACGTTACCGCTACGTGCCGATTTTTTTCGGCGCCGTGCGCGAACTTATACTCGCTACTCCGACGACCTCACTCACTGCTCATCCCCCGTAGCGGAGCATCGATGCACGACACCCGACTCGCCAGTTCGACTGCCGGCATGATCACCAGCCCTCATGCGTTGGCGAGCGAGGCGGGTCGCGACGTATTGCGTGCCGGCGGCAACGCGATCGAAGCCGCGATCGCCATCGGCGCGGCGCTCTGCGTGACGTATCCGCATTTCACCGGGCTCGGCGGTGACGCTTTCTGGGTGATCGGCGACCGGCAAGGGATGTTGCGCACGGTGTCGGGCATCGGTCAGGCCGCGCAGCAACTGCCCGCGTTCACAGGCGCCATTCCACTGCGCGGTGCTGCCTCGGCACTCACCACGGCCGCGACCGTCGACACATGGCGTCAGGCGTACGAGATCAGCAAAGACGCATGGGACGGCGCGCAATCGTGGTCGTCGCTGTTCGACCGTGCGCTGGAATATGCAACCGATGGCTTCCCGGTCACGCCCTCGCAGCATTTCTGGCAAAGCATGCGGGCGGACGAATTGCATGCCCTGCCCGGCTTCGCGGCAACTTTCGCGCCGCACGGCCATATTCCTGCCATCGCCGAACGTTTCGTGCAACCCGCGCTGGCGAAGAGCATCGAGCGGATTGCCCGCTTCGGCGCACGCGAATTCTATGAGGGCGAGCTTGCGGAGCGGATCGCACTCGGTTTGCGCGAAGCCGGCTCGCCGCTGACGTTGAGCGATCTGGCGCGAACGCAAGCACGCGATGAGGCGCCATTGCGCGTGGCCTACCGTGGCGGCGAACTGGTCAGCATGCGGCCGCCGACTCAAGGTGTGACGACCCTGCAGATCATGGGCATGCTCGATCGTTTCGACATTGCGCAGATTGCCGAGGGCAGCGCCGAGTACTACCACCTGCTGGTGGAAGCGGTGAAGGTCGCGTTCGTGGACCGCGACCGCTTCGTGTCCGATCCTGAGTTCAACTCCGTGCCGGTCGACGACATGCTGTCGCCCGCCGCGCTCGATGCGCATGCACGCTCGATCGATCTGCGTGAAGCGCGCGCATGGCCCCATGTGTTCCGCCCGGGCGACACGGTGTTTATCGGCGCGACGGATAGCGAAGGCCGCAGCGTCAGTGTTCTGCAAACGGTTTACTTCGACTGGGGTAGCGGCGTGGTGGCGGGCGATACGGGGATTCTGTGGCACAACCGCGGCGCGTCATTCAGCACGAATCCCCGGCATCACAACACGGTGCAACCGGGCAAGCGGCCGTTCCATACGCTCAACCCCGGCATGTATCTGAAGAATGGCCGGCCACATCTGCTGTTCGGCACGCAAGGCGCCGACGGTCAGCCGCAAACGCTGGCCGCGATCCTGACGCGGCTGATCGACTACGGGATGGACCCGCTCACTGCCCTCGCCCGTCCTCGCTTCCTGCTTGGCAAGACTTTCTCCGATACACGCGATGCGTTGAAGCTCGAAGAAGACGCCGGCGCCAACGTGTTCGCCGAACTCGCTGCACGTGGACATGAGGTGAGCGCTATTCCGGCGCAGAGTCCGTTGGCGGGCCATCCAGGCGTGATCCGCATCGAGTCGGACGGTGCAGCATCAGGCGCGCACGATCCACGTAGCGACGGCCGTGCGCTTGGGGTTTGAGTCAGCCGGGCATCAAGCGGTCGCGTGTCGCCACTCACGTAGTTTCCCGCGCTGACGCATTGGCGTAGCCAGTGATGCCGAGCAACTGGCCCAGGCTCTTCTCGCCGCGCATCCGCGAGGTTTCGATCCGCTCCTGGATATCGCGAAGGTGCGCTTCCATATGGGCCATAGCGCCCGCTGCATCGCGTGCCTCGATGCAATCGACAATCGTCGCATGTTCAGCGTGCTCGCACGGCGCGTGCCCCGGCGGTTCATATACGCCGACAATGAGCGAGCAGCGCGAAACCAGTTCCTTCAGATAGTTTTGCAGGATCGAGTTGCCCGCGAGCGCAGCGATGCGCATATGAAAACCGCTCGCGAGCGTGGCCCACGAAGGCTGGTCGAAGCGATGCATCGCCTCGTGTTCGCTCGCCAGTTGCTGGCGCAAGGCCTTGATGTCCTGGGCGCTCGCGCGCTGTACGGCCAGCTCGACCAGCATGCGTTCAACGGAGCGCCGCGCTTCGAAGATCTCGCGCGTTTCCTCCGGCGTCGGCTCGGCGATCACTGCGCCCTTGTTCGGCCGCAGCACGACGATGCCGTCGTAGGCGAGCTTTTCCAGCACGCGCCGCACGACCGCGCGGCCCACGCCGAACAGTTGGCACAACTCGGGCTCCGGCAGCTTCGTGCCGGGCGTCAAACGGTGGTTCAGCACGCCGTCGAAGATCGATTGATAGATGCGCTCGTCGACGTCCGCTTCTTCCTTCGGTGTTTTTCTGGCGGTGACCGCGCCAGCTTTCGGGTTGGTGCTCGTGCTCATGCGACCTCCGGGCGCAACACGCCGTCCCGCTCCAGTTCGTCCATGTGATGCGCGATTGCGCCCGGCGTCGTGATCCACACATCGCCTTTCGCTCGTGCCGCGGCGATATGGTCGAGTGCGCGGCGCAGATGCCGTAGTCGATATGGCTGCCCCACCAGATAAGGATGGAGCGCGATACCCATCACGAGCGCCTGCGGCTGCGTGCCGCGATTAGCCTGTTCAAGCATCTCGTCGAACTGATCGACGATCATGTCGGCGAACGCGCGGCCGTCCATATGGCGGCCCACCATCATCGGCAGATCGTTGAGTTCCTGCGGGTACGGAATCGACCATAACGGCCCACTGCGTGTAGCCATGCGTACCGGACGATCGTCGTGACACCAGTTCAGCGTATAGCGATAACCGGTCTCGGCCAGAAGGTCAGGCGTCAGGTGCGATTCGGAGATCCACGGTGAGAGCCAGCCCTGCGGTGGCGTGCCGGACGCTTCGGCGATACGTTCGCGGCAATGCAGAAGCAGTTCGCGTTCGCCGTTTTCGTCGAGGTCGCTTTGCCGGTGTGCATTGGTGTGACCGTGACCGATCAGTTCGTCGCCACGCGCCACGCAGGCCGCAATCAGTTCCGGGCAATGGTCGTAGAGCGCGGTATTGATGAGCGTGCCTGCTGGCATTGCCAGTTGGTCGAACAGTTCGATGCAGCGCCACGCGCCCACGCGGTTGCCGTACTCGCGCCAGCTATGGTTCAGCACATCCGGTTGCGGCGAAATCGGGCCGAGCGCGGCGCCGAGTCCCTCGCCGAACGCAAAGTGCTCGATATTGAAGCCGAGGTAGACCGCGAGTCCGCTATCGCCGGGCCAGCGGAACGCATCGCTGTCCGTGATCGGGCGATAGGAAAAGCGGCCATGGGTGGCGATCGATTGACGGGCGCGATTCTCTGCTGCGGGCATGTTCCGTGTGTCGTTCATGTAAAGAAGCCGTGAGTGACTAAAAGCGACGCGTGGCGCCCTGCATGAACCGAGTTGGCCGGATCATGCCCCGGGACGGACCGAAGACGCACCGCGATTGCGCAAAAGAAACGCTTTGATCGCTGACGATCGACGCTGCGGATCGTTTGCAATATGTGAGCCAACTCGTCGACGTTAAGCACACCGGCGCGTTTGCAATCCGCGACCACTACGAAGCGACGGATGGCACATGTCTTGCATTTGGATGGCTTCGCCGAGGCATCGCGTGTGGTTTTGCGTGCGTCAGCACTTCGCCGTTCACGAGGACACCCACTCCATGATTCAGCCTGCTTCAACGGTGCTCGAAACTACAGCCGCCGATATCGAACTGGTGCACGTGTCGAAGCAATACGGCGACTCGCTTGCCGTCGACGCCATCGATCTGCGCATTGCCGGCGGCCAGTACTGCTGCCTGCTCGGGCCCTCGGGATGTGGCAAGACCTCGACCCTGCGCATGATCGCCGGGCATGAATCGGTCACCGAGGGTGACATTCTGATCGCGGGACGCAATGTCACGCGGGAAGAACCCGCTGCCCGCGGCACGGCAATGGTCTTTCAGAACTACGCGCTGTTCCCGCATCTGAGCGCGCTCGATAACGTCGCGTTCAGCCTGAAAATGCGCGGCATCGCGAAGGATGTGCGCCGCAAGCGTGCCGGTGAGCTGCTGGAACTGGTCGCGATGTCCGCGTATGCCGAACGCAAACCGGCGCAACTGTCGGGTGGCCAGCAGCAACGTGTGGCGCTCGCTCGTGCGTTGCTGAATCAACCGGGTTGTCTATTGCTCGACGAGCCGTTATCAGCGCTCGATCCGTTCCTGCGCGTGCAGATGCGTGCGGAACTCAAGCGCTGGCAGAAAGAACTCGGCATCACGTTCGTGCACGTCACACATTCGCAGGAAGAAGCGATGGCGCTTGCCGATCTGGTGGTCGTGATGAGTCACGGGCACATCGAACAAAGTGGCTCGCCGCACGAAGTCTTCAATCGCCCGCGGACTGAATTCGTCGCGCGTTTTCTCGGTGGTCACAACGTATTCAACACGAACGGCCGCTCGTTTACCGTACGCGCCGATCATTTGCGGGTGGTGCCGCACGGCGTCACGCCCGTCCAGACCGCAACCGGTGAGAGCGGCCTGACGCGGATTGGCGGCGTGCCCTGCAAGGTACGCGAAGCGGAGTACCAAGGCACCCATTTACGCATGACGCTCGATCCGCTCGACGGCTCGTCTGAACTGATTTCGCTCGTGAGCGACGGCGACTATGACCCTGCGCGGCTCGGCCCCGACGCGCGTGTGGTGGTCTGGTGGAACGAGCAGGACGCGCATCCGCTGGCGGCCTGAGCAGGTGCGCGGTTGTGTTCTGCCTTGCGCGACATGGCGGCGCAAAGAACGTCTCTGAACGAGTAGCGTGAACCGAGCTTCAACTGAACGACAAACAGGCGCTGATCGAACATCAAGCGCGCATCAAACGAACGTCAACTGAGGAGAAGGCAATGAGTGAAGCGAACGAGAGCCCGGCAGCGGCCGCATCCGATCTGAAGGAAAAGGGCCTGTCACGCCGCACGTTCATCAAGGGCGCTGTGGCGGCGGCCGGCATTGCCGGTTTTCCGTACGTGCATGCGCAGGAGAAGATCACGTTGCGCTACCTCGGCACGGCGGTGAACCAGAGCGCCGACATCGCGAAGAAATTCAAGGAAGACACAGGCATCGACATTCAATACGTGCCGGTGACGACTGACGACGTGGCCAAGCGCATCATCACGCAGCCTAACTCGTTCGACATTGTCGACACCGAATATTTCGCGCTCAAGAAACTGATCCCGGCCGGCACGCTCGCGGGCATGGACGCGAAACGTATCAAGCTCGCCGACAAGATCACGCCGGTGTTGACACGCGGTGAAGTGAACGGCAAGAAGATCGGCGATCAGGGCACCGCGCCGAAAAAGGTGATGTTCCTGACCGGCCCGCGCTCCACGGAATTCTCCGCAACGCCGACCGAATGGATGACGCTGATCCCGACCACATACAACGCGGACACGCTCGGCATCCGTCCCGACCTCATCAAGCGGCCGATCGACAGTTGGGCCGAACTGCTCAATCCGCAATTCAAGGGCAAGGCGGCGCTGTTGAACATTCCCGCGATCGGCATCATGGATTCGGCAATGGCGATCGAGGCGATGGGTCACGTGAAGTACGGCGACAAAGGCAACATGACCAAGGCCGAAATCGACCAGACCATCAAGATCCTGATCGAAGCGAAGCGCGCCGGCCAGTTCCGCGCGTTCTGGAAGGATTTCAACGAAAGCGTGAACCTGATGGCGTCGGGCGAGGTGGTGATCCAGTCGATGTGGTCGCCGGCCGTAACCAAAGTACGCACCATGGGCGTCGCGTGCAAGTTCCAGCCGCTCAAGGAAGGCTATCGTTCGTGGGCGTCAGGTTTCGGCTTTCCGCGCTCGCTGCAAGGCAAGAAACTCGACGCTGCGTACGAGTTCGTCAACTGGTTCCAGGACGGGTGGGCAGGCGCCTACCTGATGCGTCAAGGCTATTACTCCGGCGTGCTCGAGACGGCGAAAACGCACATGCAGCCTTACGAATGGGACTACTGGATCGAAGGCAAAGCTGCCGCGCAGGATATCAAGGCACCTGACGGCCAGTTGCTCGAAAAAACCGGCACGGTGCGCGACGGTGGCTCGTACAACCAGCGCATGGGGGCGATTGCCTGCTGGAATGCGGTGATGGACGAGAACATCTACATGGTTCAGAAGTGGAACGAGTTCATCGCAGCTTGAGCGTGGCTTGAGCGACTGAATCGCATGCCGGACTGCCGGTGCATGACATGCCGGCAGTTCTTCGATGACGCGGTCATGCCGCAAAAGTGCTTCCACTGATATCCGCCCATGGCAACGATCGACCTTCCCTCTCACGCGCAGGATGAGCCCGTCAAACACCGGCGCGCGCCGGCATGGTTGCAGGCGACGCCGCTTTCGCTCACGTTCCTGCTGTTTTTCATCGTGCCGTTGGCCATCACGTTGATCGTCAGTTTCTGGGACTTCAACGAATACCAGATCATCCCGGCGTTCACGTTGAAAAACTACGCGGCGATTTTCAACGGCTGTTCGTCGATGACGGACGTCTGTGTGACCTTGAAAACGTACTGGTCGACGCTCAAGTTCTGCGCGATCGTATGGGCCGTGACCTTGCTGCTGGGTTTTTCGATCGCTTACTTCCTCGCGTTCCACGTGCGCACGACGAGCATGCAGACAATCCTGTTCCTCGTCTGCACGATTCCCTTCTGGACGTCGAACGTGATCCGCATGATTTCCTGGATGCCGTTGCTCGGCCGTAACGGGCTCGTCAATCAGGCACTGCTGGGCGCGCATCTGATCGACCAGCCGCTCGAATGGCTGCTGTATTCGAACTTCTCGGTCGTGCTGGCGTTCGTGCACCTCTATACGTTCTTCATGATCGTGCCGATTTTCAACGCGATGATGCGGATCGACCGCTCCTTGCTCGAAGCGGCACGCGATGCGGGGGCGAGCGGCTGGCAAGTGATTCGCGACGTGGTGTTGCCGCTATCGAAGACCGGCATTGTGATCGGCTCGATCTTCGTGATCACGATCGTAATGGGCGATTTCCTGACCGTCGGCGTGATGGGCGGCCAGCAGATCGCATCGGTCGGCAAGATCATTCAGGTCCAGACCGGCTACCTGCAATTTCCCGCCGCGGCAGCCAACGCGATCATTCTGCTGGCTGTCGTGTTGATGATCGTGTGGGGTCTGACGCGGGTGGTCGATATCCGCAAGGAGCTGTGAAGATGCAGGCCATTCGCCTCAAACATCGGGAGCGTCGGCCGGCCAGCTTTTACTGGCTCGCGTTGCTGTTCGGCTTGTTCGTCCTGTTCCTCTATGGACCGGTCATTACGATTTTCATTCTTTCGTTTCAGGGACCCGAGGGCGGGCTGACGTTTCCGATGCGTGGCGTGTCGTTGCACTGGTTTGCCGCGCTGCGTGACGGCGTCGGCGATGTCGACATCTGGGGTGCATTTGGGCGATCAGTGCGGCTCGCGCTGGCTGTGACAGTGTTGACGGTGCTGTTCTCGGTGGCAGCCGGATTGGCTTTTCGCCGGCGGTTTCGCGGGGATACGGCGGTCTTTTACGTCTCGGTCGCCAGTCTGATCATGCCGTCCATTATCGTTTCGCTTGGGATCGGGCTGACGTTCCGGTTGCTCGATAACGGTGTGAAGTATCTCGCTTCCGCGTGGGGGTATCAGTCGTTTGCCGATACCTATACGACGTCGATGGGCTTGTTCACGTCGGCGCTGGGTGCGCATTTGACGTGGACGCTGCCGTTCGGTTTGCTCGTGATGTTTGCTGTGTTCAACCGCTTCAATCCTGCTTATGAAGAGGCTTCGCGGGATCTTGGCGCCACGCCGTGGCAGAGCTTCCGGCACGTTGTTTTGCCTATCATCGGACCTTCGGTTGTCGGCGTCGCAATGTTTGGTTTCACACTTTCATGGGATGAGATTGCGCGTACCTCGCAGGCGATTGGAGATCAGAATACCTTGCCGCTCGAATTGCAGGGTCTTACCACGTCGGTGACGACGCCTGTGATTTATGCGCTTGGGACGATGACCACGGTCTTGTCGCTCACGGTTATGGTTTTGTGTTTGCTCGCGGTGCGGGGGTTGGGGCGTCGGCGGGTGAAGTAACGTTTCTTTGCCTGCTCGGCGCTTGTTTTTCTGTTTGCCTGGGGTGTTGGCTTTTCCTTGTTCTGGCCTTGGTGCCTTTCCTTGCATTGTTAGTGGTCTATTAGCGTTGCCCCTGTGCGGGGCGGCACCTACTTCTCTTTGCCGGCTGCAAAGAGAAGTAGGCAAGAGAAAGCAGCTCAAACCACTCCTGCTAAGCGG
>CABFVV010000085.1_pt1 | contig 41372 bp, 33 predicted proteins | sample 8864751 | NCBI WGS metagenome assembly CABFVV01 (sample SAMEA5735770, study PRJEB23740) | soil metagenome | biome: forest; feature: forest soil; material: soil | place: USA | collected 2013-10-13 | depth 0.1 m | reverse complement strand
CCTTGATCACGTTGATCGGGTCAGTAGGCAACAGCTGCGGGAACGGCAGCGGGTTGCGCGACCAGATCATCATCGCGAGGGTTTGCAGCAGGATCGACACGCCGATCGCGGTGATCAGCGGGGCGAGACGCGGTGCTTTACGCAACGGCCGGTAGGCCACGCGCTCGATCGTGTAGCCGACCAGCGAGCAAACCACTGCCGCGATGATCAACGCGATGATGAGCGTCGGCACATTGCCGAGGCCGGGGAAATGGTTCTGAAGCACACCTACGGCTGAGAGCGCAACCATCGCGCCCACCATCAACACATCGCCGTGCGCGAAGTTGATGATGCCCAGGATGCCGTAAACCATCGTATAGCCCAGTGCGATGATGGCGTAAACGCTGCCAAGCACCAGCCCGTTGAGGACCTGCTGGATGAAGATATCCATTTAATGCTCCTTAGCCCGTGCGACTGGATTCGCGTTCTTCATCAGCCGGTGGGCGGTGATGCGGTACGCCAATCTCAACGGCACTGCGGGTACTGATGTAAAAGACCGGTAAGGGTTATCCGCTATCCGGTTCGTCTTACGACTGGGATGCAGTCGGGGACGAACCGATGGCGGATGCAAAAACGGCACCGTTGGGTGGTTTCGGTGCCGTCAGGCTGTACGTCCCGTCATCACATCTTCACGACGTCGAGAACCGCTTTCTTGCCGTCCTTGAAGTCGTAAAGCGTAATGGCGCCCTCTTTCAAATCACCCTTGTCGTCGAACGCGATGTGGCCGATTACCCCGTTGTAATCGGTGGACGGCATCGCAGCCAGCACCTTGGGCGCCTCGATCGAATTAGCGCGCTTCATTGCATCGACAATCACGTACACAGCGTCATACGTGAACGGTGCGTAAATCTGCACCGGCGTGTGGAAGCGGTCCACGTACTTCTTTTCGAAGTCCGCTCCCTTGTCCATTTTCGAAAGCGCGAGTCCCGCCTCCGAACAGACCAGGTTTTGCACGGCGGTTCCCGCCAGCTCACCCACCTTGTCGGTACACACACCGTCGCCGCCAAGGATTTTTGCCCTGATACCGAGCGCCGCCGCCTGTTTGGTAAACGGCCCGCCCGTTGCGTCCATGCCGCCGAACATGATCACGTCCGGCTGAACACTCTTGATCTTTCTAAGGACGGCCTGAAACTCCGTAGCCCTGTCATTCGTAGCTTCACGCGCGACGATCTTCGCCCCGCTCGCCTGTACTGTCTTCGCGAACTCGTCGGCCAGTCCCTTGCCGTATACGGTCGAGTCGTCGACGATCGCGATGCGTTTCGCGCCGAGCACTTTCGTCGCGTAGTTGGCAAGCGCCGGGCCCTGCTGGGCATCGGTCGCGACCACCCGATAAGTCGTCTTGAAACCTTGCTGCGTGTACCCCGGATTTGTCGACGACGGTGAGATCTGCACGATCCCGGCATCGCTATAGATCTTCGACGCGGGAATCGAGACGCCTGAATTCAGGTGGCCGACCACGGCGACAACATGATCGTCGACAAATTTTTCAGCGACCGCCGTACCCGTTTTCGGGTCCGCGCCATCATCTTGTGCGTCGAGTTCCAACTGGATCTTGTGACCGTCGATGGTCAAGCCTTGCTTATTGATTTCCTCGACCGCCAGACGCGCGCCGTTTTCATTGTCCCTGCCAAGATGCGCAATACCCCCCGTTAGTGGGGCCGCATGACCGATTTTCACAACAGTCGTTTCACTCGCCGGTGCCGCTGCCGCCGTGGCAGCCGATGCACCTGCTCCCGCCTCGCTATCCTGCTTCTTGCCGCACGCGGTCAACATCGCAACCGCGGTCACGATGGACACGGCGTAAGCAAACTTGACTCGCATTAAGTAGGTCTCCTGCGCCTTGCAAAATCTATTGTTCGGGACCCGGAGGCCTTGAGAACGCGCGCATTGTAACTCCAATTATGCGACGGGCAATATTGTTGAAACGGTGGGGTTTTCCTGCATTGCAACCTTATTTTGAGAGAGGAATTCCGCAAAAGGCGCAACCGGGTTGCGACTGTTTTTCGTGCATCAGTTGCACCATCGCTGCGCCCAATGGCATCAAGTGTTGCAGCGATCTGGCCCGATCCCTGATTGCACCGTGGTTCGCGTTAAGTATTACGTTTCCATTGATATCAGGACGCGCGCACTATTTTAGTGCGCCAAAAATCGGGGCAACGCGTTTGATACGATTTAAACGGGGCCACATCATCGAAAAATTGATTAAAAGCCAAATCACAATTCAAAGGAATTTGTGTGGGAGGACACTTAAAACGGCTCGATACACTGATCTGGCACTTTATTTTCTGCGGGCTCACGATTTTGCGGGCGTAAAAAAAGCGCGCCCTCGGGCGCGCTTTCCTTTCAGAAACGTCGGCTGATTGTCAGGCAGGCAGACCCAGCCCGCGCGGCAACGGAAACGCGATGTTTTCCTCGATGCCTTCGAGCGCACGCACGTTGCGCACGCCGAGCTCACGCAACCGGCCGATCACCGCTTGCGCCAGCGCTTCCGGCGCCGAGGCGCCCGCCGTCACGCCGATCCGGCGCTTGCCTTCAACCCACACCGGATCGATCTGGTCCGGCGAGTCCACCATATAAGAAGGCACGCCAAGCTTTTCGGCCAGCTCGCGCAACCGGTTCGAATTCGAACTATTCGGGCTGCCAACCACGATCACGACGTCGCATTGCGGCGCCATGAACTTGACCGCGTCCTGGCGGTTTTGCGTGGCGTAGCAGATGTCCTGCTTCTTCGGCTCGCGGATCGCGGGATATTTCGCCTTCAGGGCGCCGATGATCTCGGCTGCGTCGTCGACCGACAGGGTGGTTTGCGTCACGAACGCGATCCGCTCGGGATCGGCCAACTGCAAGGCCAGCACGTCTTTGATGTCTTCCACCAGATGCATGCCTTCGCCCGCCTGCCCCATCGTGCCCTCGACTTCAGGGTGGCCCTTGTGGCCGATCATCACGATGTCGAAGCCGTCCTGGCGCATCTTCGCGACTTCGATATGCACCTTTGTCACGAGCGGACAGGTGGCGTCGTACACCCGCAGGCCACGCGACTCGGCCTCCGAACGCACCGCTTTCGACACGCCATGCGCGCTGAAGATGACCGTATTGCCAGCCGGCACTTCTTCCAGTTGCTCAATGAAGATTGCGCCCTTCTTGCGCAAATCCTCGACGACATAGGCGTTATGGACGATTTCGTGGCGCACGTAAATCGGCGAGCCGTGCAGCTTGATGGCCCGCTCTACGATTTCAATGGCCCGATCGACGCCGGCACAGAACCCACGCGGCTGCGCCAGCAGGATCTCGGTTTCGGCAAGAGTCGTATCCGTGATGCTCATGTTTACAGAATCCCGATGATTTTCACTTCAAACGCCAGCGCCTGGCCGGCAAGCGGATGGTTGAAATCGAACAACGCCGACGTCTCGCCAACTTCCTTGAGGACGCCCGCGTAGCGGCCGCCACCCGGCGCGTTGAATTCGACCAGGTCACCCGGCGAAAAATCCTCGCCGATCATGCTGTTTTCGCGCAGCGTGGCCAGCGAAACCCGCTGGATCAGCTCCGGATTGCGCGGACCGAACGCCTGACCCGGCGTTAGCTGAAAGGTCGAATGGTGGCCCACCTTCAAACCCAGCAAAATATCTTCCAGCGGCGGCGCCAGTTGACCCGCGCCGAGCAACAGCGTGGCCGGCTTGTCGGTAAACGTATTGATGACTTCGGCGCCATCGGCAAGGGAAAGCCGGTAATGAAGCGTGACGTGTGAACCGGGCTTCACTTCGGAAATGTCGATGATGCTCATGCAATGCTCGCTCAGTCGAAGCGCGCTGCACGCGTGCGCCGCGGGCGCAGTTGGCGCCGCAGTTGACGCGCGTGGCAAACCCTCGGGGTGCCGTGCGCAAAGCGTCTATTGTAAGCCACATAGCGGGCGGCGGCTTGGCTCCGTCGCGCGCATCGCGGCTCGGCCGCGCACCGCGCGCCGCCACAAACCCCAACTGGAGGATGCATATCTATATGGCCGACTATGCCTGCACGATAGACGAAGCCGCACTTGAAACGGCCTTGCCGGAGCCCATCGCGCCCGTCGTCGCGCCCGCCATCGCCGCACCCGCTGCACCCGCCCCGGCGTCGCCACGCGCTGGCGCCACAACGGGTCATACCGCGGCCGCAGCCGGCGTCAGCTCCGCGGACGCCACCGCGAACGGCGGCGCCCACCCTGCCCGCTCGCTTGTACGCGGCAAATGGCACAAAAACGACATGCCGCGCGAGCGGCTGATCGAGGAAGGGCCGGGCGTCCTGTCCGACACCGAAATGATCGTACTGGTGCTTGGCGCAGGATTGCCCGGCCACGACGTGTTCGACGTGGCGCGCACACTGCTCGACCGCTTCGGCTCGCTACGCGCCATGCTCGACGCAACTTACTCGGACTTCGACGGCTTGCGCGGCATCGGGCCGGCGAAAAAGGCCCAGTTGATTGCCATCATGGAAATGGCGCGGCGTTCGCTGGTCGATAAAATGCGTGACCGCTCGCTGATGAACTCGCCCGAAGCCGTGCAAGACTATCTGCGCCTGCGCATCGGCGGAAGTCCCCACGAAGTCTTCGTGTCGCACTTTCTCGACGCCCGCCACCGGCTGATCCGCTGCGAGGAGAGCGCCCGGGGCACGCTCACGCGCATGGCCGTCTATCCGCGCGAAATCGTGCGGCGGGCGTTGAGCCTGAATGCGGCCAGCCTGATCGTCGCGCATAATCACCCTTCCGGCGCCGTCCAGCCGAGCGCGAGCGACTGCCGGCTGACGCATACACTGCGCGAAGCCCTTGCGCTGATCGACGTCCAATTGATCGATCATCTGGTGATCGGCGCGGATCGCACATACTCCTTTGCCCGCGCCGGCTGGCCGTGACACGGTGCGAACCAGGGTCGCGGCAACGTCGTGCCGAGTTCGGCATCGCAAATAAGGTTTGATTTTGCGGCTTTTTTTCTGCTAGAATTCCGGTTTGCCTATTTCCAACCCCCTGTTCCGAAGCCACCAAGGCGTTCCGGAAAGGAAACGTGCCTCGAGTTTCAATAAACTCTCAGCGCGGCTCTTTTCGGGAAACTTTCACGGCGTTCGAACTCAGAATTAGCGTATTAGGAGTGCTCTCATGGCACGCGTATGCCAAGTAACTGGGAAAGCGCCGATGAGCGGCAACAACGTTTCCCACGCGAACAACAAAACCAAGCGCCGGTTCCTGCCGAACCTGCAAAACCGCCGTATTTGGGTGGAAAGCGAAAACCGTTGGGTGCGTCTGCGCGTTTCGAACGCCGGCCTGCGCCTGATCGACAAGAACGGTATCGACGCTGTGCTCGCAGATCTGCGCGCACGCGGTGAAGCCTAAGGAGTAAATCATGGCGAAAGGCGCACGCGACAAGATCAAGTTGGAATCGACCGCAGGCACGGGTCACTTCTATACGACGACGAAGAACAAACGCAACATGCCGGAAAAGATGCTGATCAAGAAATTTGATCCGGTCGTCCGTAAGCACGTTGACTACAAGGAAACCAAGATTAAATAAATCTTGGCTCCTGCCTGACGAAGGCAAAAAGATTTGCAAAAAAGCCTCGCATTCGTGCGGGGCTTTTTTGTTTTCAACGTCCCAATATCGCGCTGATTAGCTGCCCTTTAGCTGTCCTTTCGCTGCCAGGACAGTCTTATCCCGTTCGGCTAGCTTTCCCTCATTCGTCGCGACGCGTATCCTTTCTCGTTTTAGCGGCATGCACACAGCATGGCGTCACGGCAAAACGAAAGACGGAGATGCAGGCGATGGAATTCGATGTAGCGATTGTCGGTAGCGGTCTGGCGGGCTTGAGCGTCGCGCTCAACCTCGCGGAGACCCGGCGGGTTGCGGTGGTCGCCAAGCGATCGATGACCGAAGGCGCGAGCGATTGGGCGCAAGGCGGGATCGCCGCCGTTCTGGATTCGGCAGACAGCGTCGAAAACCACGTGCGCGACACGCTGATCGCCGGTGGCGGCCTGTGCGACGAGACGGCGACGCGTTTTATCGTCGAGCATGGGCGCGCTGCGATCGAATGGCTAATCGAGCAAGGCGTGCCGTTCACCAAAGACGACGCCGCCGAACTCGGCTTTCATCTGACACGCGAAGGCGGCCACAGCCATCGCCGGATCATTCATGCTGCGGATGCAACGGGCCATGCAGTGGTCACCACGCTCAGCGAACGTGTACGCCGCCATCCGAACATCACCCTGCTCGAGGACCACTACGCGATCGACCTGATCACGTCCGACCGTCTGGGTCTGCCGGGGCGTCGCTGCCACGGTTTGTATGCACTCGATCTGCAAAGCGGCCGCACCGTCACAATCGAAGCGCCGCATACCGTGCTCGCCACCGGCGGCGCCGGCAAGGTCTATCTGTACACCACCAACCCCGACACCGCGACCGGCGACGGCATCGCAATGGCCTGGCGCGCCGGCTGCCGCGTGTCGAACATGGAATTCATCCAGTTCCATCCCACCTGCCTGTTCCATCCTTATGCGAAGTCGTTCCTGATCTCAGAGGCCGTGCGCGGCGAGGGCGGCATTTTGAAGCTGCCGGATGGCACGCGCTTCATGCCGAACCACGACGAACGCGCCGAACTCGCGCCGCGCGACATCGTCGCGCGTGCGATCGACTTCGAGATCAAGAAACGCGGCATCGATTGCGTCTATCTCGACATCAGCCATCAGCCGCCCGAATTCCTGCGCGAGCACTTCCCGACGATTCTGGCCCGCTGCCTGGAATTCGGCATCGACATCACCAAAGAGCCGATTCCGGTTGTGCCCGCCGCGCACTACACGTGCGGCGGTGTCGTGACTGACCTGGCCGGCAGGACTGATCTCGCGGGCCTCTATGCGGTCGGTGAAACGTCATGCACAGGCCTGCACGGTGCGAACCGGCTTGCCAGCAATTCCTTGCTCGAGTGTCTCGTGATCGGACGCTCCGCCGCGCAAGCCATCGAGGAAGAAGGCTTCAGCGCCGCCGTCCACGCGCCGCTGCCTGACTGGGACGAAAGCCGTGTGTCCGATCCGGACGAAGAAGTGGTGGTCGCGCACAACTGGGATGAACTGCGCCGTTTGATGTGGAACTACGTCGGCATCGTGCGGACGGACAAGCGGCTCGCCCGGGCCAAGCATCGGCTTGCCTTGCTTCGTGACGAGATTCACGAGTATTACGCGAACTTCAAGGTGAGCCGCGATTTGCTTGAATTGCGCAATCTGGTCGACGTAGCGTCGTTGATTGTCGAAGGTGCTCGCTCACGGCGTGAAAGCCGTGGCTTGCATTTCAGCCGTGATTGGCCGGCCACGTTGCCTAAAGCGCTGCCGACGGTGCTGTCGCCGGAGCATGTGCGTAACCGCAACGTGTGATTTCTGAAGCTGAAGTGAAAAAGCCATCGCCGGTTTCCCAGCGATGGCTTTTTCATTGATTGCGAACGCTTAAGCGTGCGCGGCTCAGACGATTCGCATCGAGTAATCCGTTGCACGCACATCTTTGGTCAGCGCACCGATCGACACGCGGTCGACACCCGTTTCCGCGATGGTACGCACCGTCTCGAAGTTCACACCGCCAGACACCTCCAGCACCGCCCGCCCTGCCGTGATACGCACTGCTTCACGCATCGCGTCGAACGAAAAGTTGTCCAGCAGAATGGATTGGGCGCGATGCGCCAACGCGGTTTCCAACTGCGCCAGCGTTTCGACTTCGATCTGGATCGGCACGCCCGCATTCAGCGCGAGCGCCGCATCCATTGCGGCATCGACGCCGCCCGCCGCGGCGATGTGGTTTTCCTTGATAAGAATGCCGTCGTACAAAGCGAGCCGCTGATTCGCCCCGCCGCCCACGCGCACCGCGTATTTCTGTGCGAGCCGCAAGCCCGGCAAGGTCTTACGTGTATCGAGAATGCGCGTTTGGGTGTGGGCAATTGCGTCGACATAGCGGCGCGTTGCGCTCGCCACGCCCGACAGCAGTTGCAGGAAATTCAACGCATTGCGTTCAGCAGTCAACAGCGCACGGACAGGGCCACGCAGCTCGCAGATCGGCATATCCGCCGTCATCCGATCGCCCTCGCGATAACGCCACTGCACATCGATACGCGGATCGACCTGGCGCATCACCGCGTTGAACCAGAGCACGCCGCACAGCACGGCATCTTCGCGCACGATGATGCGCGCATCACGCACGTCGTCTGCAGGGACAAGGCGGCCGGTCTGATCGCCTGCGCCAACATCTTCGGCCAGCGCGTCGGCGACGTTGCGCGCCAGCGCAGCATCGAATGCAGCGCCATACTGCGCATGAATCTCCGCGAACAGCGGCGACACCGCCTCGACCTGATTGCGCTCAACTGCCCCTTCAACCGCCCCCATTACGCCGCTCCCACGTTCGAATACAGTTGCGCGTCGCGTGCGAGATCGCCGCTGGCTTGCACGCGTTTCTTGTGACGCGCCGCGAAGTCGAGCATCCGGTCGATCGGCAGACGCGCCCGTTCGCCGATCGCTCGATCGACGAAGATTTCGTTGTGGCCGCGTTCGAGCACCTCGGCCAGATTGGCGAGGCCGTTCATCGCCATCCACGGGCAATGCGCGCAACTCTTGCAGGTCGCGCTGTTGCCGGCCGTCGGCGCTGCGATCAACGTCTTGCCCGGCGCGGCGAGCTGCATCTTGTGCAGAATGCCGAGATCGGTCGCCACGATGAAATGCGTCGCGTCAAGTTTTTGCGCGGCGTCGATCAACTGCGTGGTCGAGCCGACCACGTCCGCTTGCGCGACCACGTTAGCCGGCGACTCCGGATGCACCAAAACTTTCGCGTCCGGATACTCGGCGCGCAGCAGATCGAGTTCAATGCCCTTGAATTCGTCGTGCACGAGACACGAGCCCTGCCACAGCAGCATGTCCGCGCCCGTCTTGCTCTGGATATAGCTACCGAGATGCCGATCTGGCGCCCAGATGATCTTTTCGCCGCGTGCGTGCAGATCGGCAACGATTTCCAGCCCGATCGACGACGTCACCATCCAGTCCGCCCGAGCCTTGACGGCCGCACTGGTGTTCGCGTACACGACCACCGTGCGATCCGGGTGCGCGTCGCAGAACGCCGAGAATTCATCGACCGGACAGCCGAGGTCGAGCGAACAGGTCGCGTCGAGATCCGGCATCAGAATGCGCTTGTCCGGACTCAGGATTTTCGCGGTCTCACCCATGAAGCGCACGCCCGCCACCACCAGCGTTTGCGCCTCGTGATCGCGGCCGAAGCGCGCCATTTCCAGTGAGTCGGCCACGCAACCGCCGGTTTCGTCGGCGAGTTCCTGCAGTTCCGCGTCGACGTAGTAGTGCGCAACGAGCACGGCTTTCTCGCGCTTAAGCAATGCGCGGATGCGTTCCTTCAACTCCACCTTCTGTTCCGCCGACGGCACGTCGGGCACCTTCGCCCAGGCCTGCCCGATCCCGCAGGTCGTGCCCTGCGCCTGTGGCCGGTCGTATTCGACGGTCCTGATCGTCTGCTGATCCATGATCTCCTCTGCCTTCGCTCTGCCGCCGCGGACTGTCAATCGCGTGTCGTTGAAATTGCCGCGGCCCAAAAAGCAAAACCCCGCCAACGCGGGGTTTTGTGACGTAACGAAATTTTAATAGATTTCGCGCTCAGGCATACGATCAGGCATAACGGCGCAGGCGCATCGCAAAGTCTTGCAGTGCTTTGATACCGCTCTGTTCCGCCCGATGACACCAGTCTTGCAACTGAATCAGCAGTTGATCACGCGACGCATTCGAGCGCTCCCACATCGCCGCCAGTTCATTGCGCATGTCGATGTAGGTCTTGAGCTTCTGGCTGTTCGCGAAGATCTGCGGCAACTGGCGCTTCTGCGGTTCATCGAGACCCGCTTCTTCCTTGTGGAACCAGCTACGCGCACCGCGCATCACCTGATACTTCTCGCGCGCGCCCACTTCCTTCAGATGCGCCAGTTCCTGGCGATATGCGCGCTTGAGCGCCTTGCCGTAACGCGCCATCACTTCGTAGCGGTTTGCCAGCACGGCTTGCAACGTGTCCTGATCGAGCACCAGCTTGCCAGTGGTCAGACGCGGCGTAGGCGCGATCTTCTTCACCTTGGCCAGACGGAACGCCGACATGATGCGGATGTACATCCAGCCGATGTCGAACTCGTACCACTTGTTCGACAGCTTGGCCGACGTCGCATACGTGTGGTGGTTGTTATGCAGCTCTTCACCGCCAATGATGATGCCCCACGGGAAGATGTTGGTGCTGGCATCCGACGAGTTGAAGTTGCGGTAGCCCCACCAGTGCGCGAGGCCGTTCACCACGCCTGCTGCCCAGAACGGGATCCACACCATCTGCACGGCCCAGATCGTCAGGCCGACGACGCCGAACAGCGCGACGTTCAGCACCATCATTAGGCTCACGCCGAGGATCGGGTACTTGGTGTAGACGTTGCGTTCCATCCAGTCATTCGGCGTGCCGTGACTGAACTTGCGCATCGTTTCTTCATTCTTGGCTTCGGAACGGTACAGTTCCGCGCCTTCGAGCAGCACCTTCCAGATGCCGCGCGTTTGCGGGCTGTGCGGATCTTCTTCGGTCTCGCACTTGGCGTGGTGCTTACGGTGAATCGCGGCCCATTGGCCGGTCAGCATACCGGTGGTCATCCACAACCAGAAACGGAAAAAATGACTGACGATCGGATGCAGCTCCAGCGCACGGTGCGCCTGGCAGCGATGCAGATAGACCGTTACGCCAATGATCGTGATGTGCGTCGCGACCAGCGTGTACAGCACAAGTTGCCACCACGAGAAGTGCAGCAAACCGTGAGCAAGGAAATCGAGCAAGGAATTCAACAAGGCAATTTACCTGTGGAACAAGAGACGCCAGACACACGCGAAATGCGCGTGTCAAGAAAGTGAAAGCATACAGCGGGATTGGACGATATTCTACTTGAAGCGTTCCAAGTGTTTGTAACAAATAGGGATTTTTTGTGCGGTATCAACCAGATGGAACGCGCCGGCGGTCTTTTTTGGACCCGCCGGCGGGTTCGAAGTGCCCGTCAGTGGGCGCTGTCGGCCTGATTGGCCACGGGAGCAGTCATTGTTACCGCTTGCGGCATGGCGTCGCTGACGTTGCCGACGATTCGCACTTCGCGTTGCGAGAAAGGAATTGCGATGTCGTGTTCGGAGAACAGACGCCAGATGTTGCGATTGACGGCCGAGCGCACGCCTGACGTGCCTGTTGCCGCGTCTTCGATCCAGAAACCCAGTTCGAGGTTGATGCCGTCGGGGCCGAAACCAACCAGATAAGGCGTAGGCGCCGGTTCCTGCAGCACCCGCGCGACGCCCTGTGCGGCCTCGGCGAGCAACGCCATCGCCTGCTCGACGTCGGTGGAGTAGGCGACCTGCACGGCCGCCTTGGCGTAGCCGCGCGTCAAATAGGACGACTGGTTCTGCACCACGTCCGTAATCAGCTTTTCGTTCGGAATCAGCGTTTCGATGCCGTCGAGGCCGCGCACCACCGTATAACGCGTGCGGATCTGCGTGACCATGCCCTGCAAGCCGCTGACATTGATGGTGTCGCCGATGCGCAGCGAGCGGTCGATCAGGATGATGAAGCCCGAGACGTAGTTGCTGGCGATCTTCTGCAAGCCGAACCCGAGCCCGACACCCAGCGCGCCGCCGAACACGCCCAGCACCGTGATGTCGATTCCAACCAGCGACAGGCTGATCAACACCGCCGCCAGCACGAACGCAGCACGCCCGACTCGCGCCACCACCACCTTGAGGTTGGCGTCGAGCGTCTTGGAGCGCATCAGACGGTCTTCGAACGTGGCGCCGAGCCACATCGCAACGATCATCGTCACGCACACCCACAGAAGCCCCGTGGTAAGCGAAAGCAGCGTCATGTGCGCATTCGCGACCCGGAAGCGCACACTGCCCATCCAGGTGATCACGTCGTCCTGGATGCCCATCACGGTGAGCACCATGCCGATCCAGACGACCAGCGAAACGATTTTCTCGACGAGGAACAGCCACGGATGGTTCGAGCCGTCCTGACTGAAAACCCGCCGCGCGAAGAAAAACACGATGTAAATCAGACCGATACCGAACAGCGGCACCAGCGCCAGATCGAGCAGCGCGGTGTGCATGAACGGGCCGGTGATCGCCTGCGCAAGCCACACGAACGCCGCACCAATCAGCGGAAAGAACGCGCGGTTCAGGCTTTCCGCGCCGAAACGCAAGGTCTGGTAACGCGTCTGGCGCCGCAGATCGAGGGTGCGGCGCAACAGGCGCGCGAGCAGCCAGGCAATGCCGAGCGTCACGAGCAGGACGCCGACCTGCCACAGCATCACCGGCTGGCCGAAGTCGCGCGCGAGGTCGCCGAACATATGAGGGAAAATGCGGTTTTGCATGATGTCGCCGAAATCGCCGGAGCAGCGGGGTTCAGTTCAGAAAAGAAACCCGTTTGCGCCGGCAGACAGCCGGTTGCGTTTAGCTCTGGCGTTCCAGCACGGCTGCGAAGAAGCCGTCGGTAGCGTGGCGGTGCGGCCACAGCGACAGGTAATCGCCCATTTCCAGGTCGATGCGCTGCTCGGCGAGCACGTCGCGCGCCGGCACCAATGCGAAGTCCGGATGGTCGGCGAGGAACTGCTGCACGACGGCTTCGTTTTCCGCTTCCAGAATCGAGCAGGTTGCGTAGACGAGACGGCCGCCCTTCTTCACCAGACGCGAGGCACTGGCCAGAATCGACGCCTGCTTCGGCGCCAGTTCGGCGACCGATTCCGGCGACTGGCGCCACTTCAGGTCCGGGTTACGACGCAGCGTACCGAGGCCGCTGCACGGCGCGTCGACCAGCACGCGGTCGATCTTGCCGGCCAGACGCTTGATCTTGGCGTCGTGTTCACTGTCGATCAGCACCGGATTCACGTTCGACAGCCCGCTGCGCGCGAGGCGCGGCTTGAGCTTGGCCAAACGCCGCTCGGAGACGTCGAAGGCGTACAGACGCCCGGTGGAACGCATCGCCGCGCCCAGTGCGAGCGTCTTGCCGCCGGCGCCCGCGCAGAAGTCCACGATCATTTCGCCGCGCTTGGGGGCGACCAGCGAACACAGTAACTGGCTGCCCTCGTCCTGAACTTCGACCCAGCCGTGCTGGAACGCGTCGAGCTTGGTCAACGGCGGCTTACCGACCACCCGCACGCCGAACGGTGCGAAAGGCGTCGCACCACCTTCGATGCCGGCCTTCGACAGCGCGTTCAGCACGTCGTCGCGGCTTGCCTTGATCGGGTTCGCGCGCAGGTCCAGCGGCGCCGGATAATTCAGCGCGGCGGCCAGTTGCGCAAGTTCCGCAGGTTCGAAGCGCTTCGCGAGCGCCTGATAGATCCAGTCGGGCAGATTCAGGCGAATCCGCAGCGGCAGGCTTTCAGGGTCGATCTTCGCGACGTGTTCGAGCCAGTGCGATTCGGTGTCCGACAAGAACGGCTTGAGGGCCGTGCGGCCGGCCGTTTGCATCAGTCCCAGCAAGGCCATGCGGCGCGCCGGGCTGCCCGCGCCGCCTTCGGCCAGATGGGCGAATTCCATCCGGCGGCGCAGCACGGCGAAGACCGCCTCGGCGATCACGCCGCGCTCGCCGTGCCCGAGCTTCGGATGCGCGCGGAAAAAGCGGCTCGTCGTGGCGTCGGCCGGACCGTTCAGCTTCAGGACTTCAGCCAGCAAAGTCTCGGTTTGTCCAATCAAAAAACCATGTAATCTCATGCGCCCTCTCCGGCGGTGTGACCGGCAAAGAGCCATTGCGGCTCCGGCGGCGTAAGCGTGACACGCAAGCCATCGAGAGCAAGACGCCCTTCGACGAACCAGCGCACCGCGCGTGGATAGATAATGTGTTCAGTTGCCAGCACGCGTTCGGCGAGCGTGGCGGGGGTGTCGCCGGCCTCAACGGGGACGGCCGCCTGCGCGACGATCGGCCCGTGATCCAGCTGCGACGTGACAAAATGCACCGACGCGCCATGCAGCCGCACGCCGGCGTCAAGTGCCTGTTGATGGGTTTTCAGGCCCGGAAAGCTTGGCAGCAGCGACGGATGCACGTTCAGCATGCGCCCGGCGTAATGGTCGACGAAACTGGCCGTGAGCACCCGCATGAAGCCGGCGAGCACGACGAGATCAGGTGCGAAGCTGTCGATTTCTTGCGCCAGCGCGGCGTCGAAGCTGTCGCGATCGGGAAACTGGCGGTGGTCGACCACCGCCGTGGCAATGCCGTGCGACGCAGCGAACGCAAGGCCCGCGGCGTCAGGACGGTTGGCAATCACAGCGGCGACTTGCGCCGCCCAGCCTTCGTCCGCGCAGGCGCGAATGATAGCTTCCATGTTGCTTCCCCGTCCGGAAATCAGGATGACGAGTTTTTTCATCCGCGGATTTTATCATTCGGGGGACACTGAAACGGCGACGCGCCGCCGTCTCGTGCGCTGAGCGTTTATAATCGTTTGTTTTGCGGCATCTCGGCCGCCCTACCTCAAACCCGCTATCGTGAGAGTCTTCCGCGGTCTTCCCAATGCCGAAAGCCGTGCGCCCTGCGCACTGACCATCGGCAACTTCGACGGTGTCCACCGCGGCCATCAGGCTTTGCTCGCCCACGTCCGGGCCGCCGCCGATGCACGCGGCCTGCCCGTCTGCGTGATGACCTTCGAGCCGCACCCGCGCGAGTTCTTCAACCCCGCTGGCGCGCCGCCGCGAATCGCCATGCTGCGCGACAAGCTTGAAGCGCTGCGCACCAACGGCGTCGACCGGGTCGTGGTCGAGCATTTCAATCACACCTTCGCGAGCCAGTCGCCGGATACGTTTGTCGAACGGATCATCGTCAACGGGCTGCATGCTCGCTGGGTGATGATCGGCGACGACTTCCGCTATGGCGCCAAGCGCGCGGGCGATTTCGCCTCGCTAAAGGCCGCGGGTCAACAGCACGGTTTCGAAGTCGAGCAGATGGCAACGGTGGCCGATCCGTCCGGCGCGCGCATTTCCAGCTCGGGCGTGCGCACGGCGCTGGTAGCGGGCGATCTCGATTCGGCGCGTGCCGCGCTGGGCCGCGATTACCTGATCAGCGGCCACGTCGTGCATGGCATGAAGCTCGGCCGCGACCTCGGTTTCCCCACGCTCAATCTGCCGATCGCGCACAAGCGCCCGGCACTGGCCGGCATTTTCGTGGTGCGCGTGCATGGCGTGGCGGACGAGCCGTTGCCGGGCGTCGCCAGCCTCGGCCTGCGCCCCACCGTCGACGATTCCGGCCGCGTGCTGCTCGAAGTACACCTGCTCGACTGGCACGGCGATGCGTATGGCAAACTCGTGCGCGTCGAATTCCTGAAAAAGCTGCGTGACGAGGAAAAGTACGTCGACCTCGAAACGCTGACCGCCGCCATCGCGCGCGACGTCGCCAATGCGCGCGCGTGGTTCGCGGCCGTCGGCGCCGGCACGCCGGGCAGCCGTTCCACCGGTTTCGCCACCTCGGCCACCGACCGAATTAGATAGCCGCCGCGGTACATGCGAGCGCGCTGAAGCGCTGCATGTACCCACTGCTGCGCGCATCGAAGGGCGTCCGTGGATCACGCGACATGCCTGCCGGGCGCGCCCAACGCCCTGCGCATCTTGCGCATACCGCAGCCTCGCTGCGCTTAGAAAGAATTCACCGCGACCTCATCATGAGCAACAAGAAAGCCGATTCGAAACCGCAGTCACGCTACCCGGTCAACCTGCTCGACACGCCGTTCCCGATGCGTGGCGACCTGCCCAAGCGCGAGCCGCAATGGGTCAAGGAATGGCAGGAACGCAAGGTCTACGAGACGATCCGCGCGGCCAGCAAAGGCCGTAAGAAGTTCATCCTGCACGACGGCCCGCCGTATGCGAACGGCGACATCCACCTCGGCCACGCGGTCAACAAGATCCTCAAGGACATGATCGTCAAGGCACGCAATCTGGCGGGCTTCGACGCGGTCTACGTGCCGGGCTGGGATTGCCACGGCATGCCGATCGAAATCCAGATCGAAAAGCAGTTCGGCAAGTCGCTGCCGGCCGCCGAAGTGATGCAGAAGGCGCGCGCCTACGCGACCGAACAGATCGAGAAGCAGAAGGTCGGCTTCCGCCGTCTGGGCGTGCTCGGCGACTGGGACAACCCGTACAAGACCATGAACTTCACGAATGAAGCCGGCGAAATCCGCGCGCTCGCGAAGATCATGGAAAAGGGTTACGTCTTCCGCGGCCTAAAGCCGGTCAACTGGTGTTTCGACTGCGGCTCGGCGTTGGCCGAAGCGGAAGTCGAGTACAAGGACAAGACGGATCCGACCATCGACGTGCTGTTCAGCTTCGCCGAGCCGGAGAAGACCGCGCAGGCGTTCGGCCTGAATGCGCTGCCGCGCAACGAAGGCGGCATCGTGATCTGGACCACCACGCCGTGGACCATCCCCGCCAACCAGGCGCTGAACCTGCATCCGGAAATCGTCTACGCGCTGGTCGATACACCGCGCGGTTTGCTGATCCTGGCCGAAGAGCGCGTTGAAGCTTGCCTGAAACTGTACGGAGTGGAAGGCACGGTCATCGCGACCACGCCGGGCGCGAAGCTCGTCAACCTGCGCTTCAATCATCCGCTCGCCTCCGCGCATCCGGCCTACAAGCGCACGGCGCCGGTTTATCTCGGCGACTATGTGACGACCGAAACGGGTACGGGTGTGGTGCACTCGTCGCCGGCGTATGGCGTGGAAGACTTTGTGTCCTGCAAGTCGCACGGCATGGCCGATTCGGACATCATCAACCCGGTGATGGGCGACGGCCGTTATATCGAATCGCTCGCGCTGTTCGGCGGTCTGTCGATCTGGGCGGCCAATCCGCAGATCGTCGAAGCCCTGCAAGCAGCCGGCTCGCTGCTGCGCACCGAGAGGTACACGCACAGCTACATGCACTGCTGGCGCCACAAGACGCCGATCATCTACCGCGCGACCTCGCAATGGTTCGCCGGCATGGACGTGAAGCCGAACGACACCGACAAGACGCTGCGCGAGACCGCGCTCGAAGGCATCGAGAACACCGCCTTTTATCCGTCGTGGGGCAAGCAGCGCCTGTTCAGCATGATCGCCAACCGCCCGGACTGGACGCTGTCGCGTCAGCGTCAATGGGGCGTGCCGATGGCGTTCTTCGTGCACAAGGAAACCGGCGAGCTGCATCCGCGCACGCTGGAATTGCTCGAAGAAGTCGCGCAACGCGTCGAGAAGGCCGGCATCGAAGCGTGGCAAACGCTCGACCCGCGCGAACTGCTCGGCGACGACGCCAACATGTACGAAAAGAACCGCGACACGCTCGACGTCTGGTTCGATTCGGGCACCACGCACTGGCACGTGCTGCGCGGCTCGCATAAAGACGAACTGCAATTCCCGGCTGACCTGTATCTGGAAGGCTCGGACCAGCACCGTGGCTGGTTCCACTCGTCGCTCTTGACCGCTTCGATGCTCGACGGCCGCCCGCCCTACAACGCGCTGCTCACGCACGGCTTCACCGTCGACGGCGAAGGCCGCAAGATGAGCAAGTCGCTCGGCAACGGTATCGACCCGCATGAAGTGGCGAACCGCCTTGGCGCGGAAATCATCCGTCTGTGGATCGCCTCGACCGATTACTCGGGTGAACTGGCGATCTCCGAAGAGATCCTGAAGCGCGTGACGGAAGGTTATCGCCGCATCCGCAACACGCTGCGCTTCCTGCTCGCGAACCTGTCGGACTTCGACTTCGCGCAACACGCGCGTCCGGTCGAAGACTGGCTCGAGATCGACCGTTACGCGGTGGCGCTATCGGCGAACCTGCAAAACGACATCCTCTCGCACTACGACAAGTACGAGTTCCACCCGGTGGTCGCGAAGCTGCAGACGTTCTGCTCGGAAGACCTGGGCGGCTTCTATCTGGACGTGCTGAAAGACCGTCTGTACACCACGGCGGCTGACTCCGTCGCACGCCGCTCGGCTCAGACCGCGCTGTATCACATCGCACACGGTCTGCTGCGCCTAATGGCGCCGTTCCTGTCGTTCACCGCCGAAGAAGCGTGGAAGATCTTCTCGCCGAACAGCGAAACGATCTTCACCGAGACCTATCACGCGTTCCCGGCGGTGCCGGAAGCGGGTGATCTGCTCGACAAATGGACGCTGCTGCGCGCCGCGCGTAGCGACGTAACCAAGGCGCTGGAAGAAGCACGCGTTGCGAACCTGATCGGTTCGTCGCTGCAGGCGGAAGTCGAAATCCGCGCGAGCGGCGCGCGTTACGACGCGCTCACGAGCCTCGGCGACGACCTGAAGTTCGTGCTGATCACGTCGGCGGCGACCGTCGTCAAGGTCGACAGCGAAGCGGAAGAAGGCGTCGAAGTGATCGCCTCGAAGTATCTGAAGTGCGAACGCTGCTGGCACTACCGCGCGGACGTTGGCGCCAATGCCGAGCACCCCACCCTGTGCGGCCGCTGCTTCAGCAATCTGTTCGGCAACGGTGAAGCGAGGAGCGCGGCATAATGGCGAAAACCATGTCGAAATCGTCAGCCGCCGGTGGTTCGCTGGCGCCGTGGCTCGGTGTCGCGCTGATCGTGATCCTGTTCGATCAGCTCACCAAAATCGCGGTCCAGAAGGTGTTCGCCTACGGTGTTCCGCATGAGGTCGCGCCGTTTTTCAACCTGATCCTCGTGTACAACCGCGGCGCCGCCTTCAGCTTCCTGGCGATGGCGGGCGGCTGGCAGCGCTGGGCGTTCACCGCGCTCGGCGTGGTCGCGGCGCTGGTGATCTGCTATCTGCTCAAGCGCCACGGCGGGCAGAAGATGTTCTGCACGGCGCTCGCGCTGATTCTGGGCGGCGCGCTCGGCAATGTGATCGACCGGCTGGCGTACGGCCATGTGATCGACTTTCTCGATTTTCACGTGCGCACGTGGCACTGGCCGGCGTTCAATCTCGCCGACAGCGCGATCACGATCGGTGCGATCCTGCTCGTGCTCGACGAGTTGCGGCGCGTGCGCGGCTCGCGCTAACGAGTATAGGTAGACCACGCTTTGTCGGAGGCTTTCGTTGGCAACCGCAGAACTCGCAGGAAAACACCTCGTCCTCGGCATGACGGGCGGCATTGCCTGCTACAAGATCGCCGAACTCACGCGTCTGTTGACCAAGGCCGGCGCGACCGTGCAGGTCGTCATGACCGAAGCGGCCACGCAGTTCATCACCCCCGTTACGATGCAGGCGCTGTCCGGCCGGCCGGTCTACACGAGCCAGTGGGACGCTCGCGTGCCGAACAACATGGCGCACATCGATCTCTCGCGTGAAGCCGACGCGATCGTCATTGCACCCGCCTCTACCGACTTCCTCGCCAAACTCGCGCACGGCATGGCCGACGACCTGCTGTCGACGCTGTGTGTAGCACGCGATTGTCCGCTGCTCGTCGTGCCGGCGATGAACCGGCAGATGTGGCAGAACCCGGCCACCCAACGCAACGTCACGCAACTGCGCGCGGACGGCATTGAAGTGCTCGGTCCCGATTCGGGTCCGCAAGCGTGCGGCGAAGTCGGCGACGGGCGCATGCTCGAAGCGGCCGCGACTTACGAAGCGATCGCGTCATTCTTCTCGCCGAAGATCCTCTCCGGCCGCCGCGTGTTGCTGACCGCCGGCCCGACTTTCGAACCGCTCGATCCGGTGCGCGGCATCACCAATCGTTCGAGCGGCAAGATGGGCTTTGCGCTGGCGCGCGCCGCGCAACAAGCCGGCGCCGAGGTACATCTGGTCGCTGGTCCGGTGGCGCTGGAAACGCCGTGGGGCGTGTTCCGCCAAGACGTGCAAACCGCGCAGCAAATGCACGATGCGGTGATGCGCTCGGTCGCCGACGCCGACATCTTCATCGGCGTGGCCGCGGTGGCCGACTGGCGCGTCGATCACGCCAGCGAACACAAGATCAAGAAGACTGCCGAGCGCGCGCTGCCCACCTTCACGTTCGTCGAGAATCCGGACATTCTGGCAGCGATTGCCAAGCTGCAGCATCCGCCGTTCACAGTCGGTTTCGCGGCCGAGAGCGGCGACCTCGAAGTGCACGGCGAAGAAAAGCGCATGCGCAAGAACGTGCCTTTATTGATCGGCAATCTCGGTCCACTGACCTTCGGCATGGACGATAACGAAGTCATCCTGTTCGAAGCGGCAGGTGCCACCAAGCTGCCGCGCGCCGACAAGCAGACGCTCGCGCGCGCATTGATCGTAGAAATTGCCAGGCGTCTGCCCGACACAAGTCTGATTCGCTAAAGCCGCGCGCGGCGGCGCATGTTGCATTCGCCGCGAGCGCCTCTAGCGCACCGATTCATCTGGAGCAGTACTGACATGACGCTACTTTCCGTGCTCGATCAAACGCCCGTGATCGACGGGCACTCAGTGGCGGACGCAATCGCCGCCACCGTCGAACTCGCGCAACTGGCTGACGACCTCGGCTACACGCGCTATTGGTGCGCCGAGCATCACGGCTTGCGCGGCGTGTCGAACCCGTGCCCCGAGGTGATGCTGGCGCGCCTCGGCAGCGTGACCAAACGCATTCGAATCGGCTCAGGTGGCGTGATGCTGCCGTACTACAGCCCTTTCAAGGTCGCCGAGCAATTCATGATGCTCGAGGCACTGTTTCCGAACCGTATCGACCTCGGCGTAGGACGCGCCCCAGGAGGCGACATGCGCACGGCGCAGGCGGTCGCGGCCGGTGCCTACAATCGCGGCGAGATTTTTCCGCAGCAGGTCGCCGATCTGGTCGGCCTGATGCACGGCACACTGCCCGAGGATCACCTTGGGCACGGCGTGCTGCTTCAACCGCAAATCGCTACGCGTCCCCAATTGTGGGTACTCGGGTCGAGTGAATTCGGCGGCCTGCTGGCGGCGCAACTCGGCATCCGCTTTGCGTTCGCGCATTTCATCAACGCGCATTTCGGGCATCAGGTGGCGCTGGCTTATCGTGAACGCTTCAAGGCTAGCCTGGAAACAGAACAGCCCTATCTGGCCGCCTCGGTATTTGTGATTTGCGCCGACACCGAACAGGAAGCCGCCGACCTGGAAAAAGCGGTCGATCTGCGCCGCGTGCAGATGGCCCTTGGCCTGAATGCGCCGATTCCGACGGTCGAGCAAGGCGCTGCGCAGGAATACGGCGTGCGTGAGCAACTGGTGATCGACCGCGAGAAGCCGCGCAGCATCATCGGCACGCCGGAAACCGTCACTGAGCGGCTGCATGCCTTGCAGGAGCAGTTCCAGGCCGATGAATTGATCGTGCTCACCGTAGCGGGCAGCTATCGCGCCCGGCTGCGCTCCTATGAACTTCTCGCCGACGCGTTCCAACTCGGACGCCCGGCCTCCACTCCTTAACCCTTCGAACCTGCATGAAACTCGACCTGAAGATTCTCGATGCGCGCATGCGCGAACAACTCCCGGCCTACGCAACCACCGGCAGCGCGGGCCTCGACCTACGCGCCTGCCTCGACGAACCGCTGACCCTCAAACCCGGCGAAACCGCACTGGTGCCGACGGGTCTGGCGATTCACGTCGCCGATCCGGGTTACGCGGCGCTGATCCTGCCGCGTTCGGGTCTGGGTCATAAACACGGCATCGTGCTGGGCAACCTGGTCGGGCTGATCGATTCAGATTATCAAGGGCAACTGATGATTTCGACCTGGAATCGCGGCACAACCACGTTCGTATTGAATCCGATGGAGCGCCTTGCCCAACTGGTGATCGTGCCGGTCGTGCAAGCTGAATTCAACATCGTCGACGATTTCGAGACCAGCGAGCGTGGCGCAGGCGGGTTCGGCAGCACCGGCAAGCACTAAGCCCTATCGATCGATAAGCGTTGAAGCCTCGCTTGCTTCCAACAAGCGCTTCGCGCAACGCAAAAAGCAGAACGGCGCGGGGTTCAACCCGCGCCGTTCTGCTTTCAGATGAGACTGAAACGCTTACTCGACCGACTTACTCAACCTCAACCGCTTCCGGATTCGGATTACGCGGCGCCGGATGCTCGTCGAAGGTCAACTGCACCTTGTCTTCCGCATCCACGTCGACCGTCACGCGGCCGCCATTCATCAGCTTGCCGAACAGCAACTCGTCGGCCAGCGCACGACGGATCGTGTCCTGGATCAGACGCTGCATCGGCCGCGCACCCATCAACGGATCGAAACCGTGTTTCGCGAGGTGAGCACGCAGCGCGTCGGTGAAGAGCGCATCGACCTTCTTCTCGTGCAGCTGATCTTCCAGTTGCATCAGGAACTTGTCGACCACGCGCATGATGATTTCTTCATCGAGCGAGCGGAAGCTGATCGTTGCGTCCAGACGGTTACGGAACTCCGGTGTGAACATGCGCTTGATGTCGACCATTTCGTCGCCGGTTTCCCGACGGTTCGTGAAGCCGATCACCGCCTTGCCCATTGCCTCGGCGCCCGCGTTCGTCGTCATGATGATGATGACGTTACGGAAATCCGCCTTGCGGCCGTTGTTGTCCGTCAGCGTGCCGTGGTCCATCACCTGCAGCAGCACGTTGTAGATGTCCGGATGCGCCTTTTCGATTTCGTCGAGCAGCAGCACGCAGTGCGGCTTCTTCGTGACGGCTTCGGTCAGCAGACCGCCCTGGTCAAAACCGACATAGCCTGGCGGCGCACCGATCAAACGGCTCACCGCATGACGCTCCATGTATTCCGACATGTCGAAGCGGATCAATTCGATCCCCAGCGTGAAAGCCAGTTGCTTCGCCACTTCCGTCTTGCCGACGCCCGTGGGGCCGGAGAACAGGAACGCGCCGATCGGCTTATCCAGCTTGCCGAGACCCGCACGCGCCATCTTGATCGCGGCCGACAGTGCGTCGATGGCCGGGTCTTGCCCGAACACCACGCTCTTCAGATCGCGATCCAGCGTTTGCAGCTTGCTGCGATCGTCTTGCGACACGCTTTGCGGTGGGACGCGAGCAATCTTCGAGATGATTTCTTCGATCTCGTTCTTGCCGATGGTCTTCTTCTGCTTCGACTTCGGCAGGATGCGTTGCGCCGCGCCCGCTTCGTCGATCACGTCGATCGCCTTGTCCGGCAGATGACGATCCGTGATGAAGCGTGCCGACAACTCAGCCGCCGCCGACAGTGCGCCCGACGAATACTTCACGCCGTGGTGCTCTTCGAAGCGCGACTTCAGGCCGCGCAAGATCGCCACCGTCTGCTCGACGGTCGGCTCAGTCACGTCGACCTTCTGGAAGCGGCGCGACAATGCCGCGTCTTTTTCGAAGATGCCGCGATATTCCGTGAACGTGGTCGCGCCGATGCACTTCAAAGTGCCCGACGACAACGCCGGCTTCAGCAGATTCGACGCGTCCAGCGTGCCGCCCGACGCAGCGCCTGCGCCGATCAGCGTATGAATTTCGTCAATGAACAGGATTGCGTGCGGACGTTCCTTCAATTCCTTGAGGACCGTCTTCAGGCGTTGCTCGAAGTCGCCGCGATACTTGGTGCCAGCGAGCAGCGCGCCCATGTCGAGCGAATACACCTGCGCATCGGCCAGAATATCCGGCACTTCGCCGCGCGTAATGCGCCAGGCAAGCCCTTCGGCGATCGCGGTCTTGCCGACGCCGGCCTCACCGACCAGCAGCGGATTGTTCTTGCGGCGGCGGCATAGCACCTGGACCACACGCTCGACTTCCGACTCGCGCCCGATCAGCGGATCGATGCGGCCGTCTTTCGCCATCTGGTTCAGGTTCTGCGTGAACTGGGCGAGCGGCGTTTCCTTCTGCGCGGCGGCTTCGTCGGACTCGGCATTCGCGTCGCTCGCTTTCGCGGCGTCCGTGCTGCTGGTCTTGGCAATGCCATGCGAGATGAAATTCACCACATCCAGACGCGTCACGCCCTGCTGCTGCAGGTAGTACACCGCATGCGAATCCTTCTCGCCGAAGATCGCCACCAGCACATTCGCGCCGGTCACTTCCTTCTTGCCATTCGAGGTGGATTGCACATGCATGATCGCGCGCTGGATCACACGCTGGAAACCCAGCGTGGGCTGCGTGTCGACGTCGTCCGTGCCAGGCACGGTCGGCGTGTTGTCATGAATGAAGTTGCGCAGGTTCTGGCGCAGATCCTCGATATTGGCCGCGCATGCACGCAACACCTCCGCCGCTGTTGGATTGTCCAACAGTGCCAGCAAAAGATGTTCGACCGTTATGAACTCGTGCCGCGCCTGGCGTGCTTCCATGAACGCCATGTGCAGGCTGACTTCCAGTTCCTGGGCAATCATGCTTCCTCCATCACACACTGCAGCGGATGCCCGGCCTGCCGTGCGTGGGTAACGACTTGCTCGACTTTGGTCGACGCGATGTCCCGCGTATAGACCCCACAAACTCCCCTGCCCTCGCGATGCACCTTCAACATCACCTGCGTTGCGGTTTCACGATCTTTATTGAAATATTCCTGCACGATCATCACGACAAATTCCATTGGCGTGAAGTCGTCATTCAGCAGCACTACCTTGTACATGGAAGGCGGCTTCAGCTTCTTTTCCTGCCGCTCCAGTACGGTGCCGTCCTGCTTGTCCGGGATAATCGCCATACACCCATTCTAAACAACTAGGACAGGCCCGCAATCCTGTCAAAACCCGGCCGACCGGCCGGTGAGCCCGTTCGCTCCCGCCTGATGGGTAAATACCCCCAAGCGGTGCGTCATTCGACGAGCCGATTGCGGAGCCGGCCCCTATCCTGTGATGCGTCGCGGCCGTGCTGCGCCGCAGTCGGATCGAGTATCGCACAACCTGCCCATACTGGCTGACGGCACGCGCCCGGCCAGCGGACGGCGTGCGACCCGCAGAACAGCATGTGAGTCGATTATGCGACTTTTCAAGACAGCACGCTTGGGCAACCGCACATAAGAAAACAAAAGCGGGAAAAACCCTGGAAAACGCCTGTTTGCAACGCGACAACGACGTCTCAAAATTTTCTTGACACTCGAATAAAGAGCCTCAACAATCAAGCTGGCACTTTTTTCACTGCGCCATAAATCGAAAAAATGCCGATGGTGAGCTTGTGAGGAGGGAGCGGCTGCATCGCGCGGCCGTCGAGCTTTTCGAGGGCTCGTGGTAGTGACATGAGTTACAGGGGAAGTTGGAATGGCAACTGGTACGGTCAAATGGTTCAATGACGCAAAAGGTTTCGGATTCATCACGCCTGACGAGGGTGGTGAGGATCTGTTTGCACACTTCTCGGCCATCCAGATGAATGGGTTCAAGACCCTCAAGGAAGGTCAAAAAGTAACCTTCGAGGTCGTGCAAGGCCCGAAAGGCAAACAGGCATCGAACATCCAGGCACCTGCCTGAACCTGTTCGTTACCCGTCCTTTGAAACCCGGCTCCGTGCCGGGTTTCTTTTTTTGGGCGGCGCGTTCTAATTTGAGGCGGATTGCCACTGCGGCCACCGTGGCTTGAAACGTCGACAAAGCGAATGTCTCAAATACTGGACACCCGCTTTCCTTTCCGAACGCTTTCGATAGTCACCCGTTGGCGGCCGCACGACTACCCGCCATCGCACGTTGTAGCGCCAGACTGCGAGCGAGATCGCCTTCGTACACTGCAATGCCCTGGTGCCGCAGATTCGACCGCGCATCGACCGCTGGCGTGATACCGATGCTTGCGATGAGGCGGCAAAATGCATAGTCCTCGGACAGATACAACCGCGACTCCGGATCGATCATGGTGTCGAAGAACGCGTAGAGGAATGCCGCCGGCTCACCCGTATCCAGTTCCGGACGGCCTGCGAGCCTCGAACGGCAATGAAGCTCAGGAAAGCGTTGCATCAGCGCCAGAAAGACTTCTCGCTTGATCAGCATGAAGCCGGTGGGCGCATAGAGAACGTCGAGAAAGCCGTCAGCGTCGGCTTCCAGTACATCTCCCCGCACTATTGCGGGGTACATGGCGTGGCGGGCGCGAAAATCGGCCTTCGTCGAACCGGCCGGGACCGCCTGCTCCAGACCGGCGGCCGGCCACCCATCGTTCTTCAGCGGATAGACGCCGGCCACCACCGGCCGATCGGTCTGCAACAGGCGAACCACATCCGCGCCTTTGAAGCCGATATCACCGTCGATCCACATCAGATGCGTGAAGCGGGCATCGGCGAGAAATTCCGCCACCATGGTGTTGCGCGCGCGAGTGATCAGACTGTCGAAGCTGTTGAAGTTGACCCGCAAGCCGAAGCCTTGTTGGGCCGCCTCGTCGTAGAGGTCGAGAAGTCCAAGCGCGTAGTCGGTCGTCACGACCGCGCCATAGCTGGGGGTGGCGACGTACACATTGGCAACGGAATCTTTGTGGGTCATCGTTTTGTCACTCTCACGCAGGGAAGTTGGTTGGGTTCGCCGGCAGGTGGGCGCGCCTCGCTAACAGGCGGGCGCGATTTCCAGCCGGGCGTACCGTACCCGACGGGGTGCGGGGAGTTCTCGATATTGGTCGGATGCGACCTCTTGAAACGTCGTAACGTGACGTGGCGTTTTGAGCAAACGCTGTAGGAATGCATGAATCGCATGCAGATGCGCTTCATGCGCTGTAAAACAAAAAACCCCGGCCACCTCACGGCGCCGGGGTTTTGTTGACTCAGGCTGGAAAAACCAGCGCGAATCGCTTACATATTTTCGATCAACACCTGGCCAAAGCCCGAGCAGGACACCTGCGTCGCGCCTTCCATCAAGCGCGCGAAGTCATACGTGACCCGCTTTTGCAGAATCGACTTTTCCATCGACTTGATGATCAGGTCGGCCGCTTCAGTCCAACCCATGTGACGCAGCATCATTTCAGCCGAGAGAATTTCCGAACCCGGATTGACGTAGTCCTTGCCGGCGTACTTCGGCGCCGTGCCGTGCGTGGCCTCGAACATCGCGACCGAATCCGACATGTTCGCACCCGGCGCAATCCCGATACCGCCGACTTGCGCGGCCAGCGCGTCTGAAATGTAGTCGCCGTTCAGGTTCAGCGTGGCGATCACGTCGTATTCCGCCGGACGCAGCAGGATCTGCTGCAGGAACGCGTCGGCGATCACGTCTTTCACCACGATGTCGCCGCCCGTTTTCGGGTTCTTGATCTTCATCCACGGACCGCCGTCGATCAGCTCCGCAGCGAATTCCTTCTGCGCCAGCGCATAACCGTAGTCGCGGAACGCGCCTTCGGTGAACTTCATGATGTTGCCCTTGTGCACCAGCGTGAGCGAGCGGCGCTCGTTGTCGATCGCATACTGGATCGCCTTGCGCACGAGGCGCTCCGTGCCTTCGCGCGACACCGGCTTGACACCGATCCCTGAGGTTTCCGGGAAGCGGATCTTCTTCACACCCATTTCTTCGCGCAGGAACTTGATGACCTTCTTCGCGTCTTCCGACCCGGCGGGCCATTCGATGCCGGCATAGATGTCTTCCGAGTTCTCGCGGAAGATCACCATGTCGATCTTCTCCGGCTCACGCACCGGTGAAGGCACGCCCTTGAAGTACTGCACCGGGCGCAGGCAGACATACAGATCGAGGTCCTGACGCAGCGCGACGTTCAGCGAACGGATACCACCGCCGACCGGCGTGGTGAGCGGACCCTTGATCGAGACGACGTATTCCTTCAGCACCTGCAGCGTTTCTTCCGGCAGCCACACGTCCGGGCCGTACACCTTGGTCGACTTCTCGCCGGCGTAGATTTCCATCCAGTGGATTTTCTTCTTGCCCGCGTAGGCTTTTTCTACCGCGGCATCCACCACCTTCAACATCACCGGCGTGATGTCGAGGCCCGTACCGTCGCCTTCGATATACGGAATGATTGGCTGGTCGGAAACGTTGAGCGAGAAATCTGCGTTGACGGTGATCTTGTCACCGCCGGTCGGAACCTTGATGTGCTGATACGGCATGATCGGACTCCAGTGAAGGCTGTGCTGAAAGCTGATGGGAGACTGCGAAAACCGGGTGCTCCTCGCTACGCGCAATGCCGGACGCCCGCGAGCGGCCTGGTCGTCTATTCTAGCCCACGCCGACGCAGCCACGAGCCGGTATGCCGCTCGGGGTTTTCCAACATTGTCGAAAATCAAAATCAGTCGCTCGCTTAGTCTTATGTCTTATATAAGACAGAGGACTTGCAGCAGATCATTATGCATTATTATTCCGCCATTTACTACCGAGCCAGCGCCCCTCCTGGCCTGCGCGGCACGCTCCCGCCGCCGCTCGACCTTCATCGATTCCTCTATGCGACTCCTCGCCCTGAACAAACCGTTCGGCACCATCTGTCAGTTTTCGCCGCATGAAACGCGGGCGTCGCTGGCCGACTGGGTGAAAGTGCCCGGCATCTATCCGGCGGGCCGGCTCGACTCCGATAGCGAAGGGCTGCTTCTCCTTACCGACGACGGCGCGCTGCAAGCGCGCATCGCCGAGCCGCGTCACAAACTTGTCAAACGTTATTGGGCACAGGTGGAAGGCGCAGTCGATGATGCCACGCTGAAGAAGCTCGCACGCGGTGTCGACCTCGGCGATTATGTGACACGGCCCTGCCGCGCCGAATACGTCGAGCCGACCGACTCGCTTTGGACTCGCACGCCGCCGATCCGCTATCGCGCCGCGATTCCGACCACATGGATCGAGTTGTCGATCACTGAAGGCAAGAACCGCCAGGTACGACGCATGACCGCCGCAGTGGGTTTCCCGACATTGCGTCTCGTGCGTGCCGGTATCGGCGCACTCGATATTTTTTCGCTTGGGCTGCAGCCGGGAGAGAGTGTCGAGTTGCCGCTGAAGGCCCCATGGGAAGGCATCGCCTGAACGCATTTGCATGCGCGCCATGTCTGCACCGAACCCACACTGAACCCGCATCGAACCGCTATTTTGACCCCCCGGCGAGAAAGCTAACTCGTTGTATCCGCAAACAAAATAGCGCGTGAAACCAATATGAAAAACGCGTGAAACAATTGCGTTCACGATCGCTCTGCGGCCATTCATTTGCTTCAGCACGTCGGCATATAAATTTTCCACGAAATTCACGTCAACCGGTGCGCGAGCTCACGCGTTATTCGACGCAGATGCCGCCCGAAGCTATCCGGCATTCAGCCTTAAGGGCCTTTGCACACGCCGCTCTCGCGGTGAGTACGGGGAGTCTGAGCGCTAAGCAGACGCGTCGAAAAAATGTTCGATGCGGCTGTCAACCGAAAGGTGGATGGCACGTTTACCGACATGACTCTACATATAACCGGGTCATTTGGTTAATCAACTAAAGCTGAGGATTCACAAAATGAACAAACTGATCGCCGCTCTGGTCGCTGGTCTCTTCGCAACGGCAGCATTCGCACAAGCTTCGGCACCGGCAGCAGCTTCGGCAGCTCCGATGGCAGCAGCTTCGTCGGCAAAGAAGACCACGAAGCACGCTCACAAGAAGTCGCACAAGAAGGCAGCAGCAGCAGCTGCAGCTTCGGGCGCTTCGGAGTAAGTTTGTTGTAAAAACGCAGTCAAGAACTAGCTTCATTGCCGTTCTTACGGCGTTGAAAGGCAGATCACCGCAAGGCGATCTGCCTTTTTGTTTTTGACGCGCTCGCGTAACATTCGCGAGTTAAATTTCAGCAAGGAGTCATGCCGTGCGATTTCCCATGCGCTCGTTGATTGCGCGTTTCGCTGTTGCCGTTGCACTGCCGCTCGCCGCGATGTCGTTCGCCGCGACCACCGCTGCCCCCGCTCATGCGCAACAGATGCCGGCGGGCGCTAAGCAGCCCGGCGACTTTCCGCGCGCAAAGCTGACCGCGGGCATGTTCGTGATCGACGCAGCCGTCGCCGCTAACGACGCCGATCGCGAACAGGGTCTGATGTATCGCACGACCCTCGCGCCGAATGAAGGCATGCTGTTCGTCTTCAATGAAAACGCCGTGCATTGCTTCTGGATGAAGAACACGTTGATCCCGCTGTCGATCGCTTTCATCCGCGCCGACGGCACGGTCACCGACATCGACGAGATGCAGGCCGAGACCACCAACAATCACTGCCCGAAGAACAACGGCGTGTATGCGTTGGAAATGAGCAAGGGCTGGTTCTCGTCGAAAGGCATCAAACCGGGCATGAAGATCCAGGGCTTGCCGGCCGCACAATAAAGGCGCGTCGACCACGACGACACCCTGCCGAGTCTTCAGCGGCCGCTTTTCACAAAAAGCCGGTGCCTTTCGCGAGGCGCCGGCTTTTTTCCATTCAGCGCGGGGCGGGTGATGCCCGGCACCACCCGGCAGAGGCCGGCGCCGTCGCGCGAGCCCATACCAGCAGGCCTTCACACGCGGCTGGCAAGATTCCTGCAAAAGACAGGCCGACGCGCTATCCTAGTATTCTTGGTAAAGCAGCATCCAAGGCTCCCCGGGCAGCACAGACTGCCGCCCGGCAAGCGTTTCAGGCGCGCCATTTCAAGGAGGTTCACGTGCCCCGCAAGACTCCCATCGAGCGCTACCGGAATATCGGCATTAGCGCTCACATCGACGCCGGCAAAACCACCACCACTGAACGCATCCTGTTCTACACAGGCGTGACCCACAAGATCGGCGAGGTTCACGACGGTGCTGCGACGATGGACTGGATGGAACAGGAGCAGGAGCGCGGCATCACGATCACATCGGCTGCCACGACTGCTTTCTGGAAGGGTATGGCCGGCAACTATCCGGAACACCGGATCAACATCATCGACACCCCGGGTCACGTCGACTTCACAATTGAAGTTGAGCGCTCGATGCGCGTGCTCGACGGCGCCTGCATGGTGTACGACTCGGTCGGCGGCGTGCAGCCGCAGTCCGAAACCGTGTGGCGTCAGGCGAACAAGTACAAGGTGCCGCGCATTGCGTTCGTCAACAAGATGGACCGCGTCGGCGCGGACTTCTTCCGTGTGCAACGACAGATCGGCGATCGCCTGAAGGGCGTCGCGGTGCCGATCCAGATTCCGGTCGGTGCGGAAGATCATTTCCAGGGCGTGGTCGACCTCGTCAAGATGAAGGCGATCTACTGGGACGAAGAGAACCAGGGCATCAAGTTCGAGTACCGGGACATTCCGCCCGAGCTCGAGGCGACCGCGAAGGAGTGGCACGACAAGATGGTCGAGGCTGCCGCTGAAGCGAGCGAGGAGCTGCTCGACAAATACCTGCACGGTGGGACGCTGACCGAAGATGAAATCAAGCACGGCATTCGTGTGCGTACCATCGCCAACGAGATCGTGCCGATGCTGTGCGGCAGCGCGTTCAAGAACAAGGGCGTGCAGGCCATGCTCGACGCGGTGATCGACTATTTGCCTTCGCCGCTCGACATCCCCGCGATTACCGGACACGACGAGCACGACAACGAAATCGAGCGGCATCCGAAAGACGACGATCCGTTCTCCGCGCTCGCCTTCAAGATCATGACCGACCCGTTCGTGGGCCAACTGATTTTCTTCCGCGTGTATTCGGGCGTGGTGAATTCGGGCGATACCGTCTACAACGCGACCAAGGAAAAGAAGGAACGCCTTGGCCGGATCCTGCAGATGCATGCGAACGAGCGCAAGGAAATCAAGGAAGTCTACTGCGGCGACATTGCCGCGGCAGTCGGCCTGAAAGAAGCGACCACGGGCGACACGCTGTGCGATCCGCAACACGTGATCATTCTTGAAAAGATGATCTTCCCGGAACCGGTGATTTCGCAGGCCGTCGAGCCGAAAACCAAGGTCGACCAGGAAAAGATGGGCATCGCGCTCAATCGTCTGGCGCAGGAAGACCCGTCGTTCCGCGTGCAGACGGATGAAGAATCCGGCCAAACCATCATCTCCGGGATGGGCGAGTTGCACCTGGAAATTCTGGTCGACCGGATGAAACGCGAGTTCGGCGTCGAAGCGACCGTCGGCAAGCCGCAGGTTGCTTACCGCGAAACGGTGCGCAACAAGGTCGAAGACGTCGAAGGCAAGTTCGTCAAGCAGTCGGGCGGCCGCGGCCAGTACGGCCACGCGGTGATCACGCTCGAACCGTCGGCGCAAGGCAAAGGCTACGAATTCGTCGACGCGATCAAGGGCGGCGTGATTCCGCGTGAATACATTCCGGCAGTCGACAAGGGCATTCAGGAAACACTGAAGGCCGGCGTGCTGGCGGGCTATCCGGTGGTCGACGTGAAAGTGACGCTGACCTTCGGTTCGTACCACGACGTCGACTCGAACGAAAACGCGTTCCGCATGGCCGGTTCGATGGCGTTCAAGGACGCCATGCGCAAGGCCAAACCGGTACTGCTCGAACCGATGATGGCCGTCGAAGTGGAAACGCCGGAAGACTTCATGGGCAACGTGATGGGCGATCTGTCGAGCCGTCGTGGCATGGTGCAAGGCATGGAAGACATCGCCGGCGGTGGCGGCAAGCTGGTGCGCGCCGAAGTACCGCTTGCGGAGATGTTCGGCTATTCGACTTCACTGCGCTCGGCAACGCAAGGTCGCGCGACGTACACGATGGAGTTCAAGCACTACGCTGAAACGCCGAACAACGTCGCGGAAGCCGTGATCAACGCAAAGCAGAAGTAAGCGCCGAGGGTTGCAACACGCCATGTGCTGCGACCCGCGATGCAATGAAGGCTGACAGCAAAAGGCCCGTCCCCTGTGGATGGGCTTTTTTTCGTCCGTGACACCGCCTGGAGCAGCCGGCAACACGCACGTTTTTGAACGTGCAAAAATGCCAAACGGCGCCGGGCCGACCGCCCGGACTAACGCCCTCAAGGAGACACACCATGAGCCAGGATCACGAACACCCGCACTATAAGGATGAGCAACCGCCGGCGCCGATCGATTGGCGCGAGCACGGCGTCAAGGTCATCAAGGGCGACCAGCTCGACAGCAATACCGCGCAAACGCCGGGCATGAATCGCGCGGCGGCGATCAACGCGGCGCGCGTCGGCGCGCAGAAAATCTGGGCCGGCACCGTGACGATCCATCCGAATGCAAAGACCGGCGCGCATCATCACGGCGCGCTCGAAAGCGTGATCTACGTGGTGCGAGGCCAGGCACGCATGCGCTGGGGCGAGCATCTCGAGTTCACCGCCGAAGCCGGCCCGGGCGACTTCATCTTCGTGCCGCCCTATGTGCCGCATCAGGAGATCAACGCCAGTACCGACGATCCGCTCGAATGCGTGCTGGTGCGCAGCGACAATGAAGCGGTGGTGGTAAATCTGAACATCGACGCGGTGGAAGCGCCGGAAACGGTCTTCTGGGTCGATCCGATTCACAAGCATCCGCACGATCACTAAACTTCTATCACGCAACTCATGACGCCGACTGCTTCGCTGCGCCCTCGCCTCATCACGCTGTATGCCGTCCTGATCGCCGCCAACCTCGGCGCGTGGGCGTGGGCGCTGATCGCGTTTCGCCACTATCCGCTGCTGCTCGGCACCGCGCTGCTCGCGTATGGCTTCGGTCTGCGCCACGCAGTGGATGCGGACCACATCGCGGCGATCGATGCCGTTACGCGCAAGCTGATGCAGGCGGGCAAGCAACCGCTCGGCGTGGGCCTGGCGTTTTCGCTGGGCCATTCGACAATCGTGATCGCGGCGACGATCGGCATTGCGTGGACTGCGCATTCGCTGCACGGCCGCTTCGACACCTTCAAGGCGGTCGGCGGCACGATCGGCACCGTCGTCTCGGCAGTGTTTCTGCTGGTGCTGGCGTGCGTGAACCTCGTGATTCTGCGCGACGTGTGCCGCCGCTATCGCCACGTCCAACGCGGCGGCGAACTCGCTGCTGAAACGACGGCAGGCGTCGCGCCCGCCGGTCTGCTGTCGCGCGCATTGCGGCCGATGTTCCGGCTCGTGACGAAAAGCTGGCACATGTACCCGGTCGGCGTGCTGTTCGGTCTCGGCTTCGACACCGCGACCGAGATCGGCCTGCTGGCGATTGCCGCGTCCGAAGCCGGCAAAGGTCTGCCGCTGTATTCGATCCTCGTGTTCCCGGCGCTCTTCACCGCGGGCATGACGCTGGTCGATTCGACCGACAACGTGCTGATGGTCCACGCCTACGGCTGGGCCATGGACGATCCGAAACGCAAGCTCTACTACAACGCGAGCATCACGTTCGTTTCGGCGGTGGTGGCAATCGTCATTGGCGGCGTTGAAGCGCTGGGCCTGCTGTCGGACAAACTCGGTTTGAGCGGCGGCGTATGGGATGCGGTGGCGGGTCTCAACGAACGCTTCGGCGTACTGGGTTACGGCATCGTCGCAACCTTCATGGCGTGCTGGATCGGCTCGGTGCTGTTCCATCGCTGGCGCCGCGCCGGCATCGTTGCACGGTAAATCCAACGTGCCTTCGCAGAAGACCGGCATGGTTTCCACGGCGGCGACGACACAACGGCAGTTTCCGCGCTGCGGCATCCTGCGCTTTTGCGCAACCGTGCGAGACAGCCCGCCGAGCGTTGTCGTGACGACACACGCCGGCCCTTTTATACGCCAAACGGCGACCGGACCGCGCAGCAAGCGCGCCGAACCGATGGGCAATCGCTTACACTGAAACCGCTTTTCAGCACTGCAGCGCGCTGCAGCTTTTCGTCATTGCAATAAAGTCGCCTGTCGCGTGCATCTGGCGCGGCCCTTCAGAACCGACAGCAGAACGGACTGGATACTCCATCGATGAAGACTCCCGCGGACCGATTTCTCGAACTCGACCTAGCTCGCCACACCGCCGACGCCTACGGCAACCACGCCATCGACGAATTCATCGCCGGCCGCATCACGCGCCGCGATCTGCTGCGCTATGCGAGCGTGATCGGTTTGTCGCTGGCCGGCGGCGGCGTGCTGAATGCGCCGCGAGCCCGCGCGCAAGGCGCACCGAGCCCGTCCAACCAGACGATCCGCGTGGCCCACCTGACGCCGGCCGGCGCCGTCGATCCGCTCACCGTGAACGATGCCGCGAGCCTCGCGCTGCTGAATCAGACCGGCGAATTCCTGATCGACGACGACGGCGAAAAACTCGTGCTGAAGCCGGCGCTTGCCTTGTCGTGGAAGCCGAACGACAAGGGCGACGTGTGGACCTTCACGCTGCGCCCGAACGTCAAATTCCACGACGGCCAGGCATTCACCGCCAAAGACGTCGTCGCCACCTTCGATCGGCTCGCCGATCCGGCGAGCGGTTCGGCGGCGCTCTCGGTGCTCAAGGGCGTGCTGTCGAAAGGCGGTGCGAAGGTCGTCGACGAACACACGGTCGCCTTCCATCTCGATGCACCGAACGGCAACTTCCCGTACTACGTTTCCTCGGACAATTACAACGCCGTGATCCTGCCCGCGAACTATGCGGGTGGTTATGAAAAGAGCTTCATCGGCACCGGTCCGTTCAAGCTCGAAAAGTATCAGGCGAAGGTCGGCGCCTCGTTCGTGCGCAATCCGGACTACTGGGGCGACAAAGCGTTACCGCAACGCGTACAGTTCTCGTTCTACGCCGACGAACAGGCACAAATGCTCGCGTTGCAAGGCCACCAGGCCGACGTGATGGGCACCTTCACCGTGCAGGGCGGCGCCGGTATTCTGAACAATCCGGATTACAAGGCAATCGGCGTGAAGTCGAGCGCGCATCGCCAGATTCATATGCGCAACGACAATCCGTTGTTCAAGGACAAGCGCGTGCGCCAGGCGCTGGCATTGTCGCTCGACCGCGACGTGCTGGTGCGAGGGCTGTTTAAGGGCCGTGCACAGATCGGCAACGACAGCCCGTTCGCACCGGTATTTCCGTCTTCCGATGCAGGCGTCGCGCAACGCAGGATCGACATCGCGAAGGCGAAGCAACTGCTTGCGCAAGCGGGCGTGCCGAACGGCTTCGACGTCACGCTGACCACCGAGAAGTACATGGAGATTCCCGATCTCGCGGTGGTCGTGCAGAACGCAGCGAAGGCGATCGGCGTGCGCATCAATCTGAAGGTGGAGAGTCAGTCGCTGTACTACGGCGCGGGCACACCGGGGAAATCGGATTGGCTCGACTCGCCGCTCGGCATCACCGATTACGGTCATCGCGGCGTGCCGAACGTGTTTCTGAACGCGCCGCTCACCAGCACCGGCACGTGGAACGCCGCGCACTTCAAGAACCCGCAATACGATCAACTGGTCGCGCAGTTCGTCGCGGCAGTCGACCTGGGCACGCAAAAGAAAATCTCCGGGCAGATTCAGACGCTGCTGCTCGACGAAACGCCCGTGATCATTCCGTTCTTTTACGATCAGTTGATCGCCATGCGCAAGGGTGTGAACGGCGTGCGCTTCACCGCACTCGCGCAACTCTATTTCGACCGCGCGGTGTTGAGCGCGTGATGTGGATGCAAAAGCGGTTTGAACGTAAAAGCGGTTTGACGCGAAGGCGTTGAAAGCATGAGCGCACGGCACTTCTTCGGCAGGAGATCACAATGTCGACCACGGTGACCCCTTCCGCCGCTCCGGTCCCCACCGGCAACGCCGGCCGTGTCGCGCGATTTCTGGCGACGCGGGTCGGTTTGTCGTTGATTACGCTGTGGCTGCTGTCCGTGATCGTGTTCGCGGGCGGCCAGTTGCTGCCTGGCGATATCGGCCGCGCCGTGCTCGGGCCGCTCGCCGATGCGCGCGCGGTCGCCGCGCTCAATCATCAGCTCGGCGCGGACCGGCCGCTCATGACGCAATACGTCGAGTGGATCTCGCATTTCGTGCGCGGCGACATGGGGCTTTCCTATGCGTACCGTGAACCGGTTGCGCCGTTTATCGCCGACGCCCTGGCGCATTCGGCCAAGCTCGGTCTGCTCGCGTTTATCGTCGTCGTGCCGCTCGGCATTGCGGGCGGTGTGTGGTCGGCCATGCACGCGGGACGCTGGCTCGATCGCACCATCAGCATCGCCGGTTTGTCGGCGACCGTGGTGCCGGAGTTCGTCTCGTCGATCGTGCTGATTCTGGTGTTCGGCGTGTGGCTGCGTTGGTTGCCGATCGAAGCGTCGTATCCGCCCGAAGCGAGCGCGCTCGAACAATTGCGGTATCTGATTCTGCCGGTGCTGCCACTGGTGTTGGTGTTCTTCGGCTACATCGCGAGAATGGCGCGCGCGGGCACCGTCGAAGCGCTCGATGCGGACTACACCCGCACGGCAATCCTCAAAGGCTTGCCGCGCCGTACCGTGATCTGGCGGCACGTGTTGCGCAATGCGCTGCTGCCGACCATCACCGTCGCCGCCACGCAGCTCGGCTACATGATCGGCGGCCTCGTGGTGGTCGAGACGCTGTTCCACTATCAAGGTATCGGCTCGCTGATCTACAACGCCGCCAAGGCCAAGGATTTTCCGATGCTCGAAGCGGGCGTGCTGACAATCGGCGTGGTCTACACCGCCGCCAACCTCGTCGCCGATGCACTGCATATCCTGCTCAATCCGCGACTACGAGTGAGGAGCGCCGAATGAGCACCATCGTTCCGCCGGCCGCGCCGCCCGCTCCACGCCCGGCTACTGAACCGCGCTTCGACCAGTTGCGCGTCCTGCTGCGCTCGCCCACGTTTGTGGTCGGCGTGTTGATCGTTGGATGGTGGGTGGTCTGCGCGATCGCCGGGCAATGGATCGTGCGGATCGACCCGTACGCATCCGATCCGCTCAACTCGCTCACACCGCCCGATGGCACGCATTGGTTCGGCACCGATCAGCTCGGTCGTGACGTGTTCTCCCGCGTCATTGTTGGCGCGCGCGACATTCTGACCATTGCGCCTTTGGCGACCCTGCTCGGCACGGTCGCGGGAACAGCCCTCGGCTTGATCGTCGGCTATTTCGAGGGCTGGGTGGACAACGTCGTGGGCCGCGCGATCGACGCTGTGCTCGCGCTGCCGCTCGTGATCGTCGCGTTGCTCGCGCTGGCCGCGGTCGGCGCATCGAACTTCACCGTGATCTTAGTGATCGGCATTACCTTCACGCCGATCACCGCGCGCACAGTACGCGCGGCCGTGTTCGCCGAACGGCATCTGGACTACGTCGCCGCAGCGCAACTGCGGGGCGAACGCGCGCCGTACATCATGTTCGCGGAGATTCTGCCGAACGTGCTGCCACCGATCATCGTCGAGGCGACCGTGCGGCTCGGGTATGCCATTTTCGCGGTCGCGACGCTGTCGTTTCTCGGCTTCGGCATTCAGCCGCCTTCCGCCGACTGGGGGCTCGCGCTGTCCGAGTCGTACACGCTGATGGCGGGTGGCGCATGGTGGACCGTGGTGTTCGCGGCCGGCGCCATCGCCTCGCTCGTGGTCGGCGTGAATCTGATCGCCGATAGCGTGCAAGGAGTGCTCGACCGATGAACGGCCCGCCGCCCGCCTCGTTCCCCGCCTTCGACGTGTCGAAAAGCGATCGCACGGATGCGCTGACTGTCGTCGGCCTGACAGTCACGTACCGGATGCGCGGACGTGATCGTGAAGTGCTGCAGGACGTATCGTTTCGCGTACGGCGCGGCGAAGCATACGGCCTCGTCGGGGAATCGGGCTGCGGTAAATCGACGGTCGCAATGGCGGCGCTGCGCTATCTGCCACGAAACGGCAAGGTGAAGGCGGGCAAGATCATCATCGCCGGCCAGGACGTGCAGAAGCTCGACGCCGACGCGTTGCGCTCGATGCGAGCAAACGCGATTTCGATGGTCTATCAGGATCCCGGGCGCGCATTAAATCCGTCACTGACGATCGCGCGGCAAGTCACGGAAGCCTTCGAAGCGGCCGGTGTCTCGCGTAACGAAGCAGTGCAGCGCACGGTCGAGATACTGAAGCGGGTGCGCATAGCTTCACCCGAACGCGTGATGGACAGCTATCCGCATCAGTTGTCGGGCGGCATGCAGCAGCGTGTCGTGATCGCCATGGCGCTCGCGTCGAACCCCGCCTTGCTGATTCTCGACGAACCGACCACAGGCCTCGACGCCACCGTCGAAGCAGAAGTGCTCGACCTCGTGGCGCAACTGCGCGAAGAACTCGGCACCGCGGTGCTGTTCATCAGCCACAACCTCGCGGTGATCGGCCGGATGTGCGAGCGCGTCGGCGTTCTTTACGCAGGCAAGCTGGTCGAGGAAGGCGCCACCCAGGACGTGTTCGCGCGGCCACGTCATCCCTATACCGTTGGACTGCTGCGCTGCTTGCCGACCGCGGGACGCAGCAAGGACACCGAGCGGCTCGACACCATCGCGGGTAATTTGCCCTTGCCCGGCTCGGTCACGCAAGGCTGCATTTACGCGGACCGTTGCCGACTCGCCGACGACCGCTGCCGCCGTGAAGCACCGCCGCCGTATCGCGTGAGTGCCGCACACGGCGATCAGATGTCGCGCTGCCATTACCACGAACGCGCGATCGAACTGCCGCGTGCGTCCGCGGAAGGACTGCCCCTGCATGACGTTGCGTTGCGTGACGGCGAGCGCCCTGCTCTCGTGCTGCGCGCGGAAAAACTCTCGAAAACATTCCACGTATCCGGCGCTCCGCTGCGCGCGGTCGACAACGTTTCGATCGATCTCGCCAGTGGCGAAACGCTCGGCCTCGTCGGCGAATCCGGCAGCGGCAAGACGACGCTCGCGAAATTGATGCTTGGCCTGCTGACGCCCGATGCGGGCAGCGTGCTCGAACTCGACGGCACGCCACTCGCCGCGCGCGTCACGCGACGCAACGACGAGCAGGTCAAGTCGCTGCAGATCGTGTTCCAGAATCCGGACTCGGCGCTCAATCGCGCGCATTCGGTGAAGCGGCTGATCGGTCGTGCGTTGTCACGCCTCGCCGCGCTGCGCGGCGCTGCAATCGACGAACGGCTCGCTGCGTTGACAGCGGCGGTGCGTTTGCCCGAACGCTATCTCGGCTCGCGCACGCGTCAGTTGTCCGGCGGACTCAAGCAACGCGTGGCGATCGCGCGCGCGTTTGCCGGTGAGCCACGCGTGGTGGTTTGCGACGAACCCACGTCCGCGCTCGACGTCTCCGTGCAGGCCGCGATCCTCAACCTGCTCGCCGATCTGCAACGCGAGCGTGGCGTGAGCTACGTGTTCATCTCGCATGATCTGCACGTGGTGCGCTATCTGTCGGATCGCATCGCGGTGCTGTACCTCGGCCGGCTTCTGGAGATCGGACCGGCAGCCGCGGTCTTCGGCGGACCACACCATCCCTACACCGAAGCGCTTCTGTCTTCGGTGCCGACACTCGACGCCCGCGGCAACACCGCCCGCGTACGGCTGTCCGGCGATCTGCCCAGCGCCGCATCGCCGCCGTCCGGTTGCGTATTCCATACGCGCTGCCCGCGCAAACTCGGGGCGATCTGCGAGCAGCAAGACCCGCCCTTCCTCGAAGCCGGCAGCGGTGACGCTGGCCAGCCGTCCGCGCATCGCATCCGCTGCCATATCCCCGTCGACGACCTGCGTGTGCTGCAATCCGCCGCGCGCGACAACACCGGCAAGGTCTCCGGCAGCGGCTCGGAAAACGCACCGGAAAACACCGCGCGCAACGAATAACGCGCAATAAGGCGGCCTTCCGGCCACGCGTTTCATCATCGAAACATTTCCCTGCGTTTTTTCCTCGCGGGCATCGCACACCCCTATTCGACGCCCGTCGCCGCAAGGCTTTGCGGGCAGTGGCATGGATATCGCTAAGTACCGTCCATACATTCGAAGCCAAAGAGATCGGAAAAGAGTCGGAAGCGCCGCTTGTGCGAATCGCCGTGGCAAGAAGCGATACGCGACGCAGCGCACCCGGACGGTACCGGCTGACGTGCATGCAAGCGCTTGTCGGCGCACCGGCTACGGTGCCGGGAAGACAGTGATGGTGTTTGACTTGCATCCGCAAAACAGACTCGGGGGGCGATGAGGCCTGCGTTCAGACAGGCCCACCGTCGAAGTATCAGCGTGGGGGATGGCGGCAGCGAGGTGCCGGCGTCCCCTCGGGAGAGACGTGATGAAAACCAGAAAATTCAATCAGTACTACTTCGGGGTTATACGGAGTACGGCAATCGCGGCAGGGGTGGCCTTATTGATAACCCAGGTCGCGTACTCCGCGTCGACGGATGCGGTCCCCAAGTTGATGACGGTTGCCGATGCGCCAATGCCTGCGAGCGGCGCGCACGCAGCGACGCAAATCGCGCAGGACGAGGGTTCAGCGGTGGGCGCAGCGGCCACCGGCACCGCGCCCGATGAACCGACCGCTGCCGACGACGCGGCCCTGGTGTTCAGTCCGCGCGACTGCACAAGGACCAGTGTCGGGGGGTGCGAGCAGCATCGCGGCGGCAACGGCGCGGCGAGCGCAGGCAGCGGTGGCGCGGGTGCGAGCGGCAATGGTGCCGGCGGCGCGGCCCTGGTGTTCAGTCCGCGCGACTGCACAAGGACCAGTGTCGGGGGGTGCGAGCAGCATCGCGGCGGCAAC
>CABFVV010000084.1_pt1 | contig 41604 bp, 32 predicted proteins | sample 8864751 | NCBI WGS metagenome assembly CABFVV01 (sample SAMEA5735770, study PRJEB23740) | soil metagenome | biome: forest; feature: forest soil; material: soil | place: USA | collected 2013-10-13 | depth 0.1 m | reverse complement strand
CTTTTTGCGCAGCCTGATCGGCCGCCAGTTGCCGCTGCCGGATGAACAGGCCGACATCGCGTTGCAGGAAAAGAAACGCCAGCAACAGGAAGCGGCCCGTCAGGCGCAACTGGCCGAGCAACTGCGTCAGCAGAAGCTGCAAGCCCAGCAGGAAGCCGAGGCGAAGCGCCAGCGGCAACTGGCGGCCGATCAGGCTGCGCAAAAAGCGGCCGCGGCCAAGCAGAAACAGTTGCAACAACAGCAACAGCAGCAGGCCGACAAGCTGAAACAACAGCAATTGGCCGACCAGCAAAAGCAACAGCAGGAGCAGCAGAAACAAGCCGACGCTGAGGCGCAGAAGAAAGCCGATGCGCAGAAAGCGGCGAAGGCCAAGGCGCAGGCCGATGCAGCGGCGCAAGCCAAGAAGCTGGATGCGGAACGTCGTGAGCGGCTTGCCCAGATGCAAGGTTCGGCAGGCGCCCCGGGTTCGACCGGCAATGGACTCGCGAAGAGCGGCACGGGTAGCGGCTCGGGTGGCACGGCGACATCGCCGGGTTACGCGGACAAGGTGCGTCGTGTGGTGCGCCCGAATATCTCGTGGGGTGGCGAAACGGAAGGTCTGGAGACCGTCATCTCCGTGCGCTGCTCGCCGACTGGCACGCTGCTGGACGCGCAGATCGCGCGCAGCAGCGGCAACTCGGCGTGGGACGATGCGGCACTGCGGGCCGTCCAGCGTTCCAATCCGATGCCTCAGGACATCGACGGGAAGACGCCGACCAGCTTCAAGATTACGTTGCGCCCGGCAGGTTGATTGCAACAGTTTGACAGTCAGTTGACAGCAGACGCCGCGCCCCGCCCAGCGCGGCGCGCCCGGGAACGAATTAGATGTTTTCGGGTCTCTCTGCTGTCGTGAAGTGTTAGTAAAACCGTTTTTGGGGAAACCATTCAGCATGAGTTTGATGACCAAGCTAGGCCTGCGGACACTTGTAGCATCGTGCCTGATCGCCGTCGGCGGCGCCGCCCACGCACAACTCAACGTCCTCGTGACAGGCGTCGGGTCCACCCAGTTTCCGATCGCAACGGCGAATTTCGCCAATGAAGCGAACTCGCCGCAGCAGGTCAGTACGATCGTGCGTCAGGATCTGCAACGCAGCGGCAAATTCACGAATATCGACGCGGGCAGCACGCCCGTCGCGGAAACCGATTCCGTCGACCTCGGCAGCTGGAAGGCCAAGGGCGCCAACGCGTTCGTGTCGGGCAGCGTGAACCGCTTGCCGAACGGCCAGTACGAAGTGCGCTTCAAGCTGTACGACACAGTCAAGGGCGAAAGCCTGGGCGGCCTCGTGCTGGTGAGCCCGGAAAGCGGCTTGCGCATGAGCGCACACAAGGTTGCGGACTATATCTACGCGAAGCTGATGGGCGGCCGCGGCGTGTTCGCCACGCGCCTGTCGTACGTCATCAAGACCGGTGGCCGTTATCAGTTGCAGATCTCCGATTCGGACGGCCAGGACGCGCACATCGCGCTGTCGAGCCCCGAGCCGATCATCTCGCCCGCCTGGTCGCCTGACGGCACCAAGGTCGCTTACGTTTCGTTCGAAAAGAAGAAGCCGATCGTCTACATCCACGACCTGCCTACGGGCCGTCGCGTGGTCGTATCAGACCAGAAGGGTAACAACAGTGCGCCGGCATGGTCGCCGGACGGCCGCACGCTGGCCGTCGCGCTTTCGCGCACCGGCAACACGCAGATTTTCGCCGTCAATGCGGACGGCAGCGGCCTGCGGCGCCTGACGCAAGGCAGTTCGATCGACACTGAACCGTGCTTCTCTCCTGACGGCCAGTCGATCTATTTCACCAGCGACCGTGGCGGCCAACCGCAGATCTACAAGATGTCGGCCCAGGGCGAGAACGCCGGCGCCGCGCAACGCGTGACCTTCACGGGCAACTACAACACCAGCCCGCGCGTCAGCCCGGACGGCAAGCAGCTCGCCTATATTTCGCGCGTCGGCGGCGGCTTCAGGCTGTATATCCAGGACCTGCAAGGCAACACGGCAACGGGCCTGACGGACACCACACATGACGAATCGCCGAGCTTCGCGGCGAACGGTCAGTACATTCTTTACGCCACAGAGGTGAACGGCCGTGGCGTGTTGGCCGCAGTATCGACCGACGGTCGCACTCGGCAGGTCCTTTCCGTTCAGGGTGGCAGCGTACGCGAGCCATCCTGGGGCCCGTTTATGCAGTAACGTTCATGCAACAACACAAGGAGAGTAACAAAATGATGTCAAAACTTCGTTTCGCATTTGCCGTATTGATGGTCGGTGCGTTGGCCGCATGTCACTCGGGCGTCAAGCTCGACGAAAACGCTAACAAGGGTGGTGCAGTTTCGACGCAACCGAATCCGACCGATGTCGCTCAGGTCAACGTCGATCCGCTAAACGATCCGAACAGCCCGCTCGCCAAGCGCAGCATCTACTTCGACTTCGACAGCTACTCGGTCAAGGACGACTATCAATCGCTGCTGCAACAACACGCGCAATACCTGAAGAGCCATCCGCAACGTCACGTCCTGATCCAGGGCAACACCGACGAACGCGGCACCAGCGAATACAACCTGGCACTCGGCCAGAAGCGTGCCGAGGCGGTGCGCCGTTCGCTGTCGCTGATGGGCGTGACGGACTCGCAAATGGAAGCCGTGAGCCTCGGCAAGGAAAAGCCGCAAGCTACCGGTCATGACGAATCGTCGTGGGCACAAAACCGCCGCGCCGACCTCGTGTACCAACAGTAAGTAACAGGTGATGAGCCGAATGACGCATCGTTTCTCCTGGCTGCGGTTTGCCGCAGCGGCCTGCGTCGCGGGCACGGCCTTCGCGGCTATGCCTGCGCATGCGGGCATCTTTGACGACGATCAGGCCCGTCAGGCCATTCTCGATCTGCGTTCGAAGACCGATAGCCTGTCGAGCCAATTGTCGGCCGCACAGCGCACGATCCTCGATCAGTCCAACCGCCTCGACCAGTTGAATCAGCAGGTCGCAACGTTGCGTGGGCAGAACGAGGATATGGGCAACCAACTCACCACGCTGCAAAAACAGCAGAAGGACTACTACACCGATCTGGACACGCGCCTGAAGAAATTCGAGCCGCAGCAACAGACGGTGGATGGCGTCCAGGGTGAGGTGCAGCCGGGCGAAACCGATTCGTTCAATGCGGCTTCACAGTTGTTCCGCAACGGCGACTTCAAGAATGCGGCGGCGGCGTTCCGCAGCTTCATCTCCAAGTTTCCGAACAGTCCTTACCAGCCGACCGCGCAGTACTGGCTCGGCAACGCGCTGTATGCGCTGCGCGACTACAAGGGCTCGACGGCGACCTGGCAAGGTGTGGTGGCTAAGTATCCGCAGCATCCGCGTGCGCCGGAAGCGTTGCTCGCGATTGCGAACAATCAGCTCGAGCAAGGTCAGAAGGCTGCGGCCAAGAAGACGCTGGAGCAGATCGTCGCGCAGTACGGCGGCTCGGACGTCGCCCAGTCGGCTCAGAGCAAGCTGTCGCAGATCAAGTAGTCGTACAGGGTTTGGCAGTTGATGTAACGCGCAGTGGCTGCGCAGTCTCCAAATCAACAGTCACGCGCGCCTCTCGCCGGAAAGCCCGGGGTAGTGATACCTCGGGCTTTTCACTATCTGAAGTGCGGATAGCTCGACTCACCACCATGGGTTGACAGGCCATAGGTCCTATCGCTATAATCTCGCTTCTCTTTTGGGTCGTTAGCTCAGCTGGTAGAGCAGCGGACTTTTAATCCGTTGGTCACAGGTTCGAATCCCGTACGGCCTACCAAAAGATTCAAGGGCTTGCACGCGTCAGCGTGCAAGCCCTTTTCTTTTTGCGGCTCGAATCCGCGCGCGGTCTCGGCGAATCACGCCGTCACCATTCGTCCGTATCGCCCCAACCGAATGGCGTCGCGAGAAACACCGTTTGAGTGACGAGCGAAAGCGACGAAAGCGACGAAATCGGAACGATATCGCCGCACTCTTTACACGCGTGCGAAGCATTCTCACAGCGCCAATCACAAAACCCCACGCACCCACGGGCCCCTCTTACATCACGCCTCTTCGATACGAAACAGATACAACGGACTCCGAACATTGATATTTATTGAGACGTGAAGACGTGCAATGATCGCCGCCGATTCTGCGAATCACGCTGCAACGCTGCGTGAGCAGACGCTTTGGCAACGCCGCAGATCCCTGCGCTTTCATTCTGTCAACATGACCAATTTTCTGTTCGACCTCGTCTCGAACCTTGTTTTGCTGGCTATCGTTCTGAGCGCATGTCATCTGTGCAACCGGTTCGCACCCGGCGCCGCGCTCAATGGTGCGCACATTTTCGTCGCAATGATTTCGGCCGCCTTGCTGCTCGATGCCGCGCTAACCTTTCTCGTGTTCGCCGATGCGCAGAGCCGCTATGGCAAATTCAGCACGCCGGCCGCGTTCTTCGAACGCGCCAGCGCATATGTGCTTGCAGCCATTGCGGCTTTGGCTTCGCGCTACGTGGCACGTCGCGCGCGCGCCGCCAAAACTAACGACAACACGCTGGTCATTCGCACGTCCCCGTACTCCGAATCTCAACTGCCGATGTAGCCCCACGCGGCCCGTTTTCTTCCCTTACGCAATCCGCATCATCAACAGGAACGGACCTTGCGGTCGCGCGCGCCGTCGCGTATAACTTTCGAAGACCGAGATTTACAGTTTGCGCCCGTCGCCGGGCATTCGCCGCTGTATTGCACTACCGCCGTTCAATCAGTCGAAGGCAACTCAACCAGCGAGGAACATCTTGGATCTCGAAACCGTACGCGTGTTCATCATGACCCGAGGCATCGACCTCGGCACCAAGGTACTCGGCGCAATCGTCTTGTGGATCGTCGGCCGGTGGGTCATCGGCCTCATCACCGGCTTGCTTCGCAAACTGTTGTCGAAAAACGGCCACGTCGATCCAACACTCGCTCATTACCTCGGTTCGATTCTCGGCGCACTGCTGAACCTGCTGCTGATCCTTGCGATCCTGCAGGTGTTCGGCGTCCAGACTACCTCGTTCGCCGCATTGCTCGCCGGCCTCGGTCTTGCAATCGGCACGGCGTGGGGCGGCTTGCTCGCACACTTCGCGGCAGGCATCTTCATGCAGGTGCTGCGGCCGTTCAAGGTGGGGGATTTCGTCATGGCGGGCGGTGTCACGGGCACGGTCTCGGAACTGGGGTTATTCGGCACGACCATCGTGACGCCCGACAATGTGGTAACCATCGTGGGTAACAACAAGATCTTTTCGGACACAATCTCGAACTACAGCGCACTGCCGGTGCGGCGCGTCGAGCTGACCGCGAAGATTGCGAACGGCGTCGATCCTACGGATGCGATGGTCCGGTTGAAGGCGGCCGTTACGCAGATCCCCAACGTGGCCGAGAGTCCCGCACCGGATATCGAAGTACTGAGCTTCACGCCGGAAGGACCGTTGCTGTGCGTGCGGCCCTACACGCATACCGATCATTACTGGCAGGTCTACTTCGACACCAACCGCGCGATCATCCAGACCTTCAAGGACGCAGGCTATCCGACACCGGAAACACCGCTTGCGCCGCGTATCGTCAGTTGAGCACTATCGGGGCTCAGGTCTCTGGATCGAGGCTGACGTCCGCTAAGGTGAAGCGTTGTTCGCTGCCTCAGCGCTTCAACTGACCAAAAGCCCAACCGCAAAACGAAAACGGCGTCGCGAGATTCGTGACGCCGTTTGTTCGTTCAGCTTCGTACTACGTGAAGCGTTAGCGGCTACCCGACTTGGCCGCGTCGCTCTTCTTGCGCGTCACTTTCCACAGCGCGCCGAGCACAACCGGCACCACGGCCGCGCCGATACCCACCAGCACGATCAGGTTCAAATACTGCCGGATGAACGGAATGTTGCCGAAGAAGTAACCGAGGAACACCAGCAGCAACACCCAGAGCAGCGCACCCAGGACATTGAAAAGCTGGAACCGGCTAACCGTCATCTCCGACGCGCCCGCCACGAATGGGGCGAAAGTCCGCACCACCGGAATGAAACGCGCCAGCACGATGGTCTTGCCGCCATGCTTCTCGTAGAAGTTATGAGTCTTCTGCAGCGCGCTGCGGTCGAGGAAGCGCTCAAGGAAAGGGATGCGCGAATTGAACACCCGAGGCCCGATGGACCGCCCGACCATGTAGTTAACCGTGTTGCCGGTGATCGCAGCGACGAGCAGCAGCACGATCAGCAAACCGAGATTCATTTCGCCGGTCGCACAAAAAGCACCGCCGATGAACAGCAGTGAATCGCCCGGCAGAAACGGCAGGACGACCAGCCCGGTTTCGCAGAACACGATCAGAAACAGCACCGCGTAGACCCAGGCGCCGTACTCGTGAATAAAGACTCCCAGAAACTTGTCGATGTGCAAGACAAGGTTGGCGAACTGTAGCAGCGTGTCCAAAAAGCGTCCTTTATTGAGCGAATGTGAGCGTGGCGGAAGCGGCCGCGTCAGCAGCCTTGCGGGCGATGAGCAACGAGCGCATGCTCGCCGCTGGAAATTGACCGCGTCATGATACCGAAAGTGCCCGGCTGCGATTAAAAATCTGCCTTGCGCGGACAATTTCGACGCCGTGCGGCGATTCTGCAGTTCTGCGATCACCTGCCGCACGACCGCGCCGATTCCTACCTTCGGCCCCCATCCAGCCTGTTCGCGCCGAATCGCTATAATTTCGCCATGTCAGAATTCTCCGAAACGCCTGCCGGCACCGCCGACGCGGCCGCAGTTTCCGCCGCCGCGCCCGTCCCACGCCCGTTGCGGGCGATCCAGCCCCTGCCCGATCAGTTGATCAGCCAGATTGCCGCCGGCGAAGTGGTCGAGCGGCCGGCCTCGGTGGTCAAGGAATTGCTCGAAAATGCGCTCGACGCCGGCGCGCAGACGCTGCGCATCCTGCTCGACGAAGGCGGCGTCAAACGCATCTCGATCACCGACGACGGCTGCGGCATCCCCGAAAACGAACTCGCGCTCGCGCTGATGCGTCACGCGACCAGCAAGATCCGCTCGCTCGCCGAACTGGAAGCGGTTGCCACGCTGGGGTTTCGCGGTGAGGCGCTGGCGTCGATTGCATCCGTCGCGCAGATGGCCATCACGAGCCGCACTGCTGACGCGCCGCACGCCGTGCGCGTCGACGCGCAAACGGGAGTGCTGAGCCCCGCCGCGGGCACCCAGGGCACCACGATCGAAGTCCGCGAGCTGTACTTCAACACGCCCGCGCGCCGCAAATTCCTGAAAAGCGAGCAGACCGAACTCGGCCATTGCCTCGAACAGATTCGTCGCGCTGCGCTGGCGCGGCCGGATGTGGCGATTTCGGTCCTGCACAACGGTAAGGCGGTCGAACACTGGAATGCCAGCGAACCTCCCGTGCGGGTCGCCAAGATCCTCGGCGAAACCTTTGCGACGGCTCATTTGCCGCTCGACGAATCCGCTGGACCGCTCGCCGTCTACGGCTGCGCCGGCCTGCCGACCGCGAGCCGCGGACGCGCCGATCAGCAGTATTTCTTCGTCAATGGCCGGTTCGTGCGCGACAAGCTGCTCACGCACGCCGTGCGCGCCGCCTACGAAGACGTGCTGCATGGCGACCGCTATCCGTCCTATGTGCTGTTTCTCGATCTGCCGCCAGAAGCGGTCGATGTGAACGTGCATCCGTCGAAAATCGAAGTGCGGTTTCGCGATTCCCGTTCGATTCACCAGTTCGTGTTTCATGCCGTGCAGCGTGCGTTGGCCCGGCATGCGGGCGCGTCGCCGGAAACGACTGCCGGTGGGCATGCAGCGCATCTGGAAGCATCGCCGGGTGGGCCGGCTTCGTTCGGCGCTACACCGCTCGGCGGCGCGGGTGCTGGAGGCGGCGGTGGCTTCGGCACCACTGCAGGCGGCTTCGGCGGCGGCTTTGGTAGCGGATCCGGATCCTCGCAGCCGGGCAATAGCTGGATGCGCCAGGCACGCATGACACAAGGCACGCTGCCGGTTGCCCAACCGTTGGCCTTCTACGACGCCCTCTTCGGCCGCAGAGACACGAACACCGGCACAGCGGAAGGCGCGACGCTCTTCGAAGCGCGCGACTCGGCTACGGAAGCGCCGTCCCCGTACAACGCCTCAGGGTCATACGCATCGCCCGCGTTCAATGCCTCCGACGAGCAGCCGCTCGGTTTCGCCCTCGGCCAGATTCACGGCATCTATGTGCTCGCACAGAACGCACATGGACTGGTGATTGTCGATATGCACGCCGCGCACGAGCGCATCCTGTACGAGCAGTTTAAAAACGCGCTGGCCGATCGCACGATTGCCGTGCAGCCGCTGCTGATCCCGCAGACCATGCAGGCCGATCCGATCGAAATCGGCACGGTCGAAGAAGAGCGCGACACGCTGGACGCACTCGGCTTCGACCTCGCGGTGCTGTCGCCGACTACGCTCGCGATCCGCGCTGTGCCCGCCCTGCTGAAAGACGCCGATCTGCAGGCCTTGGCCCGTGCGGTCCTCTCGGACCTGCATGCGTTCGGCGGTTCACGCGTACTGACGGAGCGTCAGCACGAACTGCTCGGCACGCTCGCCTGCCATCACGCGGTGCGCGCGAACCGGCGTCTGACGCTCGACGAAATGAACGCCCTGCTGCGCCAGATGGAGGCGACCGAGCGCGCCGACCAATGCAACCACGGGCGTCCGACGTGGTACCAGCTGACGCTGTCCGATCTCGATCGGCTGTTCATGCGTGGGCAGTGACGGTGCGCCTGATTACGCTGATTCGGCGCGCGTCGTCTTGCCTATGACCTCAAGCACCTCACGCACACCCACGCCGATCCCTTGCCTGCTCGGCCCGACCGCGTCCGGCAAAACCGCTGCTGCGCTGGCGCTGGCCGCACGGCGGCCAGTGGAAATCATCAGTGTCGATTCGGCGCTGGTCTATCGCGAGATGGATATCGGCACCGCCAAGCCGACGGCGGAAGAACGCGCGGTGGCGCCGCATCATCTGATCGACATCGTCGATCCGACGGACGCATATTCGGCGGCGGAATTTCGCAGCGACGCGTTGCGCCTGATCGGCGAGATCAGCGCGCGCGGGCGACTGCCCTTGCTGGTCGGCGGGACAATGTTGTACTACAAGGCGCTCACTCAAGGGCTAAACGACCTGCCCGCCGCGGATGCCGACGTTCGCGCGACGCTCGATGCCGATGCCGCACGCCACGGCTGGCCGGCAATGCATGCGCGGCTTGCCGCTGTCGATCCCGTTACGGCCGCGCGTCTGGCGCCGAACGATTCGCAGCGAATTCAGCGGGCGCTCGAAGTTTTCATGCTGACGGGGCAAGCGATGTCCGCTCTGCTAGCCGCGCCCGCTCGAACGGACGACGCCGCTTTGGCGTGGCGCTTTGTGCCCATTGCGCTCGAGCCTTCCGATCGAAGCTGGCTGCATGCGCGCATCGAAAAGCGCTTCGACGCCATGCTGGCCGACGGCTTTATCGACGAAGTGGTGAAATTGCGCGAGCGCGGAGATCTATTGCCCGAGATGCCGTCCATGCGCTGCGTGGGATATCGGCAGGCCTGGGAATATCTCGACGGGGCGGTCGATTACTCGACCATGCGGGATAAGGGGGTGTTTGCTACCCGGCAATTGTGCAAACGGCAGCTCACATGGCTGCGCAGCATGACCGAGCGGGTTGTTGTTGATTGCTGCGACCCCAACGCTACCGGGCAGGTCGTGAGCTTGATTGAAGCGCTAATTTGAGGTTTTACCCGCGCGGCGCGTTCTTTCTGTACGCCGCGCAGGCAAACCAGCCTTGGGTCAAGCTGGGGCTGGTTAGACGACTACCGTCTGAGCTTCACCGGCCGCGCTCTCGCGAATCACGCCGATCTTCCAGACCTGCTCGCCAGCCGCCGACAAAGACGCGATCGCCGCATCGGCATCAGCAGCGGCAACCACAACCGCCATGCCGATCCCGCAGTTGAACACGCGGTGCATTTCCGCATCCGCCACGCCGCCGTGCTCCTGCAGCCACGAGAACAGCGGCGGCATCGTCCAGCTACGGTGATCCAGCTCAGCCGTCAGACCTTCACGCAAAACGCGCGGAATGTTCTCGACCAAACCACCGCCAGTGATGTGCGCCATACCCTTCACAGCGATCTGCTGCATCAAGGCCAGCAAAGGCTTCACATAAATATGCGTAGGCGCCATCAGCGCATCGGCCAGCGAGCGGCCATCGAAATCCGCATTCAGATCCGGCTGCGCGCGCTCGATGATCTTGCGCACCAGCGAAAAACCATTCGAATGGATGCCGCTGGAAGCCAGGCCCAGCACCACGTCGCCCGGGGCGATCGTGCTGCCGTCGATAATCTTGCTCTTTTCCACCGCGCCGACCGCAAAACCGGCCAGATCGTATTCACCGTCCGGATACATGCCCGGCATTTCAGCCGTCTCGCCGCCGATCAGCGCGCAGCCGGACAGTTCGCAGCCATGCGCGATACCCTTCACGACCGTTGCCGCCGTACCGACGTCCAGCTTGCCGCAAGCGAAATAATCGAGGAAGAACAGCGGTTCGGCGCCCTGCACCAGGATGTCGTTCACGCTCATCGCCACCAGATCCTGGCCGACGGTGTCATGTTTGTTCAGTTGGAACGCGAGGCGCAGCTTAGTGCCGACACCGTCGGTGCCCGAAACCAGCACCGGTTCCTTGTATTTCTTCGGCACTTCAAACAGCGCGCCAAACCCGCCGATGCCACCCAGCACGCCGTCGCGCATCGTCTTTTTGGCAAAGGGCTTGATCGCGTCGACAAGGGCGTCGCCCGCGTCGATGTCCACGCCGGCGTCGCGATACGACAAACCTTGGGCGTCAGAGGCGGATTTCGGTTGATTCATGGGGAAGAGCAAGAAGGTCGGTAAAATGCGATTTTACCCGATGCCGACCAGAGTTGGCGCTTCAGCGCTTACTCTGGTCCCATACAGAGTTGCCGGCCGGCTGGCTGGAATTTGAATCATCCTGAATCCTCCGGTCACGACGACACCAGGGAAATAACTTTGCAACAGAACTCCTCGATCCTGACGCCTGTGCAGCGCCGCGCCTTTATCTGGCTGGCGATCGCGCTGGGCGTCGGCATTCTGCTCTGGCTCCTGAGCCCGGTCCTCACGCCGTTCCTGCTGGGCGCCATTCTCGCGTACATTCTGCAACCGGGCGTCGCGTGGATGGTGCGCCGGCGCGTGCCGCGCGGACTCGCCGCCTTGCTGATGATGCTGCTGTTCTCGTTGCTGATGACGCTGCTCGTACTGCTGGTGCTGGCCGTCATCCAGAAAGAAGGGCCGCAGTTGAAGCAGCAGGTGCCCGTGCTGTTCGCTCACGTGAGCGCCTGGCTGCAACCGAAGCTTGCGCTGCTGGGCCTCGCCGACTCGCTCGATTTCGCCAGCATCCGCGATCTCGTGATGGGCCAGCTCGAAGGCAGCGCGCAGCAGGTCGCGCTGTATGTATGGACCTCCGTTCGCACCAGCGGCAACGTGATGATGACAGTGGTCGGCAACCTCGTGATGGTGCCGCTCGTGCTGTTTTATCTGCTGTACGACTGGAATCGCATGCTCGCTCGCATGCAGATCACGGTGCCGCGCCGCTGGCTCGACAAGACGCTGCAACTCGCGCGCGACATGGACCAGATGCTGTCGCAATACCTGCGCGGCCAATTGCTCGTGATGGGCGTGCTCGCGGTCTATTATGCGATTGCGCTGACCATCGCTCGCTTCGAGATCGCGCTGCCGGTGGGTATTTTCACGGGCCTCGCTGTGTTCATCCCGTACATCGGTTTTGCAACCGGTCTCGCGCTGGCGCTGCTCGCGGCACTGCTACAGTTCGGCGACTGGTACGGCTTCGGCGCGGTCGCGCTGATTTACGGCGTCGGCCAGATCGTGGAGAGCTTTTATCTCACGCCGCGCCTCGTCGGCGAACGGATCGGCCTGCACCCGCTCGCGGTAATCTTCGCGTTGCTCGCGTTCGGTCAACTGTTCGGCTTTTTCGGCGTGTTGCTGGCATTGCCGGTCAGCGCCATTCTGTCGGTAGCCATGCGCGAGTTGCGTCAAAGCTATCTGACGAGCACGCTTTACAACAACTGAGTCACTGACTGCTCATTGACTGCTCATTGACTGTTTACGGACGTTTTAGGGCCCGCGATCCGGGCCATTTGCGGCCTAAGCCTCATTTTCGGCATTAACCTACTGTGCTTCGTCAACTGACGCTCGATCTCGGCACCCCGCCGCCATCGACATTCGACAATTTCTTCGCCGGCGCCAACGCCGAGCTGGTCACGCGGCTGCGCGAGCTCGACAACGCGCTCGCGGCCGGGCCAGTGGCCGATCGCACCTTCTATGTCTGGGGCGAGGCCGGCAGCGGCCGCACGCATCTGCTGCAGGCGCTGGTCCACGAAGCGCCGCCGGGTCATGCACGTTTTGCCGGTCCGCAGAGCAGCCTCGCCGCTTTCACGTTCGACCCGCGCGTCGCGCTGTATGCGGTCGACGATTGCGACGGTCTGTCCGCGGCGCAGCAGATTGCCGTGTTCAACCTGTTCAACGAGGTGCGCGCGCATCCCACCAGCGCGCTCGTCGCCGCGGGCAATGCGCCACCGATCGGAATGACGGTGCGCGAAGATCTGCGCACCCGTCTCGGCTGGGGCCTGGTGTTTCATCTCGCGCCGCTGCCGGACGAAGGCAAGGCCGCCGTGCTGAAACACGCGGCGCGCGAGCGCGGCATCATGCTCGCCGACGACGTCCCCGCCTACCTGCTCACGCATTTTCGGCGCGATATGCCGAGCCTGATGGCCTTGCTCGACGCGCTCGACCGCTTCTCGCTCGAACAGAAACGCGCGGTTACGCTGCCGCTCCTGCGCACCATGCTGGCCTCGCCCGACGCCGACGATCGGCGAGCCGCGCCCCCTTCATCGGCCTCATCCGCGTCCCCCGCCGCCGCTTCAAGTAAAATAGGCCCCCATGGCTAACCTCGCACTCTTCGACCTCGACCACACCCTCATTCCCACTGACAGCGACCACGAATGGGGCCGCTTCATGGTGAAACAAGGCATGGTCGACGCCGAAAACTTCGCTCGTGAAAACGACCGCTTTTTCGCCGACTACAAGGCCGGCAAGCTCGACATTCACGCTTATCTGATCGCCATGCTCACGCCGCTCGCGAAATACACGCGCGCGCAGCTTGCCGAGCTTCACGCGCAGTACATGCATGAAGTGATCAAGCCGGCGATCTTTCCGGTCGCGCTGGAACTGGTCAGGGAGCATCGTGAAGCCGGTGATCTCTGCTGCGTGGTCACCGCGACCAACGAATTCATCACCCGTCCGATCGCGCAAGCGTTCGGCGTCGACGCGCTGATTGCCTGCGAAGCGGAAACCGTCGACGGCCAGCCGCATTCGCCGTACACCGGCCGCCCCACCGGCACGCCGAGCTACAAGGAAGGCAAGATCGTCCGTACCGAGGCGTGGCTGGCATCGCTTGGCAAGACCTGGAGCGACTTCGAGCACAGCTATTTCTATAGCGACTCGCACAACGACATCCCGCTGCTCGAAAAGGTCACCGATCCGATCGCGACCAATCCCGACGACACATTGCGCGCCCATGCGCAGGCCAAAGGCTGGCGCATCCTCGAACTCTTTCAACCCTCGTGATCAAAAAACTTATCCGCAAGCTATTCGGCCAGGACCCGGCGCCCGCTGACGACACCCCGCCCGCCGAAGCCGAAGCAGACGAAGCCGGTGAGGCGCCGGCACGCAACGCGTCCAGCGCCACCAAAGCGCGCCGCAAACCGGCGCGCCCTGCCGCCAAAACCGTGCGGGACCCCGACGTGCCGGTCATCATTCCGCACGACGTGCATGGCATCGATCAGTCGCTGATCTCGAGGAACGCGATTCGCGTCACCGAGGGTCTGCAGGAAGCGGGGCATCGCGCGTTTATCGTCGGCGGTGCGGTGCGCGATCTGCTGCTCGGCATCAAGCCGAAAGACTTCGACGTCGCGACCGACGCCACGCCCGAACAGGTGCAGAAGCTGTTCCGCCGCGCGCGCATCATCGGCCGTCGGTTCCAGATCGTGCACGTGCAGTTCGGCCAGGAAATCATCGAAACCTCGACGTTCCGCGCACTGGTCGATCCTCCCGCAGCCGACGCGGCACCGCCGCGCCGCCTGAAGCGCGACGAGCTCGACCGCCGCACGCACGCGGTGGACGCCAGCGGCCGCGTGCTGCGCGACAACGTCTGGGGCGAGCAGCACGAAGACGCCACGCGCCGCGACTTCACGATCAATGCGATGTACTACGATCCGGCCACGCAAACCGTGCTGGACTATCACAACGGCATGGCCGACATGCGCGCGCGTCTGTTACGCATGATCGGCGACCCGGCCACGCGTTATCGCGAGGATCCGGTGCGCATGCTTCGCGTGGTGCGTTTTGCCGCCAAGCTCGAGTTCGAGATCGAAGACACGACCCGCGCGCCGATTGCCAAGATGGCCGATCTGATCAACAACGTGCCGGCCGCGCGTCTGTTCGACGAGATGCTCAAGCTGATGCTGTCGGGCCACGCGCTTGCCTGTTTGAAACGTCTGCGCCAGGAAGGCCTGCATCACGGTCTGCTGCCGCTGCTCGACGTGGTGCTGGAACAGCCGATCGGCGAGAAATTCATTACGCTCGCGCTGACCAATACGGACGCCCGCGTGCGTGCCGGCAAGCCCGTTTCGCCGGGTTTCCTGTTTGCCACGCTGCTGTGGCACGACGTGCAGACACGCTGGCAACAATTTGAAGCGAACGGCGAATATCCGGTGCCGGCCCTGCATCGCGCGATGGACGAAGTCCACGACATGCAAACCGAGAAACTCGCGATCCACAAGCGCTTTTCGTCGGATATGCGCGAGATCTGGGGGCTGCAACTGCGCCTCGAGAAACGCTCTGGAAGAAGCGCGCTGAAGCTGCTGGAACACCAAAGATTTAGAGCGGGGTATGATTTCCTCCTGTTGCGCTGCGAATCGGGCGAACTCGAAGAGTCGGTCGGAGCGTGGTGGACGGAGTTCATCGAAGGAGACGTCGCGGCGCGTGAGACTTTGCTCACGCAAGGCGGGAAGGACCGAAGCCCCAGAAAACGACGGCGGCGCAGCAGTGGCGCGAGGAGCCGCAAACCGGGCGACGGAATGGAGGGCGGCACGCAAGCCGAACGCACAGCCAACGACGCGGGCCATGACGGCCCGCACGAAGACTGACACAGCGTTGGCTGTTGCCGTCGAACGATAGTTGCAGGAAGTTATGCCATGACGGTTGCCTATCTCGGCCTCGGCGCGAATCTCGGGGACGCGCGCCAGACCCTGAAAGACGCGGTGGTGTGCCTGGCACAACAGCACACCATCTCCGTGCTCGCCAAGTCGAGCCTGTATCGCACTGCCCCGATCGACGCGGGCGGTGACGACTATTTCAACTGTGTCGTGAAGGTCGAAACGACGCTCCCCGTGCGGCATCTGCTAGCGCTATGCCACAAAATCGAGCATCAGTTCGGCCGTGAACGGCCGTTTCGCAACGCCCCGCGCACGCTCGATCTGGACATCCTGCTATACGGCGATCAATCGATCGACGAAGCCGATCTGATCGTGCCGCATCCGCGTTTGATCGAACGCGCCTTTGCACTGGTGCCGCTTGTCGAGATCGACCCAACGCTGATCATCCCGCAACACGGCCGTGCGGAGGCGCTGCTTGGTGGCGTGCACGATCAACGCATCGAAAAGGTGAAGGGGCCGTGCCAGTGTCCGATGCTCAATGCATTGACCGCCGACGCCCCTGCCAGGGACAAGGGCCGTTGCGAATGAATTCGCCGCCACTCACCGTCACCGCGCCGCAACTGCGGCCGCCCTTCGGCTATCTCGCGATCGAAGGGCCGATCGGCGTCGGCAAGACTTCACTCGCGCGGCGGCTCGCCCAGCGCTGGTCGATGCAGGAACTGTTCGAGCGACCGCAGGACAATCCCTTTCTCGAACGCTTTTATCGCGACACCACGCGTTATGCGCTGCCCACGCAATTGCACTTCGCCTTGCAGCGCGCGCAGCAGGCCCAGAACGTGGCGGCCGCGCATGTGGCGGGCACACCGCTGATTGCCGATTTCATGACGCAGAAGAACGACATCTTCGCGCGTCTGACACTGCAGGAAGACGAGTGGCAGCTTTATCGCGCCCTCGCCGCGCGAATCGACGTGAGCGCACCTGCGCCGGATTTCGTGGTCTACCTGCAAGCCAGTCCCGAAGTGCTGTTCGCGCGTATCCAGAAACGCGCGGTGCCAATGGAACTGCAGATTTCCGATGCGTATCTGCACGCGCTCTGCGACGCCTACAACGAGTTTTTCTATCACTACGACAGCGCACCCGTGCTGACGGTCAACGCTGAACATCTGAATCCGCTCGACTCGGACGCGGACCTTGCGCTACTCGCCGAACGCATCGAAACCATGCGCGGCCGCAAGGAATTCTTTGTCAAAGGCACGTCGCTTTAAGCGACGCGCCGCTCTTCTTTCCAACGGATTTCCCCATGACCTATTTGCAGGAAGCGAGCCGGAACGCCATCACCGTCCCGAAACTGCAGGCGATGCGCGACGCTGGCGAAAAGATCGCCATGCTGACCTGTTACGACGCGAGCTTCGCCGCGCTGCTGGATCGCTCGGGCGTCGACGTGCTGTTGATCGGCGACTCGCTCGGCAATGTGCTGCAAGGCCAGGCAACCACGCTGCCAGTCACGCTTACCGACATCGCGTATCACACGGCGAGCGTCGCGCGAGCGCGGCCCTCGGCGCTGGTGGTCGCCGACCTGCCGTTCGGCACGTACGGCACGCCGGAAGACGCCTTCAGAAGCTCCGTGGAACTCATGCGCGCCGGCGCGCAAATGGTGAAACTCGAAGGCGGTGAGTGGCTCGCGGACACGGTGCGCTTTCTGGTCGAACGGTCGATTCCGGTGTGCGCGCACGTCGGCCTGACGCCGCAATCGGTGCATGCGTTCGGTGGTTTCAAGGTGCAGGGCAAGACCGATGTCGGCGCGAGCCAGGTGCTGCGCGACGCGCTCGCCGTGCAGAATGCAGGCGCCCAACTGATCGTGATAGAAGCGATTCCCACGCTGCTCGGCAGTGAAGTCACGAAGCAATTGCGGATTCCGACGATCGGCATCGGCGCGGGTCTGGATTGCTCGGGTCAGGTGCTGGTGCTACACGACATGCTGGGAATTTTCCCAGGCAAGCGGCCGCGCTTTGTGAAAGATTTCATGCAGGGGCAGCCGAACATTCAGGCTGCCGTGGAAGCGTATGTGCGTGCTGTGAAGGACGGCTCGTTCCCGGGGCCGGAGCATACGTTCTAATTACGCGGTCTGTTAGCGGATTACATCAATCGGGCGTAATTGCGCCCGATTGATGTGTTGTCCCGTTTGGTCCTGTTTTGTCCTATTTGGGACCCGTCCGATATCGCCTGAAAACCTGATCGTCTATCTTCGTCTACCTTGTTAGCGCGGCGCTGCCGCAAGCCGAAGAGAGATGACCATGAGCCCCTTTTGCCTGATCGACGTAGCGGAAATCCGCAATCACGCCACCGCACCGCATGACGTGCGGGAATCCACTTGGCACGCCCGCCTGTCCGGATGGATGGCCCGCTTGCTGCACGCTCGCCACAGTTGAGCCGCTGTGGCGGCATGCGTCACCCAAAGCCGGGAGCACGGCTACCTCAAGCCTCGCCCCTCCCACCTTAGCCCAGCACGCGCGCCTTTACCGCGCCTCGCAGTGCGTTGCACACCAGAAGCGCTTCGGCATTCTGCACATCGACTCGAGTCAGCACGCGTTCAGCAGCGCGAAGGCCGGTATCCTCCAGCAACACACCTCGCATGATCCCGGGCAGCACGCCCGACTCTAATGGCGGCGTCCACCACCGTCCCGCCAGCTTCACAAACACGTTCGACCGGCCGCCTTCGGTCAACTCGCCGCGCTCGTTGAAGAACAGCGTGTCGAATGCGCCTTTCGCTTCGGCTTCGCGCCAACCGCGATCGTATTCGGCGCGGCGCGTAGTTTTGTGGCGCAACAGCGGATCGTTGGCGTCCGTCGTGGGGAAATCGTGATCCGACCCAAGCAGCACGCAGACCGTCGAGTCGGCCAGCGGCGTCAGCACTGCCGCCGTTATTTGTGCCGCGCCGTTTTTGCTCAACGCGAGGCGCATGCGGTGCGGAGTGTGCGTTGGCAACGCCGCACATTTCTCCGCGATTTGCGCGCGAATTTCGTCTTCGTCTTCGAGTTTGAAACCCAGCGTTGTGGCGCTTGCCGAGAGTCGCGCGAGATGGCGCGACAAATGCCGCACACCCTCTTCCCGCGTCGCATACATCGTTTCGAAGAGCTCGAAACCCGGCTCGGCGCCGGTTAGAAAGCTGGCCTTCAATTGGCACTCCGCATATTCGTCGGCAGCGACGCTGTCGAGCACGATGCCTGCGCCGACACCCATCTTGCCTTGCAGTTCGCCCGGCTGTGCGGCCGGGGTTAAGGTCAACGTGCGGATCGCGACGGATAGGCAGAAGTCACCGCAAGCGTTTTCGCTTGTAGTGGCATCGAGCCAGCCGATCGCGCCGGTGTAGAGGCCACGCGGAGTGCTTTCCAACTCCTCGATCAATTGCATCGTGCGATGCTTCGGCGCACCGGTAATCGAGCCGCATGGAAACAGCGCACGCATGATCTCGGCGAAAGACGTGCCGGCGCGCAACGTCGCATGCACCGTCGACGTCATCTGCCAAACCGATGCATAGGGCTCGACCGAAAACAGCGCCGGCACACTGACCGAGCCTGTCTGCGCCACGCGCGACAGGTCGTTGCGCAACAGGTCGACGATCATCACGTTTTCGGCGCGATTCTTCGGGTCATTCGCGAGGAAATCGGCGGCGCCGCGATCCGTGGCAGGATCTTCCGAGCGCGGCGCCGTGCCTTTCATCGGACGGGCCCGCAATAGCGCGCCTTCCTTCTCGATGAACAACTCCGGCGAGCATGACAGCACCCACTCGTCGCCCGGCAACGCGATTAACGCGCCGTATGGAACCGGCTGACGCACTCGCAGCCGCCGATAAAGCGCGGTCGGCGAGCCGAATACATCGAAACCAAGCCGATACGTGTAGTTGACCTGATAAGAATCGCCCGCGCGCAGGGCGGCATGGATCGCATCGATCGCTTCGTTAAATTGCTTCGGATCGACGCTCGCGCGCACGTTTGCGGTACCCGCTACCGACGCCTCAGCCATCCCGCCGTCGCGCGCCATGAGCCACGCGTCGACCTCGTCGCGCGACAGCTTCTCGCAACGTTCGAACAATAAAAAACGCAGCGTGGCATCGCCACGCTGCGTTTCTGTCAATGCCTGGTGAGAAAGGCCGCCGTCCAGAAGATGCCGGCCAAACTCATAGTCGGCGAGCACGACGGCATGCAAACCACGCCGTGTATCCGCGGCCACGGTCTCGCACACGACTTCGAGTTGCGCGGCGTCCACGCAAACCCGCTCATGCACAAAACCCGTGTACAGACGACTCGAACGGCGCGCCGCCGTCGCGTCGCAATCGTCGAGCAACGCGAACACTGCATCGCGCTCATCTGCCGTCATGCTTACCGCCACATCAAACCGCTATTAATCGAAGAAGCTCTTCACCCGATCGAACCAGCTCTTGCTCTGCGGGCTATGCCGTGCGCCGCCTTCCACGAGTGCCTTCTCGAATTGCTGAAGCAACTCGCGCTGCGGCTCCGTGAGCTTGACCGGCGTTTCGACTTGCACGTGCACGTAAAGATCGCCGGCAATGCTCGAGCGCAGACCCTTGATCCCCTTGCCACGCAAACGGAACGTCTTGCCCGACTGCGTGCCTTCCGGCACCGTGAAGCTCGCGCGGCCCGCGAGGGTCGGCACTTCGATTTCACCGCCGAGCGCCGCCGTGGTAAACGGAATCGGCATCTGGCAATGCAGGTCGTCGCCGTCGCGCTCGAACACCGAGTGCTGCTTGATGTGAATCTCGACGTACAGATCGCCCGACGGACCGCCGTTGATACCCGGCTCACCGTTGCCGGCCGAGCGGATGCGCATGCCGTCGTCGATACCTGCCGGGATCTTCACTTCCAGCGTCTTGGTTTCCTTCACCTTGCCCGCGCCGTGGCAGTGACCGCACGGTTCAGGGATATAGGTGCCGGTGCCGTGGCACTTCGGGCAGGTCTGCTGGATGCTGAAAAAGCCCTGCGACATCCGCACCGAACCCGAACCGCTACAGGTCGGGCAGGTTTCCGGCTTGGTGCCGGGCTTCGCGCCCGAGCCGTGACAGATTTCGCACGACACCCAGCTCGGCACGCGAATCTGCGTGTCGTAGCCGTGCGCGGCCTGTTCCAGCGTGATTTCCATGCTGTAGCGCAGATCGGCGCCGCGATACACCTGCGGACCGGCACGGCCGCCACCGCCGCGTGCGGCACCGCCGGCCGCCTGGCCGAAGATGTCGCCGAAAATATCGCCGAACGCATCGGCAAAACCGCCGAAGCCCTGCGCACCGGCTCCGCCCATGTTCGGATCGACGCCCGCGTGGCCGTACTGATCGTACGCACCACGCTTTTGCGAGTCCGACAGCATTTCATAGGCTTCCTTCACCTCTTTGAAATGCTCTTCCGCATCCTTGTTGCCGGGATTGCGGTCGGGGTGGTGCTTCATCGCAAGCTTGCGATAAGCCTTCTTGATTTCGTCGTCGCTCGCGTTCTTTGCGACGCCCAGAACCTCGTAGTAATCCCGTTTCGCCATATCGGTTCAACGCCACTCGCGCAATGCGACGCGGTGGCTCCTCTTGAATGCTGGAGTCTTGCGACTCGTCCGGCCGCTGTTTCCCGCCGCTTTCACGCGACTCAAAACAACGCCCTCCATAAAACAAATGTGCCCGGAGAGCCCAAAAAGGCTCACCAGGCGCGATAACCGCTTTGCAGGTTCATGCACCCGGACGGGAGCAAACCGTTTTGCAGCCAGGCCGCACACATCGCTGTGTGCGGCTTTACGGTCAGATTGCGACCCGGCTTTAGTCTTTCTTCACTTCCTTGAACTCGGCGTCGACCACATCGTCCTGCTGCTGGTGGCTCGCGCCACCCGCCGATGCGCCCGCACCTGCCGCGCCCGCTGCCGCAGCTTCGGCACCTTGCGCAGCTTGCATGTCGGCGTACATCTTCTCGCCCATCTTCTGCGAGGCGGTGGCCACCACTTCGATCTTGGCTTCGATCGCGGCCTTGTCGCTCGAACCGCTCTTCAGCGTTTCTTCGAGGTCCTTCAGCGCGGTTTCGATCGCTTCCTTCTCCGCGGCGTCCAGCTTGTCGCCGTATTCGGTGAGCGCCTTCTTCGTGCTATGGACCAGCGCGTCGCCCTGGTTGCGGGCATCGGCCAACTCACGCAGCTTGTGATCTTCTTCCGCGTTCGCTTCGGCGTCCTTCACCATCTTCTCGATTTCGGCTTCGGACAGACCCGAGTTCGCCTTGATCGTGATGCGGTTTTCCTTGCCGGTCGCCTTGTCTTTCGCGCCGACGTGCAGAATGCCGTTCGCGTCGATGTCGAAGCTCACTTCGATCTGCGGCGTGCCGCGCGGTGCCGGCGGAATGCCTTCGAGGTTGAACTCGCCCAGCAGCTTGTTGCCCGCTGCCATTTCGCGTTCGCCCTGGAACACCTTGATCGTCACGGCGCCCTGATTGTCATCGGCCGTCGAGTAGACCTGTGCGTGCTTGGTCGGGATCGTGGTGTTCTTGTTGATCATCTTCGTCATCACGCCGCCGAGCGTTTCGATGCCGAGCGACAGCGGGGTCACGTCGAGCAGCAGAACGTCCGTGCGGTCGCCCGACAGAACCTGGCCTTGAATCGCGGCGCCAACGGCCACGGCTTCGTCCGGGTTCACGTCACGGCGCGGTTCCTTGCCGAAGAACTCCTTGACCTTGTCCTGCACCTTGGGCATACGCGTCATGCCGCCGACCAGAATCACGTCGTCGATCTCGCCAACCTTCACGCCTGCGTCCTTGATCGCCGTGCGGCACGGTTCGATGGTGCGTTCGATCAGTTCTTCAACCAGTGCTTCGAGCTTGGCGCGCGTAATTTTCAGGTTCAAGTGCTTCGGACCCGACGCGTCGGCCGTGATGTACGGCAGGTTGATTTCGGTCTGCTGGCTCGACGACAATTCGATCTTCGCCTTTTCAGCCGATTCCTTCAGGCGTTGCAGCGCGAGCACGTCTTTCGACAGGTCGACGCCCTGTTCCTTCTTGAACTCGCCGATGATGTAATCGATGATGCGTTGGTCGAAGTCTTCACCGCCGAGGAACGTGTCGCCGTTCGTGGACAGCACTTCGAACTGCATTTCGCCGTCAACGTCAGCGATTTCGATGATCGATACGTCGAACGTACCGCCGCCAAGGTCATACACCGCGATCTTGCGGTCGCCCTTTTCGGCCTTGTCCAGACCGAATGCCAGAGCGGCTGCGGTCGGTTCGTTGATGATCCGCTTCACCTCCAGACCGGCGATGCGGCCTGCGTCTTTGGTAGCCTGACGCTGGCTGTCGTTGAAGTACGCGGGAACCGTAATCACGGCTTCTGTGACCGGCTCGCCGAGGTAATCTTCAGCGGTCTTCTTCATCTTGCGCAGCGTTTCCGCGGAGATTTGCGGCGGTGCGAGCTTCTGGTCGCGCACTTCGATCCATGCGTCGCCGTTATCGGCTTTCATGATCTTGTACGGCATCAGAGCGATGTCTTTCTGCACTTCCTTTTCTTCGAAGCGGCGGCCAATCAGGCGCTTGACCGCGTACAGCGTGTTCTTCGGGTTCGTGACCGACTGACGCTTCGCAGGCGCGCCGACGAGAATCTCGCCGTCTTCCATGTAAGCGATGATCGACGGCGTGGTGCGCGCGCCTTCCGAGTTCTCGATCACCTTGACCGAATTGCCTTCCATGATCGCCACGCACGAGTTGGTCGTGCCGAGGTCGATACCGATGATTTTGCCCATTTTTACTAATCTCCTGACTTTGATCGCTGCGGGAATCGCCGTTTTTGCCCATCTGGCGGTACGGCGATCCGCTCTGAATTCCTACCTGCACTCAACATAAGTGCGTCCGCATCGTTTTCAAGACCTCTTTTACGATGCGGTCTTTAATTTTTTTCAATCGGTCGAACTTTTGCCGCTTTTTTCACCATTTGCCGTACTGCCGACCACATTGCCCGCACGGATCTTGTCCCGCGCGACCGCGACCGCCGCCTCGAACTGCCCAAGGCCGTGCCAGCCGGTAGTCTGGCCAAGCCGCTTGCCTCGGTAAAAGAAGAACCATGTGGACACGCCGTGAAGCATGACCGCAGTGGCGTCGACGGGAATGTTGGCCATCACGGCGCCTGTCAGACGGACCGGCTGATAACCGCGTCCCTCATGCGGCGTCTGAGGCAGCTCGCGCTGCGCGCCTCAGATGCTTGCTTACTTCGGCGCCGCGACAGTCACGAGGGCCGGACGCAGCACGCGGTCGGCGATCACGAAGCCTTTTTGCAGCACAGCAACGACGGTGTTCGGTTCCTGGTCGGCCGGCACCATCGAAATAGCCTGGTGGCGGTGCGGGTCGAACTTCTCGCCAACCGGGTTCAGGGCAACGACGCGGCCCTTCTCCAGCGCGCCGGAGAGCTGGCGCAGCGTGAGTTCGACACCTTCACGGACCTTTTGCAGGTCGTCGGACGAGTGGGCAACCGCCGCTTCAAGGCTGTCGACCACCGGCAGCAAATGCTCAGCGAAGCTTTCGATCGCGAACTTGTGGGCCTTGGCGACATCTTCCTGGGCGCGGCGGCGCACATTCTCAGTCTCCGCCTTCGCCCGCAGGAAGCTTTCCTGCATCTCGGCAAGCTTCGCCTCTGCTTCGGCCAATGCGGCTTCCACGCCAGTTGCCGGCGCTTCAGGCGCAGCGTTTGCAGCGGTGTCCTGCTGGGATGCTGCAGCCTCGGCGGCCTGGCGCGCGGTTTCGTCGGCGGGCGTGGGATTCTGGCTCGTCGGGTTCTCTTGCGTGTTTTCCATGTCGCTGACAGTCGTTAAAAGGTTAAAGCTAGTGGTGGCGGCAACGCGTCAAAAGCTGTCGCAATTTGTGCGTTGCAAAATTGCGACAGACAACTTGGTGCGTGAGCGCGTATCGAAACGGCAGATGGGGCCGGAAAGACCCAATTCAAGCGCATCTCCCGGAACTTTTCACACCGCGGACGTGCGGCAGAAATGCCCGGTTACAACCATTATTGCGTCGCAATCAGATTGAGATTGAGTGCGCCCAACAAGTGGCCTATGCTCCATTAAAGCGTCGGAAAAGACACGTTAACCCTAATCTAACGTAAGCCTTACCGATAATTTTCAATTACCACCTGATTCGCCTGTTTCCGTCTCGAATCTTCCCAAGGGGAGTACCGTGAAGCTGACCTTTGCAATATCGGTGGTCGCATTGGTACTGATCGCGGGCACCACGACCATCTGCATGTCCGGGGCCGTCAACGATCACACCACCGAGTACGGCGGTGTGCACGCGACGATGGAACAATTGTTCAATCCCCACCTGAAAGTTTGTCGATAGTGCGCCGGTCGCGCTTGGTCGGCCTGCCGTGCAAAGCGGCGGCCGGTTCTCGGTATGTCTTGCGCCGCTCCTGCTCGACCTGCCGCTTCACCTTGCTCTCTTCCGTTTCCGCATAAAGCGTCTGCGCGACGCTGGCCGGGCCGCGCACGTCGCATACGCCCAGCACTTCCACCTGCCAGACAATCCGCTCGATTTCTATCTCGACCAGGTCGCCTACGCGCACCTCCTTGGCCGGTTTGACACTCGCGCCGCCGATGCGCACGTGCGCTTTTTCGACGGCATCCGCCGCGAGCGAGCGGGTCTTGAAGAAGCGCGCCGCCCAAAGCCATTTGTCGATGCGCAGCTTCGCGCCCGGTTCGGTTGAAATCCTGTAATTCATGAGCCTGCTTAAGCCCCAGTCGTGTGCGGCACCGGCACCGCTTGCACGGGCCAGCCCTGCAGATTCTGCGCGACGATCTCGCCGAGCGCGGCGATCCACGGCTGCGAGGCGTTCAGGCAGGGAATTCGATGGAATTCCTTGCCGCCCGCCTGCAGGAACTCGTCGCGCACCTCCATGCCGATTTCTTCAATCGTTTCAAGGCAGTCGGCGGTAAAACCCGGACAGAACACGTCGGCACGCCGCACGCCCGCCGAGCCCAATTCCTTCAGCGTGGGGGCGGTGTACGGCTGCAGCCACTCAGCCTTGCCGAAGCGCGACTGAAACGTGACGCGGCATTCCACCTGCGTCAATCCCAGCGCCTGCGTCAACAACGCGCCGGTCTGCTGGCATTGCTCGTGATACGGATCGCCGAGATCCATCGTGCGCTTGGGCACGCCGTGAAAACTCAGCACCAGCTTGTCGCCTGCCGCGAAATCCGGTCGGCCGTGCTGATGCCAGTAGTGGTGCACCTGAGCGGCGAGCGCGGCGATATACGCCGGATGATCGGCGTACTGGCGCACCGTGCGGATTTCCGGCTGATTCCGCATGCGCTTGAGGGCAGAAAAAGCGTCGTCGAACGCCGTGGCCGTGGTCGACGACGAGTATTGCGGATACATGGGCATCAGCAGCACGCGCTCGGCGCCCGCCAGCTTGAGCTGGTTCAGCATGGCCGGAATGCCGGGCGTGCCATAGCGCATCGCGTAGTCGACCAGCACCGTGTAATCGTTCAATTGCAGCAGATGGCGCAAACCCTCCACCTGCTTCTCCGTGAAGACACGCAGCGGCGAGCCTTCCGGCATCCACACAGCCGCGTACTTCTTTGCTGACGCGGGGCTCCGGAACGGCAAAATCAACACGCGCAGGATCACCTGCCAGAGCAGCGCCGGAATTTCGACCACACGCGGATCGGACAGGAACTGCGCAAGATAGCGCCGGACCGCACGCGGTGTCGGCGCGTCGGGCGTGCCGAGATTGATCAGCAACACGGCCACACGATGTGACGTGGCGTTCTGCGATGGCCGCTCGAGGTCGAAGCGCATAGGCAGCAGGGATAACCGCTTTGGGCGGAGAGTCGGTTCAGGTGGAATTCATTATAGCGGCGCGGTCCATTGCGAGGTCCGCCAGGGACCCCTGGCCATTCGGCCAATTGGCAAGCCGCGCGCTGTCGCGCATCATTTGCAGCATGAGGTGTGCGGCAGCCACGGTGACCGCAGGTTACTGTTGACTAAGCGTCAGCGAAAGCAACCGCGCGGTGATGTCCACGATTGGGATCACGCGGTTGTAGGCCATGCGGGTCGGCCCGATCACGCCAAGCGTGCCGACAATCTTGCCGTTCACCTCATAAGGCGCGGTGACGACGCTCATTTCCTCGATCGGCACGAGATTCGACTCACCGCCAATGAAAATCTGCACGCCCGCGGCGTGACTCGACACGTCGAGCAACTGAAGGAGACTGGTCTTTTGGTCGAACACATCGAACAGCTTGCGCAGGCGCGCCATGTCCGACGAAAGGTCGGCGACTTCGAGCAGGTTGCGCTCGCCGGAAATCAACACGTGTTCGCCGGTGTCGGTTTCATCCGTGCTGGCCGTGACCGCGGCGTGCATCAGCGTGGTCATGTCGCCGCGCAATTCGTCGATTTCTTCGCGCAGGCGGCGGCGCACGTCGTCGAACGAGAGGCCCGCGAAGTGCGCATTGATGTAATTGGAGGCTTCCACCAGTTGCGAAGGCGAAAAGTCGCGCTGGGTGGCCATAATGCGGTTCTGCACGTCGCCCTCGGGCGTCACGATGATCAGCAGGATGCGCTTGTCCGACAGGCGCATGAATTCGATCTGCTTGAACACGTGGCTGCGGCGCGGCGTGAGCACCACACCGGCGAACTGCGACAGATTGGACAGCACGCTGGCCGCCGCGGCGACGACTTTCTGCGGCTCGCCCGCCTGCAGCGTAGTCTTGACGATACGCATCACCGCTTCTTCGTCCGCGGCGGATTCCACCGTCAGCATGGTATCGACGAACAGCCGGTAACCGCGCGGCGTCGGAATCCGGCCCGCCGACGTATGTGGACTGATTACGAGCCCCAGGTCCTCGAGATCGGACATCACGTTGCGGATCGTGGCCGGGCTCAGTTCGAGGCCGGAATAGCGTGACAACGTGCGCGAGCCGACCGGCTGACCTTCGGCGATGTAGCGCTCGATCAGCGTTTTGAGGAGGGTTTGTGCGCGGGGATCTAGCATGACGGAAAATTTTAGCTCAATGACGCGGCTACAGCGAGCGCTAACGGCGCCAACCCCTGACTATCGCGCCGCCGGTTGGCGGGACGGCGCATGTCATCAAGGTTTCACCATTCTAACGATAATCGCCCAATGCGCCGGCAGCGCGCTTGCGCAGGCTCGCTACCGGGTCTGTCTGCGGTTCTTTTCAGGCCCTACCTATGGTGTAATGCCGGCATGCAAGTGACCAGCCAGTTCAAGACCGTCGCGCTCGTCGGGCGCAACAATACGCCGGGCATCGGCGAGCCGCTGACCGAGCTCGCCTCGTGCATCGCGAGGCGCGGCTTCGAGGTCGTATTCGAAGCCGACACCGCCGCCGAAATTGGCGTAACCGACTATCCGGCGCTGCGTCCCGCCGAGATCGGCGCGCGCGCCGACGTTGCCGTGGTGCTAGGCGGCGACGGCACGATGCTAGGCATTGGGCGCCAGCTCGCGCCCTACCGCACGCCGCTGATCGGCATCAACCACGGCCGGCTCGGCTTCATTACCGACATTCCGATCTCCGACATGCGCGAGATCGTGCCGCAAATGCTCTCAGGCAACTTCGAGCGCGAAGAGCGCATGCTGCTCGAAGCGCGCATCATGCGCGACGGCGCCCCGATCTATCACGCACTTGCCTTCAACGACGTGGTGGTCAACCGCAGCGGTTTCTCGGGGATGGCGGAACTGCATGTCTCGGTGGACGGGCGCTTCATGTACAACCAGCGCTCGGACGGCCTGATCGTCGCCACGCCAACGGGTTCGACTGCCTACGCGCTGTCCTCGCAGGGGCCGATCCTGCATCCGCAATTACAAGGCATCGTGCTGGTGCCGATTGCGCCGCATGCGTTGTCGAACCGGCCAATCGTGCTGCCGGACGACTCGAAGGTGAGCATCCAGATCGTCTCGGGCCGCGAAGTGAACGTCAATTTCGACATGCAGTCGTTCACTTCACTGGAATTGGGCGACACGATCGAAGTGCGCCGCTCGCGCCATACGGTGCCGATGCTGCATCCGGTCGGCTACAGCCATTTCGCGACGCTGCGCAAGAAGCTGCACTGGAACGAATACCCGTCGCACGAAGAAGATACCAAGCCCTGAACGGCCCGAAACGCCGGAAAGCCGGAATGCCGGGCCGCCGGAACACGAACGCCGCCGCTGCCGAACCCTGAATCTCAAGCTCACCAGACGACCTCCATGCTTCGCCACCTCTCGATACGCGACTTCGTCATCGTCGCCGCGCTCGACCTCGAATTCGACAGCGGCTTTACCGTTTTCTCAGGCGAAACAGGCGCCGGCAAGTCGATCCTGATCGACGCACTGGCCCTTGCGCTCGGTGCCCGCGCCGATGCGAACGTGGTGCGCACCGGCGAGAGCCGTGCCGACATCACCGCGGAATTCGAGACGCATGCGCAAGTCGAGCAATGGCTCGACGAGCAGGCGCTCGGCACGACCGCCGACGACGGCCATCACGGCGGCACCGTCATGCTGCGTCGCGTGGTGGACGCGAACGGCCGCTCGCGCGCGTTCATCAACGGCACGGCGGCGACGCTCGCGCAGTTGCGCGAAGTCGGCGAGATGCTGGTGGATATTCACGGGCAGCATGCGCATCAGTTGCTGATGCGTCCGGACGCGCAGCGCGAGCTGTTCGACACCCATGCCGGCCTCACGGAAACCGCTGCAACCGTCACGCGTACATGGCGGTCGTGGCGCGAAAAGATTCAGGCTGTCGAGCACGCGAAAACGCGCGATCGCGAGCTGCAACTGGAGCGCGAGCGGCTCGCCTGGCAGCTCACCGAGCTGGACAAACTTTCGCCGCAACCAGGCGAGTGGGAAGAGGTCAACGCCGAACACCGGCGCCTGTCGCACTCGGCCAATCTGATCGACGGCGTGCAAGGGGCGCTCGGCGCGCTGTCCGAATCGGACGAAGCGATGATCACGCATCTCGCCTCGATCGTGTCGAAGGTGCGCGACCTCGCCGAGATCGACCCGGCACTGAACGACGTGCTGGCGGCGCTGGAACCGGCGGAAATCCAGTTGCAGGAAGCGGCCTATTCGCTCAGCCACTACGCGCAGAAGCTCGAACTGGATCCAGACCGGCTCGCCCAGGTCGAAAAGCGTCTCGACGCGCTGCACTCGGCCGCACGCAAATTCCGCCTGCAACCCGAGACGCTGCCGGAAGAACACGAAGCGCGTCGCGCGCAACTTGCCGCGCTCGACGCCGCCGCCGATCTCGACAGCCTGCACGCGGCCGAAGCCAAAGCCAAAGAAGCCTTCCTCGCCGAAGCAAAAAAACTGTCGAAGGCGCGCGCCAAGGCCGGCAAGGCCCTGGGCGCAGCGGTGACCACCGGCATGCAGGAACTGTCGATGAAAGGCGGCAGCTTCGACGTGGCGCTGGTGCCGTTGCCAGAAGGTGGCGCGCACGGGCTCGAACAGGTCGAATTCCGTGTCGCCGGTCATGCCGGCGTGCCGCTGCGGCCGCTCGCAAAGGTTGCCTCAGGCGGGGAACTGGCGCGGATCAGTCTCGCTCTGGCGGTCATTGCGAGCGCCGCGAGCCCGACACCAACCCTGATCTTCGACGAAGTGGATACGGGAATCGGCGGCGGCGTCGCCGAAGTGGTTGGGCGCTTGCTGCATCAACTGGGTCAAGCTCGGCAGGTGCTGTGCGTCACCCACTTGCCGCAAGTCGCCGCGCGCGGCGACCATCATTTCCAGGTGGCGAAGTCGGGCAACGGCAAAGGCGGCACGGTGAGCAGCGTGACCTCGCTCGACCGCGCGAGCCGCGTCGAAGAAGTCGCGCGGATGCTCGGCGGACTGGAGATCACCGCCACCACCCGCAAGCACGCGAAGGAAATGCTGGCGGCCTAGGAACGCGGGTTGGAAATCATCGCGGAGCCTCAGCCAAACACCCGCTCCCACAGTCTCAGCACCGCTTCACGCTCGGTCACCACCAGCGCCGGATCGACCCGCGCCTTCTCCATCCCGTCCAGCCGCAATTGGTGCTGCAACTTCCGGTAGGTCCGATAAGCCGCCCCGACCGTCTCCGCTTCCGCCTCGCTCATCAGGCCGAAGCGCGACACCTCACGCAGCAGCGCGATATTGCCGGTATTGCGGATCAGTTCGGGATCGCTCGCCGCATGCAGCAGCACCCAGTACTGCACGGTAAATTCGATATCGACCATGCCGCCGCGATCGTGCTTCAGGTCGAACAGCGCCGTATGGTTCGGATGCCCCGCCTCCACGCGCTCGCGCATCTCGACGATTTCCTTCGCGAGCGGTTCGGCCTCGCGCGGCGTGGTCAGCACCTGTTCGCGAATCTGCTCGAATTTCGCGCCGATTTCGGCGTCGCCCGCGCAGTAGCGCGCGCGGCTCAATGCCTGATGCTCCCACACCCACGCCGTGTTGGCGGCATCGCCTTCACGCAGTTGATAACGGCGGAACGCGTCCAGATCGGTGACGAGTAGGCCCGACTCGCCGTTTGGCCGTAGCCTCAAGTCGACATCGAACAAGGTGCCAGCGCCGGTCGCCGTCGTTAGCCAGGTGATGAGGCGGCGGGTGTAGGTGGCATAGACGTCGGCGGCAGCATCGTCCGGATCGTCGTAGAGGAAGATGACGTCGAGGTCGGATGCGTAGCCGAGCTCCTTGCCGCCCAGCTTGCCGTACGCGATCACCGCAAACTTCGGCACCTCGCGATGGCGTTTGGCCAATTGGTTCCAGACAGCTTCGAGCGTGACGTCGAGCACGGCGTCGGCAAGCTCTGACAGGCGGTCGCTCACATGCTCGACGCTCAGCCTGCCGGCCAGATCGATCAGCAGGATGCGGAACACCTCGGCCTGGTGCGCGTGGCGCAGCAGGTCCATCTGTTGCTCGATGCCATCCGCCGCGGCCAGACGCAAGCGCAGCGTGCGCTTGAATTCAGGCCAGTCGAACGGACTGTCCATCGCCTCGTCGTCGAGGAGTTCGTCGAGCAATTGCGGGTGGCGGATCAGGTAGCCGGCGGCCCAGCGCGAACCACCCAGCACCGACAGCACCCGATGCAGCGCCTGCGGATATTCCGTCAACAGCGCGAGGTACGCGCCGCGCCGGCTCACGGCTTCGAGCAGGTCGAAGAAACGCGCCAACGTATCGCCGCGCCGTTCGAGCGGCTCAAGGGTACGCGCGGCTTCCAGCGCACGCTGCGCGACGATATCGAAGCGCTGGCGGCTACGCTCGGCGAGCCCCGCGTAACGCGACGACTGCCATATCGCGCGCAAGCGCGCCAGCAGCTCGTCCGGCTCGGACACACCCAGTTCAATCAGGCGCGCGCGAAGCGCGTCCTCAGCGCTGTCGTCGGCGAGCGCGCTGCTCCAGACCCACGCCGCCGCGCCGTCTTCCGGTGCGCCGCAGCCGTCGCGGCCGCTCACCTTGTCGGCGAAAATCTGGTCGAACTGCTGCTCGACGAACTCGCGATGCGCGTCGAGCTTGAGCATCAACGCGGCATAGTTGTCGCAACCCATTGCTTGCGCGAGCGCCACGCGCTCCTCAGGATCGACCGGCATCGCGTGAGTTTGCGCGTCGTTGCGGTATTGCAGGCGGTGCTCGAGTTCGCGCAGGAAGCGGTACGCCTGTGAAAGCTTCACGCAGACCGAGGTATCGAGCAGCCCGTGCGTGGCCGCGTGCCGCAAGACAGCGAGCGTCGGACGCACCCGGAAGCCGGCATCCTGGCCGCCGCGGATCAGCTGAAATACCTGAGCGCTGAATTCGATTTCGCGGATGCCGCCGCGGCCCAGCTTGATGTCGTCGGCTTTGTCAGGGCGCATCGAGGCACGCCGCTGTGCTTCCTGGCGAATCTGCAAATGCAGCGCACGGATTGCGCTGATCACACCGAAGTCGAGATAACGCCGATAGACGAACGGCGTGACGATCGCGTCGAGCTGCTTCTGCAACCGCCGCGCAGCGTCGCTCGCGCCTTCGGACACGAGCCGGCCCTTGATCCACGCATAGCGCTCCCACTCGCGGCCCTGCACGTAGAAATACTCTTCGAGCATGCCGAGGCTGCACACGAGCGGCCCCGAGTCGCCGTTCGGCCGCAAGCGCATATCGACGCGGAACACGTAACCGTCGGCGGTCACCTCGGCCAATGCGCCGATCAGGCGCTTACCCAGACGCGTAAAAAAGTCCTGCGTCGCGATCGGCGAACGCTGACCGCCCGCGGTCTCACCGTCCTCTTCATAAATGAAGATCAGATCGATATCCGACGAAACATTCAGCTCACGCCCGCCCAGCTTGCCCATCCCGACCACGCCGAGCGCGAGCCGCTCGCCCTGCGGTCCGCGCGGTTCGCCGTAGAGCGTTTCGAGCTCGGCGGACACGACCGCGAGCGCGCGTTGGATTGTCGTCTCCGCCAGATCGGTCATCGCGCCGGTGACTTCGGCGACATCCGCCTCGCCCGCCAGGTCACGCTCCATCACGGCGCAAAATACCTCAGTGCGCAATTGGCGCAAGGCCCGTTTGAGTGCATCCTCACTCAACGGGCCGTCGCCCGCGCCGGCTGCCTCGGCACACAGCGCTTCAAAGCGCGCGTCGATCCGTTCGCGCGTGAGGGGTGCGGAGGCGAGCGCCACCACCTGCGCCACGATTTGCGGACGGGCCGCCGCGGCACGCGCCGCGTAATGTGAATAGCTGGAACTCAGGAGGGTTGCGTCAGTCATCAAGGGTCTGGCTCGCTCGTTGCTTTATCAGCGTTGTTCAGTTCGCCGCAGCACACGGGTCCCGCGGCCTCGCGCAGGTCGCGAGACGGCATGGAGAAAGGGTTTGCCGGAGGTCCGCCGACGCTTTCCCGTGTGTTACATTTCGTCGTTAATTCGCAAAACTACCATACGCCCACCCGCCGCAGCATGTCCGAGCGAAACGAATCCGCCGACCCGCACGAAACCAGGCAGGTCCGGCCCGCGAGCGGAAGCGCCCACATGGTGCTGCATCGGACGTCCCATGTGGTGCTGGCGCTCGCACTCGCCTTCTACTTTATCGCGGCGGGTCTGTTTCTCGGTTTGCGTTACGTACTGCTGCCGCGCGTCGACTCGTTCCGCCCGCGCATCGAAGCCACGGTTTCCGAGAAGCTGCACGCACAGTTCACCATCGGCAAGCTGGCGCCGCATTGGAGCGGCTTTCAGCCGGGCCTCGACGTCACCGATCTCGTCATCCGCGACCCGGAAGGCAAAGCGGCGCTGACCATTCCGCATGCCACCGCCGCGCTCTCGTGGAAGTCGCTCTGGCAGTTCCATCCCGCGCTTTCTAGCCTGATCGTCGATCAACCGGACGTGCTGGTGTCGCGCAGCAGCGACGGCGTGATCTCGGTGGCGGGCGTGCCAGTGCCCACCCGGCACAGCGGCAACGACACCCTGTCCACGTGGCTGTTGCGCCAGCAGGCAATCGTGGTGCGCGGCGGCGTGCTGCGCTGGCGCGATGCCCAGCATGACGCGCCGGAGCTTGCCCTGCGCGACATCCGGATCGCGATTCTCAACGACGGCTACGATCACCGCCTCGCGTTGCAAGCGCCCGCCGACGGCCATGTCCTGCACGGGCCGATCGACTTCCGTACGCATTTCAAACACGCCCGCCTCTCCGCGATCGGCAAGCCGGTCAACTGGGTCGGCCAGGTCTATATGTCGACCGGTCCGGTCGATCTGCCGACCCTCGCCCGCTACATCAACTTCCCGATCGAGATGTTCGCCGGCCGCATCGACAATGCGATCTGGGCTGACTTCGCCGATGGCCGCATGAAGTCGGCGAGCGGGCAGTTGGCCGGCACGGACGTCTCGATGCGGGTCCGCCCGACCCAGCCCAAGCTGGTGGTGCCGATCGCCAATTTCTCGTGGGGTCTCGACGTCGACCAGGGCGATTACACGCTGCAACTGAACCACTTGCGCGCCGAGCTCGGCCAACCGCCGCTCGACGACGGCACGCCGCTCACCCGCACCCTCGCGCTAACCACGCTGCACGGCCGCTACCGGACCGCCACGCTGCAGCATGGGCAACTCGTCAGCGTCAGCGGTGATCGCGTCGACCTGGGCATCCTCGCCGAATTCAGCCGCGCGCTGCCGTTGCCGCGCCCCCTGCTGAACAACCTGGTGCGCTTCAATCCCCGCGGCATGGTGTCGAACTATGTGATCGAAGTCGAACGCGGCAAACCGGAATCGGGCGAAGCGGGCAGCGACCACCGGCCAAGCGGCGCCGAGCCGATCGAGCGTTATCGTTTCAAGGGCGACCTGCAGGGCATCAGCGTCGCCGCGCAGGAACCGCCGCCGGGGCTCACCCCGCTGAATCACCCGCGCGCGGGCATTCCAGGTATTGAAAACCTGTGGGGCAGCGTCGACGCCGACGAAAAGCACGGCACGGCGACGCTCAACACCTCCAACGTCGCGATTACGCTGCCGGGCGTGTTCGACGACCCGCGCCTGACACTCGACCGCCTGCATGGCCAGGCAGACTGGACCATCACGCCGAAGGCGCCGGGCGAAAATCACCCCGCCTTCACCGTCAAGCTGGCCGACTTCGGCATCTCCAACGCGGACGCCAACGCCACCGCCACCGTCGATTACAGCAACCCGGGCCATGGGCGCGGCTCGCTCGACCTGAAGGCCGATTTTCAGCGCGCGCAGGTCACGCGCATCGTCCGCTATTTGCCGACCAGCATCAGCGAAAAGCTGCGCATCTACCTGGGCCATGGGCTGCAAGCCGGCGTCTCGCGCGGCGCAACGATCGAAATCCACGGCGATCTGACCAAATTCCCCTACTCGCGCGCGCCGGAGGCCGGGGTCTTCCATATCGTCGCGCCGTTCAAGGGCGGCAAGTTCGACCCTTCGCCGTACCCGCCGCGCAAGATGAAGAACGGCACGCCGAACGTGTGGCCGCCGCTGGATGGCATCGACGGCGTGTTCGAACTCAAAGAGAACGTGCTGCGCTTCGATATCGACCGCGCCCATTACAAGCGGGTGGCTTTAAACAAGGTGAACGGCAGGATCGACGATCTCGGCACCAAGGCGTCGAACCTCGTCATCGATGGCAACGGCCTTGGGCCGCTTGCCGACATGCTCGACTACGTCAACGAAAGCTCGCTTGGCATCATGTCCAAACATGCGACCGAGAAAGTGCGCGCCGAAGGGCCCGCCGCGCTGGCGCTCAAGCTGACCGTGCCGCGCACGCCGAAGCCGCATATCGCCGTGGAAGGCGCAGTGGGCTTCCAGAACAACCGTTTGACGGTCGATAACGTGCCGCCGTTGTCGCAACTGAACGGCAAGGTGCGCTTTACCGAACATACGGCGCAGGTCGACCGGCTCTCGGGCCAGTTCCTCGGCGGCGACGTGCACGCGAATGGCGGCCTGAAGCAGGACGGCACGTATGCACTCGACCTTGGCGGCCATATCGCCGTCGACGCGGCGCGCGGCCTGAATCTGCACGGTCCGGCCGCACAGGTGTTGACGCACATGAGCGGCAGCGCGCCCTACGCGCTCAACGTGCGCGGCGCCAAGGGGCGGTTGCCGGAAGTCACGGCGAACTCCGATCTGACCGGCCTCGCGCTCGACTTCCCCGCGCCGTTCAACAAACCCGTCGGCACGCCAATGCCGCTGCACTTCGCGGTCAACCCCTTTACCAGCGCGAGCGAAGCCGGTCTGGAACGGGCCGACCTCACCTTCGGCCCGATCGCCGCCACCTACCTGCTGCGTTACCAGCCGAAAACGCCGCCGACGGTCGTGAGCGGTGCGATCGGCGTCAACAAGCCCGCCGACCTGCCGTCCGAGGGCGTGATCGCCGCAGTCGACGTCGAAGCATTCGATGCCGATGCCTGGCGCGCGCTCGTCACGCAGATGCGCAACAAGGACGCGCCCGCTGCCGCGCCAGCCACCCCTAATCCGACCCTCGCGCAATTCCTGCCGAGCCGCTTCGCGGTACACGTCGGCACGCTGACACTGCTCAAGCGGCACTGGGACAGCGTGATCGTCGGCGCTTCGCATGCGGACGGCAAATGGCAGGCCAACATCGCGTCGAACCAGGTGTCGGGCCACGTGTCCTGGCTGCCGGGCGCCAATAAGGAATCGCCGGGCACGCTGCAGGCGCGCTTTGCCCGTGTGGTGATCCCCTCCGCCACGGATAAAGACCTGCTCGGCCAGGCCATTTCGGCGCCGGCGCAGAACATGCCGTCGATCGATCTGGTGGTCAATGAGTTGATCGTGCGCGATCGCGACATAGGCCGGCTCGAAGTGGACGCGCACAACTTCGAAGAAGACGGTGTGCCGGTCTGGCAACTCGACAAGCTGGACATCACCAACCCCGCCGCCACGCTGACCGCGACCGCGAACTGGCGCACGTCGACGGGCCTCGGCAACACCGCGGACGAAGCGACGCCGCGCCGTACGGTGTTCGATTTCAAACTCGACATCAAGGACGCCGGCGCGCTGCTGGAGCGCTTCGGCCAGCCGCGCACGCTCAAGGCCGGCAGCGGCTCCCTCTCGGGCAAGGTGGTGTGGCGCGGCGGCCCGACTACCATCGACTACCCGACGCTCAACGGCAATCTGGCCGTCGATCTGCGCCATGGGCAGATTCTCAAGGTCGATCCGGGCGTCGCGAAACTGCTGGGCGTGCTCAGCCTGCAAAGCCTCGCGCGCTTCGCCACGCTCAATTTCCGCGACGTGATCGGCGAAGGGCTGCCGTTCGAGCACGTCACCGGCACGGGCGAAATCCACAATGGCATTGGCCGCACCGAGAACTTCGAGATGGTGACGGCGCCGGCGCGCGCCGAGATGAAGGGCTCGGTGGATCTGGCGCAGGAAACCCAGGATCTGCACGTGCAGATCGTGCCGACCGTCAGCGCCGGCGCCGCCGTGATCGCCGCGACCGTGATCAATCCGCTGCTCGGGCTGGGTGCGCTGGTGGCCGATCTGGCGTTCAGCAAATCGGTCTCCACCGCGTTTGCACGCGAGTACGCGATCACCGGTCCGTGGTCGAAACCGCACATCGAGCGGGTGAAGAGCGATCGCGGTAAGATGGACGCTCCGGCTTCGACCGTGGAAGCGCACTGAGCCCGATCCGATCCTTGGTCTGATCGGAAGAGCGCCGTGCCGCGCCGCAGTCCTCAGCCAGCCTTGAACGACGTATGCGGCGCCAACGGTTCGCGCCGCCGCCTTGCCGGGAGTTTTCCGAAACGCTCATGAGCGAAACACACGTCTCTTCATCCTCGTCCACCGCTTCGTCCACTGCCGCGCCCAGCGCGGCGCCCAGCGGATCTTTCGAAAGCGTGTTCCGCGTGGCCGCGCTGCAAATGGTGAGCACGCCGGATCGCGAACGCAATCTGGCCGAAGCGGAGCGCCTGATCGCTGAAGCCGCCGCCGACGGCGCGCAACTTGTCCTGCTGCCCGAGTACTTCTGCTTCATGGGCTTCAAGGACACGGACAAGCTCGCCGTGCGCGAGCCCTACCAGGACGGCCCGATCCAGCGCTTTCTCGCGGACGCCGCGCGCCGCCATAAGGTATGGGTGATCGGCGGCACCTTGCCGTTGATGTCGCAGGAACCGGCGCGCGTGCTGAACACTACGCTGGTGTTCGACCCGCAAGGCAACGAGGCCGCGCGCTACGACAAGATCCACCTGTTCAACTTTGAAAAGGGCGAAGAATCGTTCGACGAGGCGCGCACCATCTGCCCCGGCGGCGAAGTCCGCACCTTCGAGGCGCCGTTCGGGCGGATCGGTCTGTCGGTCTGCTACGATTTGCGCTTTCCGGAGCTGTACCGGCGCATGGGCGACTGCGCGCTTATCGTGGTGCCGTCGGCGTTCACTTACACCACCGGTCGCGCGCACTGGGAGATGCTGCTGCGCGCCCGGGCGGTCGAAAACCAGTGTTACGTGCTGGCTGCCGCGCAAGGCGGCAAACATGAAAACGGCCGCCGGACATGGGGCCACAGCATGCTGATCGACCCGTGGGGCGAAGTCGTCGCGGTGCGCGACGAAGGCGCCGGCGTGGTGACCGGCAACCTCGAGCGTGCGCGCATCGACGAAGTGCGGCAGAGCCTGCCCGCCTGGCGTCACCGCGTGCTGAGCTGCTGACGTATTACCTGACATTGAAAGTGCGGCGCCCGTCACTCATATAGTGATGCAAGCGCTAACCGAATCCTTCGTATCGAGCAGAACATACTTCGCATGAACATCATCGAACCCGGTATCCGTAATCTCGCCACCGCCAAGGACATCCTCCTGACGCCCTACGGTCTCGACGAATCCCTGCTCACCCGCACGCTCGCCGAAATCTTCACGCACAAAATCGATTACGCCGACCTGTACTTCCAGTACACGCGCAGCGAAGCGTGGAGTCTCGAAGAAGGCATCGTGAAGTCGGGCAGCTTCAGCATCGACCAGGGTGTCGGCGTGCGCGCCGTGGCGGGCGATCGCACGGCCTTCGCGTATTCGGACGACCTGTCGCCCGAGGCAATCCGTCAGGCGGCGCTCGCCACCCGTTCGATTGCCAAGGCGGGCGGCGGCAAGCAGAAGATCAAGGTGGCCTCGTCGCTGACCGGCATTGCCGGGCGCGATCTGTACCTGCCGTCCGATCCGCTGCATTCGCTCGACGCGACCGCCAAGGTCAAACTGCTCGAGCGCATCGAACAGATGGCGCGCGGCCGCGATCCGCGCATCCAGCAAGTGATGGCAGGCCTCGCCGGTGAATACGACGTGGTGCTGGTCGCGCGCAGCGACGGCGGCTTTGCGGCCGATATCCGTCCGCTCGTGCGCGTGTCGGTCACGGTGATCGCCGAGCAGAACGGCCGCCGCGAAATCGGCAGCGGCGGCGGCGGTGGCCGCTTCGACTACGGCTATTTCACGGACGAAGTGCTGTCGGGTTATGTCGACGACGCCGTGCATGCGGCGCTCGTGAACCTCGACGCCCGCCCGGCTCCGGCCGGCGCGATGACTGTCGTGCTCGGACCGGGCTGGCCCGGCGTGCTGCTGCACGAAGCGATCGGCCACGGCCTCGAAGGCGACTTCAACCGCAAGGGATCGTCGGCGTTCGCGGGTCGGATCGGCGAGCAGGTTGCGGCCAAGGGCGTGACCGTGGTCGACGACGGCACGCTGCCGAACCGCCGCGGCTCGCTGAACATCGACGACGAAGGCAATCCGACCCAGTGCACGACGCTGATCGAAGACGGCATCCTGAAGGGTTACATACAGGACACGCTGAACGCCCGACTGATGAAGATGCCGGTCACCGGCAATGCGCGCCGCGAATCGTATGCCGCGCTGCCGATGCCGCGCATGACCAACACCTACATGCTCAACGGCGACAAAGACCCGCAGGAAATCATCGCGTCCGTGAAGAACGGTTTGTATGCGGTGAACTTCGGCGGCGGCCAGGTCGACATCACGAACGGCAAGTTCGTGTTCTCGGCCTCCGAGGCCTACATGATCGAAAACGGCAAGGTCACCTACCCGGTCAAGGGCGCGACGCTGATCGGCAGCGGGCCGGAATCGCTCAAATTCGTCAGCATGATCGGCAACGACATGAAGCTCGATTCGGGCGTCGGCGTGTGCGGCAAGGAAGGCCAGAGCGTGCCGGTGGGCGTCGGTCAGCCGACGCTACGTATCGACAAGATGACGGTCGGCGGTACAGCCTGATTTTGATGTAGACGCATACTTTGTGCATATAATGCTCGAAGTATGCGGATTTACCGCATTTTTGCACCCTACAGCTTGCCAGCCAAGCTTGCACGGGTTATAAAGTCACTCACCCTTTTTGACCAGCGACCCAATTTCGCCATGTCCGCCAAGTTTTACTTTTACTTTTTTTGGCATCTCAGACCGCTGGCGGATCGAGAGGGGTGTTAGTGCACGCAAGACACCCAGAATTCACGAAAACCGCCAGCTAGCCTGGCGGTTTTTTTTCGCCTCACGCCTTTGAAACTTTTGCCGTTGAAATCTTTTTGATTGTTGTTCGCCGTGGCATCGCTGCCCGATTGCCGTCTGATCGCAGCCTTCATTGCCCGCGCGAACACGCTACGACCGATTCAGGAGAATAAACATGCCCCCGCACAACACCGACGATGTCCGCATCCGCGAATTGAAAGAACTCACGCCGCCCGCTCACCTGATTCGCGAATTCGCCTGCGACGAGACGGTGTCCGACGTGATCTACAACTCGCGCAACGCGATGCATCGCATCCTGCACGGCATGGAAGACCGTCTGATCGTCATCATCGGACCGTGCTCGATTCACGATACGAAGGCGGCGATGGAATACGCCGGGCGTCTCGTCGAACAGCGCAAGCGCTTCGCCGGCGAACTCGAAATCGTGATGCGGGTGTACTTCGAAAAGCCGCGTACGACGGTGGGCTGGAAGGGTCTCATCAACGACCCGCACATGGACAACAGCTTCAAGATCAACGACGGCCTGCGCACCGCGCGCGAGTTGCTGCTGCGTATCAACGAACTCGGCCTGCCGGCCGGCACCGAATACCTCGACATGATCAGCCCGCAGTACATCGCCGATCTGATCTCGTGGGGGGCGATTGGCGCGCGGACGACCGAATCGCAAGTGCACCGCGAACTGGCATCGGGACTGTCGTGCCCGGTCGGCTTCAAGAACGGCACTGACGGCAACGTCAAGATCGCCGTCGACGCGATCAAGGCCGCGTCGCAGCCGCACCATTTCCTGTCGGTCACCAAGGGCGGCCACTCGGCGATCGTCTCGACCGCCGGCAATGAGGACTGCCACATCATCCTGCGCGGCGGCAAGACACCGAACTACGACGCGGACAGCGTCAATGCGGCATGCGCCGATATCGGCAAGGCAGGCCTCGCGGCGCGTCTGATGATCGATGCGAGCCATGCGAACAGCTCGAAGAAGCACGAGAACCAGATTCCGGTGTGCGCGGACATCGGCCGCCAGATTGCTTCGGGTGACGAACGGATTATCGGCGTGATGGTGGAATCGCATCTGATCGCGGGCCGCCAGGATCTGCAGGAAGGCTGCGCGCTGACCTACGGCCAGAGCATCACCGATGCGTGCATCGGTTGGGACGAAAGCGTCGCCGTGCTGGAAGGTCTCGCCGAAGCAGTCAAGCAACGGCGTGTGGCGCGCGGCAGCGGCAACTAAAAAGTCTCTGCGCGCCTCTGCGCGATCGCTGTAGTTGACTCAACGAAAACCCGGCTCATGCATTATTCCCCCCAGCAAGGAATACATAGTTCTGTAACGCTGAGCGGAATTCACTTCGAACACCCCTCTTGAAGGGGTGTTTTTTTGCCTTTCAGATGTTGAAGCTATACCGTGCGATGGCATCGTATG
>CABFVV010000083.1_pt1 | contig 41640 bp, 40 predicted proteins | sample 8864751 | NCBI WGS metagenome assembly CABFVV01 (sample SAMEA5735770, study PRJEB23740) | soil metagenome | biome: forest; feature: forest soil; material: soil | place: USA | collected 2013-10-13 | depth 0.1 m | reverse complement strand
GGCGGCGGCTGGGCTGGCAAGTCGGCTGGCGGCGGTTCGCGTGAAGGCGGCTTCGGCGGCGGTTCGCGTGACGGTGGCTACGGCGCACGCCGCAGCGACGGCCCGCGTACGGCGCGTCGCGGCAGCTAAGCAGCGACTGCTTGGCAGTCATCAGGCAAGCCTACTTACGTGGCTCGTTTAGCGCGTAAGGCAGCCTGAAAAGACCCGGACGGCCCCGCGCCATCCGTCAGTCGAAAGAAACCGGTGCTCAGGCACCGGTTTTTTTTCGTCCACACTTTGGGCACCGGCGAAATTTCACGATGTGGAAAATTTTTTTGCGTCGTAAAAAATCGTGCTGCAAGGCACAACAGGGCCTATTGCAAGATGGAAAAAGACGTTTCTTAATGCGAAACGCGTGATGCAAGCATTTGATTTTTAACAAAAATAAATATTCGAAAAACGCTCCTTGGCGGCTATTGCGCGGCGATCGATTTGCCTAGACTCTTATATAAGACTTCACGAAACGAAACGCCTCAAACGGCCAGCCGCTTCGACGAAGACCGCAAGTTTCTTGCATGGGACCAGAGTAAGCGCTAAAGCGCCAACTCTGGTCGACAGAGTCACCTATCCATTACAGGCAACCAAGGAGCACACCATGTCGCGCGAACAACAAGCCAAGCAACTCCAACAGCAATGGGAAACCGATCCGCGCTGGAAAGGCGTGAAGCGTACGTACACGGCCGAAGACGTGATCCGTCTGCGCGGCTCGCTGCAAGTGGAGCACACGCTTGCCAAGCGCGGCGCGGAAAAACTGTGGGAAAGCGTCAACAACGAGCCGTTCGTGAACTCGCTCGGCGCGCTGACCGGCAACCAGGCGATGCAACAGGTCAAGGCCGGCCTGAAGGCGATCTACCTGTCGGGCTGGCAAGTGGCGGGCGATGCGAACGTGGCCGGTGAAATGTACCCGGACCAGTCGCTGTACCCGGCGAACTCGGTGCCGCTCGTCGTGAAGCGCATCAACAACACGCTGACGCGCGCTGACCAGATCCAGTGGTCGGAAGGCAAGAATCCGGGCGACGAAGGCTATATCGACTACTTCGCACCGATCGTGGCCGACGCGGAAGCCGGTTTCGGCGGCGTGCTGAACGCATTCGAACTGATGAAGGCGATGATCGAAGCAGGCGCCGCAGGCGTGCACTTCGAAGACCAACTCGCTTCGGTGAAGAAGTGCGGCCACATGGGCGGCAAGGTGCTCGTGCCGACCCGCGAAAACATCGCCAAGCTGACCGCCGCACGTCTGGCCGCCGACGTCTCCGGCACGTCGACCGTGCTGCTGGCTCGCACGGACGCGGAAGCCGCCGACCTGATCACGTCCGACGTGGATGACAACGACAAGCCGTTCCTGACGGGCGAACGCACAGTGGAAGGTTTCTATCGCACGAAGCCGGGTCTGGAACAGGCAATCTCGCGTGGCCTCGCCTACGCGCCGTACGCCGACATGATCTGGTGCGAAACCGGCAAGCCGGACCTCGAGTTCGCGAAGAAATTCGCCGACGCGATCCACAAGGAATTCCCGGATCAACTGCTGTCGTACAACTGCTCGCCGTCGTTCAACTGGAAGAAGAACCTGGACGACGCAACCATCGCCAAGTTCCAGCGCGAACTCGGCGCAATGGGCTACAAGTTCCAGTTCATCACGCTGGCCGGCTTCCACGCGCTGAACTACTCGATGTTCAACCTGGCGCACGGCTATGCCCGCAACCAGATGACCGCCTTCGTCGAAATGCAGCAGGCTGAATTCGCTGCGGCCGAAAAGGGTTTCACCGCGGTCAAGCACCAGCGCGAAGTCGGCACCGGCTACTTCGACGCCGTGACGCAAACGGTCGAGCGCGATGCATCGACGACCGCGCTGCACGGTTCGACGGAAGACGAACAGTTCTTCGACAAGAAGGTCGCTTAAGTACCCTGTGGTCTGATCGCGGGAACGGCAAGGCAGAAAAAAAGCGGCTCCGTTAGAGAGCCGCTGTCAGGGAGGAGCAGCCATCAGGGCCGAAGCACGCCGGTCTGCCCTGATGGCTGGAATCTGGGAGAGATGGCGGTAGTGCAAACAAAGCCAGCACAACGCATTGTGCGGCGAGCATAGGACGCGCCGGCCTCATCGTCGGCGCGTTTTTTTTGCTATGCCGTTTTTTCCCGCGACGGGAATCGCGAGTGCGCACCTCAGCGGTACACGATGACTGGGATCTTCGTATGCGTCAGGACCCGCTGCGTCTCGCTGCCGATCAGCAAACTGCCGAGACCGCGTCGCCCATGCGATGCCATGAAAATCACGTCGCAGCCGCCCTGCTCGGCCGCTTCGATGATGCCGAGGTACGGCGCCGGATGCACGCTGGTACGACTGTCGAACGCGACGCCGACGCGGCGCGCGGCCAGTTCCACTTCTCTCAGGTGCACCTGCGCTTCACGCTCGCTGCGCTGCAGAAACTCGACCGGCGGCTCGATCACCACGTCGGAGAACGGCGAGTACGGATATTGCGGCAGACACGCGTAGGCGGTAACGCGAGCGCCGACGGCCTGCGCGAGATCGATGGCGCCGTCTATCGCTTTGCGTGACAGGTCTGAACCATCGGTCGGAACCAGGATGTGCCTGAACATGATGCCCTCCGTCGCCGGCTGCGTGCAGCGCGGCGTCAGCGTCCCACGAGGCGCGGCTTGAAAGCCGCTTCAATCGATTGTAGGTCGCAGAAACGCGGTCAAGGCCGTCGTGCGGGTCTGTCCGCATATCGGAAACCCGCTGCGCCGGTCCGCGTGGGAGTCGTGTGTGGCGGTTGTGCAGGACGGCATAAGGATCGTTGCGCCGGTCGCCGGTCACCGGGCCGCAGCCGCAACTCAGCCGCCCTCGCCCCAGTAATCAGGATGGCCGTACGTATGCTTGAGAAAGTCCAGAAACAGCCGGACCCGCAGCGGCAAATGCCGGCGCTGCGGAAAAACCGCATGGATGCCGATCGGCGGCGCGGCGAACTCGTCGAGCACGCTCACCAGCCGGCCGGCCGCGATGTCCGTGCCGACCTCCCACCACGAACGCCATGCGAGCCCGTAACCCTCGAGGCACCACTCGTGCAGCACGGCGCCGTCCGAGCATTCCATCGTGCCGGACACCTTGATCGACACGACCTTGTCGCCCTGCTGAAACATCCAGCCGCGCTGCTGGTTGGCGCTCGCGCCGAGCGCGAGGCAGTTGTGATGCGCGAGATCGGCCAGCGTATGCGGCGAACCGCGCCGGCTCAGATACGACGGCGAAGCCACGCACACGCGCCGGTTCTCACCGAGCTTGAGCGACACCAGCGACGAATCCGGCAATTCGCCGAGGCGCACAGCGCAGTCGAAGCCCTCGTTGACGAGATCGACCAACCGGTCAGACAGGTCGAGCGTAATGGATACATCCGGATGCGCAACGGTGAAGGCCGGCACCAACGGCGCAACATGCCGGCGGCCAAACCCGGCCGGCGCCGACAGCCGCAAATGGCCGCTCGCCTTCACGCCGCCTGCCGACACACTGGCCTCGGCGTTCTGCATGTCGTGGATGACGCGCTGGCAATCTTCGAGAAACGCCGAGCCTTCGAAGGTCAGCGTGATCTTGCGCGTCGTGCGCACCAGCAGTTTGACGCCAAGGCGCTCTTCGAGCGCATCGATGCGGCGGCCGATGATGGCGGGCGCGACGCCCTCGGCGAGCGCCGCGGCGGACAGGCTGCCCTTGGCTGCGACGGTAACGAAAGTCTCGATCTGCTTGAAACGATCCATGGGGAGCGGAGCTGCGACGCCTCGAAGGATGTCCCCTTGGGGGCGTTGTGCAGGAAAGTGGTCGGTGCGCGTCAGATTAGGTGTATGAAAGTAAAAGATCAAGTGATGTTTAGCCTCTTTTTTAGCGTGGAGCATCACTAATACAATCCATCCTGACCTCTGATAGGAGTGCACGGCAATGTCGGCCACAACGACACCCTTCCCCAAAGCAGTGATTTTCGACGCGTACGGCACGCTTTTCGACGTGCATTCGGTGATCGCTGCCGCGGAGCAGATGTTCCCGGGCCACGGCGACGCGCTCTCGCAGTTGTGGCGCCAGAAACAGATCGAATATACGCAGTTGCGCACGCTCGCCGATCCTGCGGGTGCGCTCGGCGCACATTACCGGCCGTTCTGGGACATCACGCTCGACGCCTTGCGCTTCGCCGCCAAGAAACTGCATCTGACGCTGGGACGCGCGGCAGAGAAGCGTCTGATGGACGAATATGCGTGCCTGTCCGCCTTTCCCGATGCCGTGCCCGCGCTGCGCCAGTTGCGCGACGCGCCTTCGGCGTCGTCCGGGTCCGCATCCGCGCCTGCGGGCGGCAAAGCCGGGGCAAGCGCAAGTTCAACAAGGCCCGGTCTCGCGATCCTCTCGAACGGCAATCCGCAAATGCTCGACATCGCCGTGAAGAGCGCCGGCATGACGGGCCTGTTCGACCATGTTCTGTCCGTCGACACAGTACGCGCCTACAAACCCTCGCCCGCAGCCTACACGCTCGGCACACAAGCCTTCAACGCAGAGCCGCGCGAGATCGTCTTCGTGTCGTCGAACGGCTGGGACGTGGCAGGCGCGGGCTGGTTCGGCTTCACAACTTTCTGGCTTAACCGGCAAAACGCACCAGCCGAAGAACTGGGCGTCATGCCGCATGGCGTGGGCGGAGGCATGAACGATCTGCTCGCGTTTCTGAAGTCCCTCGCGTCGCCCGGCCGCAATAGCGGCACGGGCAACACCGGCAATCCCGGTGGCAGCCGCACACGCCACAGCCCTGGCGCATGACGGCTACCACCAGGATCGCGCGACGCAATTCAACCGCATCTCAACATTTGCACCTTTGCAATCTGACCGACCAAGGAGAAACCATGGCGAATCCGCTGTCATCGCAATCATCGCTGTCGCTGCCGCTGCCGCAGGGCATGGAAATCACGGCTGAGATCAAGCCGGGCTATGAAGCGATCCTCACCCGCGAAGCGCTCGAACTCGTCGCCGCGCTGCATCGCACGTTTGAACCGCGCCGCCAGCAATTGCTGCAAGCGCGTGTGGAACGCACCAAACGTCTCGATGCCGGCGAGCGCCCCGATTTCCTCGCCGAAACGAAAAGCGTGCGCGAAGGCGACTGGAAGATCGCGCCGCTGCCGCAAGATCTGCAATGCCGCCGCGTGGAAATCACCGGACCGGTCGAGCGCAAGATGATCATCAACGCGCTGAATTCGGGCGCGGATTCGTACATGACCGACTTCGAAGATTCGAATGCGCCGAGCTGGGATAACCAGATTACCGGCCACATCAATCTGAAGGACGCAGTGCGCCGCACGATTTCGCTCGAACAGAACGGCAAGTCGTACACGCTGAACGACAAGATCGCCACGCTGATCGTGCGTCCGCGCGGCTGGCATCTGGACGAAAAGCACGTGACGGTGGACGGCAAGCGCGTCTCGGGCGGCATTTTCGATTTCGCGCTCTTCATGGTTCACAACGCGAAGGACCAGGTTGCACGCGGAACGGCGCCCTACTTCTATCTGCCGAAGATGGAGAGCCATCTGGAAGCGCGCCTGTGGAACGACATCTTCCTCGCCGCCCAGGAAGCCGTCGGCGTGCCGCGCGGCACGATTCGCGCGACCGTGCTGATCGAGACGATCGTCGCTGCATTCGAAATGGACGAGATCCTGTACGAGCTGCGCGAGCACAGCTCGGGTCTTAACGCCGGCCGTTGGGACTACATCTTCTCGGCGATCAAGAAGTTCAAGAACGACCGCGATTTCTGTCTCGCCGACCGCTCGCAGATCACGATGACCTCGCCGTTCATGCGTGCCTACGCGCTGCTGTTGCTGAAGACCTGCCATCGCCGCAACGCGCCGGCAATCGGCGGCATGAGCGCGCTGATCCCGATCAAGAACGATCCGGCCGCGAACGACAAGGCAATGGGCGGTGTGCGCTCGGACAAGGCACGCGATGCCGGCGACGGTTACGACGGCGGCTGGGTCGCGCATCCGGGTCTCGTGCCGATCGCGATGGAAGAATTCGTCAAGGTGCTCGGCGACAAGCCGAATCAGATCGGCAAGCAACGCGACGACGTGCTCGTCACGGCGGCCGACCTGACGGACTTCCGCCCGGAAGCGCCGATTACCGAGGGCGGTTTGCGCAACAACATCAACGTCGGCATTCACTACCTGGGTTCGTGGCTCGCGGGCAATGGCTGCGTGCCGATTCACAATCTGATGGAAGACGCCGCCACCGCGGAGATCTCGCGCTCGCAAGTGTGGCAATGGATTCGCTCGCCGAAGGGCAAGCTCGAAGATGGCAGCAAGGTCACGGCCGAGTTGGTGCGCGAGTTGTCGGCAGAAGAACTCCACAAGGTGAAGCAGGCAGTCGGCGGGGATACAAAGCCGTACGATCGCGCTGCACAAATCTTCGAAGAGATGTCGACGTCGGAGAAGTTCACCGACTTCCTGACGCTGCCGCTGTACGAGGAAATCTGAGTTATCTGAACGGCCTCAGGCACGAGCCTCATTTACGAGCAATAACGACGTCGTACCAGGCCCGCTTTCACCAGCCACGCAAGATGAAAGAGCGGCCTGGGTCGCAAGGCTGACCGACCGCGCGGCCCGACAGGCGTATGCCTGCCGGGCCGTTTTTTTATGTGCTCGCGAGGTGCTCGTTATGCGGTCGTTATGCTTGCGCCGTGTACTCGTGGTGCGCTCGCCGTGGGCTAGCTATGCCGCGCCTCAGCGCGTGCTGCGATACTCGACCCAATCGCCTGACCTGATTTCCGGGTGACCCTTCACCACATTGGGCGCGACCGGATAGAAGCGGCAGTTCACGACGTTACCGTCTACTTTCACTATCACTTCTCGCGCGAGGAAGCGATCTTCGACGCCGGGATACACCGCTTCGATCTCGTCGAGCACCGCCACCAGTTCATCGTCGATTTCGTAGACGTCGCCCGTGACGTCCACGCCCGCTTCGTCGACCACCAGGCCCGGATACAAGCCGAAGTCGAATAGATGGCCGCGCACCGTGGCCGTGCCGAGAAAATTCGGCGCGGCGATTTCGTTGCGCGCCGCAGCATCTCTGAGGTCGTTCACTTCACCGGCACGCAATGTGCCGTATACAAAAACGGTCTGCATCGTCGTTTGCTCTCCTTGATGATGGGTTCGGCTTGCCTCGGCTGTTGCCGGGGTTCAGTTCAACGACGTGCTCGCCACCAGCACGCCGTCGATATCCGCATAGATCCACTCGCCAGGACGTACCAGTGCGCCCGGCAATTGCACCGGCACGTCGCGCTCGCCGGTGCCGAGCTTCTTGCCGCGCCTTGGGCAGGTCGTCAGCGCCGCCACGCCGACATTGACTTCATTGAGCTCCAGCGCGTCGCGCACGCAGCCGTTCAACACGATGCCCGCCCAGCCATTCTGCTCGGCGATTTGCGCGAGGTTGCCGCCCACCAGTGCGCAACGAAGACTGCCACCGCCGTCGACGACCAGCACCCGGCCGGCGCCCTTCTCCTCGAGCGTGGCGCGTACGAGCGCGTTGTCTTCGAACACCTTTAGCGTTACCGCCTCGCCGCTGAAACACTCGGCACGGCTGAAGAGATGAAAGACCGGTTCGAGCACACGCAGTGTGCCCAAGGCCAGTTGGTCCTCGTGTGCGTCGCACAAGTCGGCGGTTGCAAAACTCATGACCTTCTCCTCGGGATCCGTGTACTCGGGACATTATGCAACGTTGACTCCGACGTAACACCTACAATGAGAGGCTCGCGGTGGTTTTGGGTCTGTGCCTTCGGGTCTGTGCTCTCGGGGTCCGCGCTTGATGGCTCTGTGCGTGAGCGCTGCCTGCTTGCGCGTTGTGCGTTTACACCCACTGCAGTTTTTGCGTTCCATCCATTGGATCGATCTTCAAGATGAATTCGTCCACTGACTCAGCCCTGTCGAGCCAGGTCCACTTCGCCGACATCCCACCCGAATTCCAGCCCACGCAAACGCACCCGATCCGCGTGCGCTCGCGGCTGATGCCGTCGGGCTGGCGCATCGCGCGACACACGCATGCATGGGCGCAGGTGGCCTACGCATCACGCGGCGTGCTGCGGGTCGCGACGACCGGCACGACGTGGATGGTGCCGCCATCCCGGGCGATCTGGGTGCCGCCGCACGTGACGCACGAAGTGGTCGCAGTCGAAGAAGCCTTTCTGCGCACGCTCTACATCACCGAAAGCACCGTCCCGGCCGGACTGGATACGCCGCGCGTGGTCGAAGTATCGGATCTGCTGCGCGAAGTCATCGCAGCGCTCGATACGCCAGGCATTTCGGCGACGCGCGAACAGTTGCTAGGCGCGCTCGCGTTAGACGAACTGACGCGTTCGGAGCCACTGCCGCTGTCCGTGCCGATGCCCAACGAGAAGCGTTTGCGCGCGTTGTGCGAGGCTGTGATCGCGGACCCGACGCACGGCGAGTCGCTCGAACAATGGGCGTTAAGCGCGGGGGCGAGTACGCGCACGATTGCGCGGCTGTTTCGTCAGGAGTTGGGCGTGAGCTTTTCGCAATGGCGTCAGCAGGCCATTCTCGCGCGCGCGATTCCGCTGTTAAGCCAGGGACGGCCGCTTTCACATGTGGCGCAAGAGCTGGGCTATCAGAGTCAGAGTGCGTTCTCGGCGATGTTCCGGCGAGCCTTCGGCGAAAGTCCGCGGGCGTTCATCGAGCGTGGCGCTGAACATCGTGTAGAGAGCGGGGATCGGGGCGGCAATGAGGCGGACGAAGAGACCGCGCAAAAGTGACGGCGTAAAGCGTAACCGGCAGCCACTCGCCGCAGTGCGTCAAACGCGCCGCGCCAGATGACGGATCGCCCCGAGTTGCGCCAGACGCGGCCCGGCCAGCTTGTACCCCTTGCGTTGGTACAGCCGCGCGGCAGGATTGTCGACAAACACGCGCAACTGCAACTCGCGCAGCCCGCGCTCGCGCGCCCATTGATGCGACATATCGAGCAGATACGTGCCGGCGCCGAGACGCCGATGCCCTTCGGCAATCTGCACGTCGCGGATATGCAGCGAATCGCCTTCCTGGGTGATGCGCAGCACACCGATCGGCGTGCCGTCCACTTCGAGAATGAAATTCTCCGACTCGCGCCAACTGCCGAGAAACAGATCGCCACGCCAGACCAGATGGTGCCGGCGATAGTAGCCACCCATGTTATTGCGAGTCAGCGCCTCGGCGAACTCGAAATCGTCCATGCTGGCCGGGCGCAGATGAAACGGTGACGGAGCTTCGGTTGGATCGAACATGGTGGAACGACGAAGATGAGTCGGGTCAACGGTAAAACAGGCCGCGCGCGCTGGCAATGGCTGTTTGTCCCGAGCATACCCGGACGATACCCAGGCGGACCGGCTGCGGAAATAAAAAAAGCCCACTTCTTTCGAAGTGGGCTTCTTAAAATCTGGCGGAGCGGACGGGACTCGAACCCGCGACCCCCGGCGTGACAGGCCGGTATTCTAACCAACTGAACTACCGCTCCAGATTTTTGCACCGTGGCTTATGAGCTTGGCTCATTCACCACCTGCACCGCTCATACTACTGACCGAGCGACGCCGATGTCCTGGCGTCCCCTAGGGGATTCGAACCCCTGTACTCACCGTGAAAGGGTGATGTCCTAGGCCTCTAGACGAAGGGGACAACGTACTGCTTACACCTTTAATGAAAAAGCCCGTTCAGGTTTGTATGAACGGGCTTTGTCTGGCGGAGTGGACGGGACTCGAACCCGCGACCCCCGGCGTGACAGGCCGGTATTCTAACCAACTGAACTACCACTCCAGTTTGCCTATCATGACTTGCGAGCGTTGGTTTTTTCTCTGCAAGCTGCGCTGCTTTACTACTACCAAGCGACGCTGATGTTTGGCGTCCCCTAGGGGATTCGAACCCCTGTACTCACCGTGAAAGGGTGATGTCCTAGGCCTCTAGACGAAGGGGACATAATCTTTTCAGATCTGTCTTTATCTTGCTGCTAATTGACGTTAATTTCGTTTCGTCAGCAGCAAAGACCGATATTCTAACTACGTTACAGCGGTTTGTGAAGTCTTTTTTGCTACAAGCTCCAGACTTCGGAACGACTTCACTCTGCTCTGATGGTGGAGGTAAGCGGGATCGAAAAACTCCCTGCAGACCTTTGCCACCAAAGGCTCTCGTGAATCACAAACCCCATCGGGTACGACTTGGGGTACATCATCCACGATCTGATGCTTTTCAACAACATCTACCTCATAACAGACCCGGTAGAAGCCGCTTGTCAGTCAGCAGCAGCGAAGAACGCAATTATACGCAGCCGTTTCCCGTCTGCGCAACTTTTTTCTTGCTTCACGGATTCCCGCGCCCGCAAGGCTGTATATCGAAACCCACAAGGACCCTTCCTTGTAAGCGTCACCTGCAATGTAGGTTCGTTGCGTCAGACCGGCGAGCGATAGCGTGGGTGGCTTTCTCGAGCAGCACGCCGGCAAGCAGTCGAATCGCAGGTTGACGAACTGGGCGCCTCGTCCTCATGCTGCGCGACATCTGGGGCACTGTTTTCGCGTATGAAGAGGTCCTATACATCGAACTTGGCTCCGGACACACGCGCAGGTCGATTTCCCGTCGCGGCGAGATAGAGGCCATCAAGGCGATTGTCAAACGGCCGGCCGCTACAGAAGGCTTTCAGCGAATGCAAAATGCTGGTCTGTTCGACAAGACGTTCGAAGCAGTCGTGCTTCGAGACCCTGGCCTTTTCTCCTGCCGCAGTGGATGCCGCAAGCTTCAAACTTCAACAAAGGAATGGCGGAGCTGCACATTCATCCGGCCATGTTGATGGCGCTCGTGGGACACTACGACTAGGGGAAGGTCGATTTCAGCTCGCCGCACTTCGCGAACTACCAGCACGCAAAGCCGTTTGCCGAACTGAAAGCCACGCTTGACCGATTCGACGGGGAGCGGCCACTATGTTTTGAATAACCGCTCCCACATGACAACAAAGAGGAGTCAAATGAGCAAAGAGCGATACGAAATCTTGAAGCGCCTGAACGAGGCAGAAGGCAATCTGGCTTACATGTTGGCTGTTTTCGGCGACACGCTCGCCGAACGCGAAGGATACAAAGACCTTGAAGGCATGGACGCCATACATTTTTATGTCGTGCACAAGTTCAAATGGCCTCCAGCCCAAGTCCGGGCGATGTCCGCGGCCGACCTACGCTTTGTTTTGACGGAGGAAATGTCCGGTTGGACGGCACCTGTCGACGCCCGATGACCCAGGGAGGCTACCCGCCTCTTTTGAGGCATATTCTGGAAGGCAAGGAATACATGCCAATCATTCGAAGTCGCGATGTCGAGAAGCATCGGGCTCAGTGGCGCGCGCTGATTCGCGACCTTTGCTCCTGCCCGCCCAAGGAGCCGCAGATCGCCGACAGTTTCCACACACAATGGCATGTCTCCGGCCACCGCATACGAGAACTCGTTGCCGACGACGAGCTGCTGATGAACATGCTTTGGGTCTGGTTGCCTCGGTATGAAGGACCGCATCTTGTTCTCTATCGAGGCGAGAATAGAGACCGCTTTCGGGGCGGAAAAATCGGGACTGCATGGAGCGATCAAAGAGAGACTGCCCACATGTTCGCGAGCGGGCTGAACAACATCGGCGAAGGTGGCGTAATTCTCAACGTCGTCGCCTCCAGCGACGCAATCATCGCGGGACCATCCGAACACAGCGCAAATTGGCTGCGGGAGCGCGAGTTCACGGTCGATTGGCGAAAGCTCGACAAAAGCAAGATTGAGCAAATTCAGTTCTTCGTTGCGCACAAGCAATAGGCTGAGACGGGATCGGGCAGTTCGCGAACCATCCTCGCTCTGGCGGGCGCAGCTCAACGATAGGGCGATTTCGAAATGTCGACTTCGGCGTTGACCCCAACCGACTCCAAGAACTGGCTCACATATTCGCGGGCCTCGCGGTCCACGTTCGCTGGCCCGATCACGACTTCCCGGATGCAATGCCGAATGTCAAGTGTTTCGCAATATGGTGTAAGTCCATAGGCGCCGCGTCGCCAACGTTTTTCGGGGGCGTTCTCGTTCATGCGACCGTTTTGTCGCGCAAGGGTGGCGTTGTGGACAATGCGCCACTCCCGCTCGGTCCAAAAGTCGGGGTGCTTGCAAAACGCGCAGACGCGGTCGATGTATTCCCAAGCCACCGTGGAAGCGTCTTTGTCGGTAAACAACGGTTCGATGTCGATCAACATTCTTAAATGTTTGATCTTATCGTCCTCGGTGTTCGGATCCCCATAGAAAACCGACGCAAAACTCCATTCTCCCGAACCTTGCTCGCCAAGCGAGACGGAATATGTAGAATCAAACAAGGGCGCTCCGACCGCCATCCGAAGCGCATTGACATCAAACCCAATTGCAAATCCTGCTCCTTTTTCCGCATAAGCGGCCCATTGCGGAACCGAATCCCTGTCTTCCGAAAAGCAACAGATGAAATAGTCACTGATACCTTGAATGGCCTCGAAATGAAAATCGAGTTTATCGAAAACATCTTTGAGATCCGCGTCGTTTTTTGACTGCGCTTCGAGATGTCGAAAAGCCAGATTCTTGAACCACTCTAATTCTTGCCGGTCGTTTGTCTTTTTCGCGTCGGACACCCACAAACGCCCCCCCCTTCAAAATCGACAAAAACGCCTCGACCCCGCAATAGTGATAGACCGTGTTTGGAATGGCCACGATTCCCCCTCGAACGTTTTGCAAACGCTAGGCTGGTCCCTTTGGATGGGACTTTCCCAAATTAGGCCACAGCTTCACGGTCGCGCCAACGGTTTGTTTCTTGTAGCGTTCGTTTAGGTGCTTGGCGATGGCGCTCCGACGTCCCAGCCTTGGAATGCAGCCCTGTTATAGCTTCGGCCGTCGGCGACGGCTGCGCCAGGGCAACACCCAAGGTGTTATATCAAAAAAGAACGTCTATAAGAACCGCGAGTCAAGACTTGTCCCCGACACGACACGACACGACACGACACACGCACGCGTGGCTTGCTTGTGGCAACTTGCCCCAAGATAGGCTGACGATTGAATTTCTTGTGTCGGGTCTTGAACCGAGAATAAACCATAAGAGACCTTAGAAGAAATAGTCGGTGTGATTTATTTGGCATAGCTCCGAGCTTTCTTAGTCGACCTCGAACGGAAATCCATCGGCCGCCAAGAAATCCACAAGGCGCGGATCGATGCCGAAAATCAGCATGCCGCCGGTGGCAGGATGCTCAACCGTCGACACAATTGTTTCGCCGATTTGCCCTGGCACCTTTGGCAACGATCGCTGCCACAGTTTTTCGGCGTCAAAGAATTTACTTTTGAGATTATAGTTAAACCGAATTACGGTCATCCTCGCATCTCCGTGTCATAACTGATACGTTCGACTGAAATTGATCGAGCGTCCCCGCCCCTGTGCGCTACGCCACTCAGAAGAATAGCGCATTGCCGGAGGCGCATTTCCCATAATGGACCGTATTGGCACCCCAGCAGGCCGCCAGTGGCAAAATCATGCCAACCAGCCGCCATGTTCGGCGGCGGTCGCGCAAACACAATCATCGTTGAGGGGGCCGCATGTTCGGCAGGTTTTTTCGGAACAAGGAAACAGGCGCGCGAGGGGAAACCATTCCCGCGCGCAATGATGGATTCCCGGACACTGGCACGTTGTCCGGCTCCTGCCCTCGCTGCAAAACCCAATCAAGTTTCGAGTCGACCGGAGCGATCCCGGTAACATTCAGCGACATGACCGCCGTCGGCCGCGATGGATCGATGACCCGCGTTCCCTATGACCGGGTGGCCGTGCTCGTTTGCCACCACTGCCATCAAGGCATCGCCGTGGTAGAGGAGCAAATGACGGGCGAGCATCCATCAGCGAGCGCCAGAGGAGGCGGCCAAATCTGGTGGCGCGGCGTCCATTGGTGGCCGTTCCATGGCGGCGTGAGCGATCCAGCGATACCGGCTGGAATCCAAAGCACGTTCGACGAGGCATGCCGGGCCATTGCCGCCAACTGCCCGCGCGCCGGCGCGGTGATGGCAAGGCGCACGTTGGAAGCGGTCGCCGCCGATCGTGGCGAGACTGACGGCCCGCTCGTCAAAAGGCTTGCGGCGTTGGCGAGCCGCGGGCTGCTCCCTTCGACTTTTTCCGATTGGGCGAAGGAGGTGCGGCTTGTCGGAAATATCGGCGCACACTTCGACTTGGAGGAGGATGTCTCCGCGAGGGATGCGGAACAGCTCAGGGACTTCATCGCCGAGCTTTTAAACCACCTCTACGTTCTGCCGAGCAAGCTGGCCACCCGAAGGGCAAACGCAAATCGCACGGCTCCGCCCTCTCGATAGAACTCGCCTCATGTCTACCCAACACGTCAAAGAAGCACAACGAAAAGCGATTGAAGTGCCACTCGCAAGGAACACTCGCAACGAATCATCGGAGCGTCATTCACGCGCTCATTTATGAATCAGATCGTTCCGGAGAGGTATCTTGTTCCGCTCGACGCGCACCTCAAAGACGCTCACACCGACCTGTTCCAAGGAAACGTTCTGGATTGGCCCAGGCACTGGCGGGCAACGCGAAAGACCGATGTTCGCGAAGTTGTTCGTGCGCTAAACACGCTTCCGTCCGTAACGGCCTACTACGACAACACTCTTCGTCTGGTCGACGCCTCGGAGGCTCGGGCTGGCATGTTTGACGGGTCAGAGGAACCGCGGATTTGCAGCGCCTATCCGCAGTTTTCGGCGCCAGAACTATCGCTTCGGGCTTGCGCCGTCAGGCGGATACGTGTCAACGAGCGCGAGCAATAGATGCAGACGAGGCTCTTTCCGTATCTGCCGATGGACGCCCTGGGCAAACGCGAAAAATACATCAGCCGCGACTTCAACGAAAAGCACCTCCCAGCGGTTGGCGTCCACAAACTGCGATGCAAGGTGTTCCATAGCTTCGCCGACCCGTCGCCCATGGCGATAGTCGCAACGCGCCGCTGGCTTAGCGCCCCCGGCCAAGTGCCGCCCGGGACCTTGTGAGCGCTCACGGCGTGGTTGCCACCGAGCACGGCCCAGCGCATCGCTCCCCGACAATGCCCTTGCACCACACCTGAGGGGGCGATCGCGGCCGGCGTTCGGCGTCTCCTGGACAAGTGTCGCCGCAAATTCCATCGCGGCGCGCCGACCGACTTTCCGACGTCCGAACCTCGTCCGCCTCGTGAACTTGATGGGCCGAACCGGTGAGTCACAGCATTGATCGCCCACAAGCAGGAGGCGCGGATGACCGCGCCTCCCACTGGATGCAATAGAAGGCCATTGAGAAGCAACCGCAAACCGCACCCAGGCCAGCTTTACTTAACCGGTTTGGCTTCTCCTCCGAGTTTGGCGGTCAACTTCGATACATCCGGCAAAAATTTGTCGTCAAATTCGAATGTCCCGACCACCTTGCCGTCAACCTCGTTAAACGCAACCTGGGCAAAACCGCCATCTTTTCCATCAAAAAAGCCACCAACAACCAAAGGCTCTCCATCGTAAGAAACTTGCTCGGAATTTAGTGATCTATAATTCGAGGTATAGCCAAACACGATCAAGATTTCCTCTGGCCTCGACAATTTTCCCGCTTTATCCCTAAAATCAACACTTGAACCGAGATTGAATCCAATCTTCAACCATGGATCAGGACCGCTGACCTCATTCTCCCTCAACTCACGAGCCTTGTGCTTGCTAATCTCGGATGACAAAAACAGATTGACGGCATACTGATTAATTGGAATCCACGAATCACCTTGCGCAACCTGGACATCGTTGTCGAAAACAAATTCTCGATTTATTTTATCCTCGGAAAATGAAACATTTACAGATCGCAAAAAATAACGACGCCCGTAAGCTGATAAATCCCTCAATTTCTCGAAATTCTTTTTCCAATTTTCGCTTTTCGCAGCATTAAATTTCAGAAGCCTTATCCCGTTCTTTTTGGCATAGTTTTTAGCAGGATCAGCAAATCCGTTTTTTGAAACAACAATGGTTTGATTGATTCCCACCTTTCGGTGCTTCTCTCGAAATGCTTCAATAATCCGCACATCGACAGGTCTCGAAATGGCCGTGCACTCAATCCCGATCTTAATGTCGCAATTCAATAATTTACTCTCAACGAGTATATCAATTTCCCTATCGATGCCTGCCTCTTGATCATAAAGCATGGCAGATTCACTCACTTTTGCGCCTGCTGGCGCCAGGTGGCGATTAATAATTTTTACGAGCTTCTGAAAATCATTTGTTCGCGCAGGCATTTTACTCCCCACATGCGGCTTGTTTTGTTATGTATAGCGGAATACCACCGATTGCCGACGAGCGTCGTCGCTCATGAAAGATACAGCAATTAAGGCGGTGTCGGGGTTGAAGCGCATGCTCGTTCGCACATGGAATCCACAAATGGCTCAGCAACGTCCGCAAGGCGTCGGGTGGAATCGCGACCGGGTTAGCGTTCGCCTTGCTGTTGCCATCCAAGTAGTCCAACGTCTCGAATTGCGCACAGCGGAAGGGTTAAGTGGGGCAAATTCGATAAGCGCTTTAGGGTGATCGCGGACCACCATCGCCCGGCGCCCCCGGCAGAGCCGGGAGGCTTTACCCTAGGCTACTTGTACCATTCCGCCTTAATCGCGGCCATATCCATGTCCTTCCACTGCTCCCTCCACAGCTCCCAGTACGGAATGTCGTTCGAAGAAGGAGCATTCGTGCACGGATCAATCTGGACGATGGACGGGAGGATGATCGACTCTCCAACTAGCAACGCTTCTCCCTGTCGAAACGATGTCATCTTGTCGATCAGCGATCCCAAGGAGTCTGGCAGCAGTTTCTTGACGTATCCTTGATCCACAGGATTTGTCAGTCGCATCGCAATAAAATTGTTACATTGCGAGAAAATCGTCTCCGAAATTTCGGACGGCCTCTGACTGGCTAAAAGCAAAGTGACTCCGTATTTCCGCCCCTCCTTCGCGATACGTTCAATCGATATTTTCGATGATCGGTATTTTGACAACTCGCTGTTCGGGACATACTTGTGCGCCTCCTCATAAACCAGCAGGATCGGCACGTCGTTGTTGATCTTTTCATTTGGATCTTTTGCACAACGTAGGCGTTTATATATATATCCGTACTCGAAGATCAGACGAGAGATGAGCGATACGGTAATACTTAGGACTTCGAATGGAACACCACTCAGATCGATGACTGTGACGTTGGATTTATTCGACGAGTAGCCAAGCAGAACCTGGAGCGTATCCTCAAAAGTAATGCTTTTTGACTTCTCCCCCAAGAAGAAATCAAGCCGACTATCATTGACCTTGTTTTCCAGGCGGTTGACGAAATTTGTGAGCTTCCCGTAGAGACTTCCTTGCGTCAACTTAGGTTGGCCTGCCTTTTCCTTGTTGCTGGCCGCGTACACCTCGCCCGAATCGATGAGCTCCGTGTTCTTGGCAATCGCATACTCGAGAACCTTCCTGATGTCGAACAGAAGGGGGGAGTCCAGGTGAATTTTTTGCTTATCGGCATCTGATCCCTGAAACTTTTGACGCCGGTCCCAGATGATTGCCTCTTTGAAGATGTTTCTCTGGTTATGGTCGTTAGCTTCCGTATCGAGAAAGAACTCCTCCAACTCTTCACTGTTCAGCATCCAATAGGGTAGCGTCAGATTGGAAACATCTATGAAGTTAGCCGCGGGGAAAGCAGATCTGTATTCCGAATGAATGTCGAAGACAATCACGTGAGAGTTATTAAGTGCGAAGTCGCCCTTCTTTCCCGCTACTGCACGCTGGATGATTGTCGCAAGTGTATGCGATTTTCCTGATCCGGTGGACCCGACGATGGCGATGTGTTTGTTGAAAAATTTATTGCCGTTGATCGGGACCTGTACATCCTTGTTCGAAGCGAGCGTCGAAAAACAGAAACTCTCAGCGTCTTTTACTGAATCGACATAGATCTTCTTTATATCATCGATGTTCGCCGGCCTAACCTCCTTCGGTGGAATGGCGAGCGAATCTCCTCCGCGTTCAAATTTACCATTTCGAAGTATACCCAGCGGGAATGCCTCAATAATATAGTCTCGCTTCCCGCCTTCTCCAACTGCAATCTGAAAATTCTCAATGATTGCGATCAAAACTGCGTTCTCATTATCGGCGATTTTAAGGTATGAACCAACCTTCAGCGATTCCTCTGCTATCTTGAAATTTTCAAGATCGTCGACTACGATCCGAACCTTATCCGGAAAAACAGCTATTACCTGTGCGTTGATATCGTCCATTTTTATCTCGCCTACCATGCCAGCATGAATGAATTAGATAACTGCCTTGATGTCGGACAGTTGTTCGATTTGAATCCTTACGTGACCTACCGAAGGATTATTGTATTCAAAATAGCTTTTCCCAAAATGAAACTGGAACACTTTCCGGGTTTTCGTGACCACTACCAAGGTTGCCTTCAGATCATTCAGAGTATTCAATATTTTTATCTTGATCCCATTGCTGTAACTTGCCTTCTGCGCTATCGAGTTCGGGTCGAAGACCGCACCTTTGTAATCATATCCGTCAACAAACTTGAACCCCTCCATATGCAGGTCTCTCTTTAAAGAGACCAGTTCATCTTCAGCAATCCCCTGAATAAAAACGTACGGACAGAATGGAGAGGGTTCTAGCCGGGAGAGTTTCGCCCATTTCTTGGAAAGAGCAAAGAGTAGATCTTTCAGCTCATCGCGAACATACGATGCGGTGTCGACTTCGATCAAAAAAAATCGCTCAAATGGCGATATGTTGAGTGTAGTGAAATATTCGGCACGTAACGCAGCCAGGTGATGTTTCTTTCCCTTTCTCTCCACGAACCATTCATTGAAGAGGATACTGGCCGTGTCTACTCGCTCCAAAAACTGCTTCTTCGTAATCGTCCTCTTGACCGGATCTGACTGAATCGAGAGTTCCCGGATAACACGAAGTGCATTGTTGTAATAGAAGAACTCTGCCGAGAATGGCTTACAGTTAAACTCCACCTCCAGATGGTCAATCACGTCCTGAAACTGCTTCTCCAATTCTGGGGCATGAATATCCACTGTCAGCACCGACAGAAAGTTAGCAAGGTCATTGTCATCTAAACCCAGCTCTGTGTGATGGTAGTGCTCCACCTTATTAGTTGTGTAGGTGAGAAAGTGCCTTTTTAGAAACTCAACATCGATGCCCTTGCTCAACTTATCCTGCCCGGACGCGTAGTGTCCATTCAGAATGTATTTGATCTTAGGCTTATTCCCTAACTTAACCTCTTTGAAATGAGACAGCATGTACATCACTGCCTCCTTGATAACCGAATGGTTGTATTCTGTTTTCGCATAATACTTGCACTGGACAGCTGACATAGCGGATGCAGTTCGTATGTCGATATCCTCAATGCATTCGACTTCAATGGAATCGTTACCATCGGCTAGCCGCAGCAAGCTTAATATGGAAAGATCAAATTGATAAAAATACCCCCTGATCGTATCGACAGCACTTCTATCGCTCATCTCTATCTTATCCGTTTCACTTCAATGTTTATCATTCGCATCGGACGCGTGGCGTGACTGCACTACAGTCGCCCCGCCACGGAAATCGGGACCGGAACGACGCCGAAAAAATTCGGCATTCGTCATTGGCTGGATCACCAACATCTGTACTTGCCGGGATCACTCCGCCTAAATGAGTCGTCTCGACTCTGATCCCGTTTTCGCCTCCAGGTCTGCGTCCAGATTTCCTATGGAATCACCGCGATAATCAGACTGCGCCTAAATCACGGGTCTGATCTGACGCGCATATCGTCAGGCTGTCACATCGTTTCTCCGCAATTCCACGACGTTCACGGTACTGCTGAACACTTCCTGCACCAACGGACGCAGATGTTCGTGATGTGTGAGGAAGATCACCTGGGTCCGGCCTGATAACTCGCGCAGCGCCTCTAAACCAGCCTTGGCGCGCTCGTCATCGAAATTCACAAACAGATCGTCAGCGATAAAAGGCAACGCCTTCGCATGCTGAAGGTGCAGTTCGAGCGCAGCGACACGCAGTGCGAGGAACAATTGGTCCCGCGTCCCTTCGCTCAAGCCCGAAACCTCCACCTGCTTGCCTCTGGTGCGCTTGGCATAGAGGACCAGAGGGCTCGCCTCGTGGTCAACAACAAGCTTGGTGAATTGATCTAGCGTTAGCTGCGCGAACACCTCACCGGCCCGCTGGAGCATCGGGCCCTGCTTTTGATCACGATATCGGTCGATGGCCCACTTCAGGAGTCTGCTAGCCGTCGCGATTTCGAGGTATTGCTCTGAGGCATCCCCCATTGCGGCTAGCGCTTCCTGACGCTTTGCCTCCGCGATTGCAGCATTCGCTTGCCCGTTGATAGCAGAGAACGTCTGCTGCGCGGTGACCTGCCGCTGCGCGAGGACGTTTAACTGCTCGGTCAACCTGGACAGGTCTCGCTTCGCCCCCTCAAGGATGCCAATGACTGCGGCTGGGTCCTGCTCAGCCACCTCGGCTTCAATGGCCTCCCGTGTCAGGCCATCGCCCTCCCTGAATAACATGCTTGTGGCCTTATCGATCGCTTCCAGCAATGCGCGGCGTCTATCTGATCGATCAACCAGCGGCAATGCCTCCTCAACGGTCTTGACGCCGGCCAACTTCAGCAAGGGCTGGATCCGCTCCTCCGCGGTCACTACGTCAAGCTCCGCGTTCTCCTTCCTTGTCTTGGCTTCCTTAAGCGCTTCGTCCGCCAGCATGGCAGCTTGCGCGGCACTATTCGCTGCACGCAGGCGCGTCATGAGGCGCCGGGCAACCTCTGACCAATCTGGTAGCTTCACGAGATCTTTGTCCAGCAACCGGGAGAGTCGACATGTCTCAGCCTCTAACGCGTCCAGGTCAGCCTGCATGGTCTGGATACGGTTTCGACGGATACCCTCCGCAGCATCCAACTTCTCAGCCACCGTGTTGGCCAGCTCTACCGCGCCCTCTGCTTGAGCCAGCGTCGCCGAAGCTTCACTTAGCTTAGCGGCCTGCAAGGCAGCGCGCCATTGATCCTCCCAGGCCCGATACACCTCAGCGGCCTTTTCGGCTTTGGCTTTCAGCGTCTTGAACGTTCGCTCGCCCTGGGCTATCTGTTGATCAAGGCTTTCCTTCCTAGTCCGCGCTGAATCAGCGCTCTGTACGAATGCGGATGCAGCGGACAAGAGAGCGGCCATATCCGTCGCATCGATAACGGTGACCAACACGGCCCCAAGAGCCTTGGCAAGTGCTTCGACGCCGCCTCCGTATGCAGATTCTTCCCCGTCGAGGTCACGTCTGCATTGACGCAACGTAACCTCGGCGGCGAAAACTGCCTCCCGTTTGATAAGCCATTGGGGCAGATCATCCAGCGCGATGGCATCCAGCCCAATGCCCATGGTGAGCGCGGCCCACTCTGTCTGAAACTGTGCTAGTTCAGCCTTTCTGTCTTCAAGGATCTCCCGTTTGCGAGAAACATCCGCTCGCGCGACCTCCTCCTGCTCGCGAAGGCCCTGCAATTTGGCCGCCTCGGTAGCACTACCTAGCTGCAAGTCCACAAGCTCATCCGCCAGACGGATCGCGACATCTACGGCCTGCGCACCTGCTTCAATGGTGACGGCTCCAGACTTGACATCGTTCCAGGAGTTGTCCCGCTGCCCCCTCGCATCCAGAACTTCGGCGTGAGTCACCACCTTGTGACTTTCCGTGAAATGCTTCTCCTCGAGTCGCAATCGCTCCATCAGGGCTTGCGACTCATCGAGCTTGCCACGTGCATTCCTGACGGCACCCATACGATCCTGTTCCTCGCGCTGGAGAGCCGATATACGAGCAATTGATGGCACATCCATGGTCCGAAGTGCTTCCAGCGACGGCCTCCAGCGCCCTAGCGCTGCGAGCGCATCGGCGAACTGGCGGTCGGCCTCCTCAATGTCAGCCTTGAGAGACTGCCGCCTCGAGCGGGTGCGATCCAGCGTTTGAGCCTCCGTGAGAGCCAAGCGAAGTTCGCCTGGAACCTCCGACGCCACAAGTCCTTCAAACTGCTCCTGGAGCATCTGGAGATCGTGCTTTCTCTCCTCCACGGCTTCTTCTGCGCCAACCATAGCCTGGTGCAGCGCACCGTGTTCGCGCAAGAGATTTGTCACGGTCTTCAGCGACAGTGCCCCAGGAAGGCTACCGCGCAAAGTCTCCTCGTCTGTCGGCCAGCCGAGTTGGGAAGCCGCCGCAAAAGCAGCTTCAAGCAAGCGCCCGACCTCGGCCCGCCGCAGCGGCAAATCACGCTGATGGTTCGCACAGGCACCTCGAGCCTCGTCAAGTAACTCAATATCCTTCGACAAAGCGAGAATCTCATCGTCCGTTGTGATCTCACCTCGCTCACACTGGCGCGCGTCAAGATCCTTGCGTCGCTCCTCAAGCACCCTGTTCGATCCGGCGAGGCCAGACTGTCCCGAAGTCAGGTCGACATACGCAGTTGACGGAAGCTCAGTAACGTCCCCAAGCTCGCTGAGCTCCGCTTCTTTGGCAGCCAATTCCCTGAGAAATGGTGCCAGTCGGCGCACTCGCTCAAGCTTCGACCGCAGGAATTCGAGACGCAAGTGCTCCGCCCTGGCCTCCGCAATCTCTTCGTTGATCCCGTCGAGAGTGTCCTTCGCTTCGGACCAGACCTTGGTACGCACGTGCGCCGCCTTAAAATCCGCACCGGCCTCAATAAAGCGAGCCTCGGCTTGAGCGTACTCACTACTAGCTCCGCGTCTCGTCCACAACTCCCCAACCCGATTCTCCAAAGCTTCCCTGACGGGACCTAATCCGCCAATACCTGCCGCCGACTGGAACAATACACGCCCCAGATCCTTCGAAGCGTCGAGGATACTGCGCCCTCCTTCGACCAGACGTTCATGGTCAAGGCAGAACATCTGCTCGAAAAACTCCTTGGTTGCGCTGCCAAGAAGTGGTAACAGATAATCATCGGGTAGTCTCTCGTCGTTCGGGGTTCGAAGCTGCGTCCGGCCGCGCGCGCGATGGAAAACCACTTCGCCCTCCTGGCTCCCCAGGATACCCCCCAGGCGCAACTCGGTCAGTTCGTGCAGGAATGCAAGTGGAGTGCGGGCGGGCATGCCAAAAAGCAACTCCAGCACGGCATTTCGAACGGTTGATTTGCCTGCCTCGTTGGGTCCGACGACGACGTGGAAGTCGTGCGCCGCCTTTGGAAACGCAAGGGACTCACTGTCAAACTTGCCATATTTGATCAGGTCAAGTTGTTGGATCCGCATGCTTTAGTCTCCCTCGGCCAGACGCATCAGCAGTGCAGGAGAAACGTGCCTCACGAGCTCGGACAGATTCCCTGATCTCGCAAGCGCCAGCAGCGGAACATCTTCTTTAACTTCAGAATTCACCTTGCCGAAGAACGGCTGCAGATCTCCGTTAAGCAACGCCAGAAACTCCGGGTCATTGGCCGCTTCCTTGAGAATTTCTTGCAGGTCAGCGATGGCGTCCATCCGCGCGTGATAATCGCTCGACTGTAATGTCGGACTCGTTGCGACCTTTATTTTCTCCAACCACAGCTTCTCGTTGCCGATGACGGCTATCTGGTTCAGCACCTCTGCACGCAATTCTTTGGCTTTGCCGAACAGCACCCCGTGCACGGGGCTTTGACCGGTCAACGTAACGCGCACAGCCCGGGGCACATGTCCATCCGAAGAAAGCAGGTTCTCCAGAGTTACTCCGACCTTGCGGGCAACGTCTTCCATCGAGATGCAATCAGCCGCTTCCACCTGGACTGACTCCCACCGCAGCACATCCAGGAACAGTCTATCCACGATGGTATGGCCGTTCTCCACAGTGACCAGCACAGCGCCGCGGCGTCCGGCCTCACGAATATGCCGCCCCTGTAAATTCCCGGGGAAAACGATGGTGGACTGTTCAGACCAGAGCTGAAATTCGTGAACATGGCCCAGTGCCCAGTAGTCGTAACCCTTCGCCTGTAGTTCTGCGCGTGAACAGGGAGCGTAATTGGCGTGTGCGCTGTAGCCTTCCAACGCCGTGTGCAATACACCGATGTTGTAATAACCTTGCACGGGGTCTCGATAGCCAAGCGCCAGGTTTTCGACAACGGCCTTATCCCTAAAGCTTTGACCATGTAGGGCGACCTTGAGGTCGTCCAGCTTGTGGAGATCAGGCTTGCGCGAGCTGAAAGGAATGACATTATCTGGAAGCGTGAGCTTCTTGGTCATCTCGTTCTCGGCGTCGTGATTGCCATAGAGCAGAAATACGCGGATGCCCGCTTTGCGCAAACGTCCCATCTGCTGACCAAAGAAGATTCCGGTGTTGTGATCTCGCCAGTCACCGTCATAGAGGTCTCCGGCGATAATGAGAAACGCCACCTCCTCTTCGATTGCCCGGTCGACGAGCCTACTGAGTGCCTCGCGCGAGGCACTGCGCAGTTGAGCTGTTGGCGCGTCGGGATAGGCACTCAGTCCGTGCAACGGACTGTCAAGATGAATATCAGCGGCATGAATGAACTTCACGCTTTCCTCCCTTTGCTCGTCGTCCCTTCCCACCGATTGAAGGTCGTCTTCGCGCTTGTGCACCGGGTTCGACGTAAAGAGTTCTACCACTAGCGGTAAACCGTCGAATTGCTGAAGACCAGATTCGCGCTTACGACCCTTTATCTTTTTTGCGGCTGGCTGCACCCTTCGCTTTTGTCGTGCGAGGATTTACTTTCCGGAAGGTCAGTGAGATCCGTCGCCCACGCAAGGCCGTTCCTTCCTTCTTTCGCTTTGGGATCTCGTGGGTCCACTCTTCGCGCACTTCGCCATCGAGAACAACGGCACTTCGGCGCTGCAGTACCCGTTCAATCTTCCGCAGCCCATCTGGACTACGAAACAGCATGCCCCATGATTCGCCAAGACTGATCGTTACTACTGCCCCGCGAAAACAGCCCGGACAGTCAATATGTTTCGCGATGCCTTGGCTAGCCACGTATTCGTTCACGATAACCTGATCTGGCAATTCGCCGACCAGGCCGTGTCGCAGCAGGCGTTCGGCCAGATCCGCGGCCCAGCGGGGAAGCGGTCCCTGATAGGCGGAACTCTCCACCATACGCGCCTTGTAATCGTATTTCCACCCATAGTGCTGAACTCTTCTCGACAGGTCCGTGAGCCAGGTGCCGCGCTCAACCTCTGCTAGCAGAGCGAGCTCCTGCTCACCTGAAATAAAGTCCGGAATAGTCAATAGCCCAGGCGGATCATCAGGCAGTCGAACCGGTTGCAACACGCGCTGACCGATGGCTAGCTCCCCGGACAGGCTTGCGGCGGGTTGTATGGACTCAATCGACTCCAGCAATGCTGCGCGTGGCGGTGACGGTAGACGTTCGGCAACGCTGCCGATCGCAATCCAGTCCCGGAAATGATCGACATCCAGCTCGTCGGCGAAGGACACGCTATCGTTCAGCGCAAGGCTCAGTTCGCCCTTTACCTTCAGACGATGTCCGGTCTTGTCCACACTCAGCTTGCCACTGCCTGACGCGGTCAGTTCGGCGTCAGCTATCCGAAGGCACCGACGAAGGCTTGACGGGTGCAAACGCCGCGCAAGTTCGAGGGCCTGGTTGTACGTGGGCTCGTTATCGAAATCCGCACGGAACCACTCCCCACGTCGGCTTGTCTTGCGATCTGCCCAGGGCCGGTCGCCGTCAAGAAACTGCACCTTGTCGCTTCCCAAAACCCATGACGGCTTAGGAGCGAATCGATCTGGCCAGCAGTGTGTCGCATTCCCTGCGACGGAAGACAGGTGCCATGTACGCACCGCCAAAATTTCCCGCGCAGCAGGAGATCCCCGGAATTGCTTGTCGAGATCACGCATCCCCGTCAACAGCCCGGAAAGCATCGCCCCGGTCCACCATACAGCAGGCGGCATGGATGGAAGATCGTCCACCCAACTGACGAAATTCTCCGCCTTCGGGCGCAGCAGAACCAGCTGAAGCGCGAGCCCAAGAGGGTCGCGCTCAGCGCGTCGCACATCTATTACTGCCGCGTCAGAAAGGATGGCCTGCGTGTGGTCGCGCAACTCCGCCAATGCCGCACCGTCTGCGCCCAGTTGCGCGGCGCTGTCTACGATCGTTTCCAGGACCTCCGCGGGCCGCCACTCTTCCCGGTAGTTCACCGCGCCAATTACTTCACGGATCGCCGCCCACAGCGGCGAGACCAGGGCGTCGGGACCATTACGAGCCCATAACGGCACGCCCAGCCATGGGGCGCCCAGCGCGGCCGCCGCGTTCTCGCGAGTCGCTCCGGTCGACAGAGACTCACAAAGCACATCTAGCCAGGGATCTATTGCCGGCACTGCCCAGACTGCCATCGCAGCCGCTCCGCGAATGGAATCCCACTGCGCGGGCGCACGATACAAGGTCGTCAATTGCGGCCGGTTAGCCGCCGGCAGTATCTGGGTGGTCGGTTTGACCTCAACCGGTTGAGCCGGCATTTCGATGTTACTGAACCCTTTTGCCATCGCGACGAGGCGCGCCCGGTCGCCTTCCGTCGGGACCGAGAATGCTGTCACGCTCGACAGGTGAATTGGCCCGGGCCAGAGAACCTCCTTGTCATCACACGCTACCGAATGCACCAGCGCGTCGATCCACTGTCCACTACGATAAATGGCGGCCGGCAAGGATGGGAGTTGACCGGAATCAATCCAGACGACCACAGAAATGCGCCCGCCTTGTTTCAGGTCGTCACAGACTGCTTCTACTCCAAGGCTCAGTCCGTCCGCGTCGAAGGGACTGGGCCACCATTCGTCAGCCACGAAGCGAAGCCAGTCCCGACTGTCGAGCACGAACGAAAGACGCGGCGACGCGGCGCCACCCGCTTTTTGCGTTGGCACAGCGGCGCCTTCAGGCGAAAGCCAGTCCATCTGTGAGGCAGACTCTCTTGTCATCGGGCGAGCAGCGCTGGGCCGGGTAAATCAGCAATCTGACTTGCACTCAGTGCGAATGGACCGTCGACCAGCGTCAGGTTATCGCGCGCCCGTGCGCACAACATGTACATACGTCGAAAAGCCTCAGTTGAGTTACATGGAAGGGACCTGTCCAGGTCCTGCAAATATACAGCATGGAACTCAAGTCCAATCACCGACTCACTGCTAAGCACTGTAATGCCTGTATCGAGCAACCGGATGTCCTCCGCCGCCCCCTTCCCACCATTGACATAAGCGTCAATCCGGGTACCCGGCGGCAACGCTCCCACCAGTTTTTCCTGAACCTGAAGGACGTCGTCCCGCCGGTACACAATCACCCCGATCGCCTGCGCGCGATTCTGAAAGCGTGTGGCGACGAGCGCGACGAGTTCCTCCCAGCTTCGAGGCTGTACGAGGCGCGGAATCTCGCCGCCGCGTCGACGCTGAACGATCCCGGGCGGCAAAACCTGAGAACGATGAAAATGCTCGGCAACGGCGGCAATCTCCGCGGTGTTCCGGTGATTCGCCTGCAGGCGGATAGGTACAGGCATACCGGCGTCGAAAATGTCCTGCAATGACGCGCGCAGCGAATCGGTAGTCTGGTCCTCGTCCGCGAAAATGGTGAGCGTTTGCGCGCCAAATCGCACGGCCCACCGAAAAAAACCAGCGGGCAGGTTTTGCCCCTCGTCAATCACAAGATGCTCGAGCGTCGGCACGACCTCCGCCGCTGCGAAGTCTCCGATAATAGTGTCCCAGTCGTATACATACGGTGACAACTCCGGCACATTCCGGGCGAAGCGGTCATAGTAGGTTTTCGCGATGAAGGCGCTCATGGTCTTCGCTACCAGCGCCTCGCCATCCAGTTGCCCCGCGAGCGCAGCGAGCATCTTGTTTCGTGTTACCAGCACGAGTTTCTTGTCGAGTTCCCTCAGGAACTTCGCACGAAGCACGGCCAGACTGGTCTTCCCAGACCCCGGCGGTCCCACGACGAACAGACTTTCCTCGGGATCATGTTCGTAGACGACCATCTGCTCATCAGCCAGATCGTCAAGCTTTGGCAACTTCATTGGTGCGTCCTTTCATCTGAATCGTGGTCTTTGCCGGTCGGTACAGCAACGCGTAGTGCACGTCCTTGGGTGATTTGTTCGTGTCAGCGAAGCGCTCCACGTCATCGACCGCGAGCTCGAAACCACCTTGCATCAAAGCGTCCCGGAATGTCGGATATTTCGCATCAGCGTTCCGGTTCGCACTGTTCGTGTAAAACACCGCAGCGGGACCAGGCCCAATGCTGGAAACTGCCGTCAGGATAGAGGCTACGAGCAACCCGACGTCAATAGTCGGGCTGGCAAGCAGATACGATGCGACCACAAGCGTCCATTCGCCTCGGGCGGGTCCAAAATCGACCCGGCCCAGATCATCGCCGAACCAGCAGGTTGTCTGAGGGTGGAACGCTCCGTACTCCCGGGCACGCTCGGCGAGCAACGCTCCTAAACTCAGCATACTCGTCGCGCGATCAACGCCGAAGTACCGGAACGGCTCCTGTGGGCCCAGCGATGCCGCAAAGGACAGCCCTGCTGTAAACGGTCCGCAGCCGAGATCAACGACCGTCGGACGTGCGATGTTTCCGTGGTCTCCAAGTAATCTGGCGAATGCATGACGCAATTCGTCGAGGTGCCGCCCCTGGTTATATTTTGCGTACAGAAGGGCTCTGTCGTCCCCGCTCAGATGGCCGATGGAGGCATTGAAATCTGCCTGGCCACCCCCGATAACATCCCGGAAAATCTCGTTTCTGGGCCATCCCAAAAAAGTTGCCGCGGTTGTCCGATGGTCGTTTTCTATCCGTTGGTCGATTTCGCTACTAATCAGCTGCGTCAACCACGCTGGTGTCGTCATAGTTTGTCAGTGCCGCCCGTCACAAATAACAGTACACGCGCCATGCGATACATTGCTTCACTTGCTGGACCCGCAGTTTGCGAATGTATTTAACTGGCACATCAATCGGACGCTCCGTAAAATCGGCAACGATGTTATGGCCCAGCCTTTTATAAACAATCGTCCGATTCTTCTGCGTGCAACGCACCCCTTTACTGGACGCCCGTCCAAACTGCTATAACGACCGTGATGGCAATAACTTGAGCGGCCATCCGATTAATTTATTCATTCCGGCAAAGCCTCGCGCAAATAATGCATTCCGCATACGACGCGCCCGACAAAATCACGATGTAGCAATCCGCTTTAATTTTTATTGGCGAGAGGGCGGTGCTGGCATCACCGGAGTGCTCATCGAAATGGCCGGCTCGCCCGCCAGTTCACTCAGGCGAACCGTCGCCACCGGTATCGTCCGAGCGACGGTGCGGCTGGCGCCCGAACTGCGCTTTCTGAAGAATCAGAGTCGTCGTCACGAACTGATAGAACGACGCAAGGCCCTGTGCGATCTGGATTCGCCGTCCATCAACCTGCATGAATACGCCTACAGACACGCCGGCGCCAGAACAGGACGGATAGCGGTTCCCTACCGGTCAGTCCACGACTTCGCACACGCCCCATGGTGTATGGATGACCGTACCGGCTAGCAGCCGGCCGGCTTCGGTCAAACGTGCCCGGAACCGGACCTGCATTCCATTCGCCGCGGACACGAACGGACCAATCTCGAGCACTTCAAGCTCACCGTCCTGACACAGGATTCTGGAACCGACGGGGGCACTCGTGCGCACGCGTGCGCCGTTGCTCACCTGCTGCCCGAATATCGGGTCGTTGAAACTCATGCTGAGACAGTCTCCGGCTGTCGGGCCGTGCCCGGGACGTCATTGTCAACGGCAAACACAGGAGTATGGTCCTCTGGCAAATGCGCGAGAATGCTCTCGGGTAGGCAGTTTGCCCAACGCATCGAGATAGTCACATCTACATGCGGTGCGTCGTCAGGCAAAAGCATAGATAGGATTTGTCCGTTCTGCTGGCCGGGATTCTACCAACCATTCCTTTGCCGCCAAAAGCCTTCTCCCGGTAACGCCACACACATGGCATGCGGATCACCGCCTGCAAGCACTTGCCAACGCCCCGTCAGGCAGATACACCGCCCTGCCGCCCCATCGACGCATACCGCGCGCCGCCCCGGCCGCTGGTAGAATCGCTCGCTCAGAAAGCCTCCCCCGGAGCATCGTGCATCATGGAGTACCGCGTGAGTTATGAGCACAGTCTTGCAAGCTCGCCCGATGACTTCATCGCGCGCGTCGCCTCGCAACTGGTCGACAATGTTCCTGCAAACATTCCGCGCGCCCTGCTCCCGGAATTCATTGCGGACCTGATCCTGGAGCGCTCGCCCCAGATCGGTAGAATCCGATACATGAGGATCCTGTAGGTCCTCCAGACTGTGCTCATCTCCTGCGCGACACCCGTTCGCGTCGGTCGGTATCTCATTACGCCTGTATCGCTGGCGTGAAAAATAATGGCATCGCTTGAAAAAGGAAATTCGACCGGGCACTCTATCCCGGCTGCCTGACCCAGTTCCTCCGTTCCGCAACCGTCCCGACCATGCCCTTGAAGAACGATTCCGATACTGTTGCGCGGACGCCTGCCGATACCACACGTCGTCGCAACCGGTTCGCTGTTCGCCGGTCACCGGTTCACGGCTGGGGTGTATTCGCCACGCGCACACTTGCCGCGGGCGAACAGGTGTGTGAATACAAGGGCGAGCGTATCTCCTGGGACATGGCGTTGCTCCGTCACCCCCGCGATCCTGCGCATCCGGACCATACCTTCTATTTCGACATCGGCGACGGCACCGTCATAGACGGTGCGGTGGGCGGCAACAGCGCCCGGTGGATCAATCATGCGTGCCGCCCCAACTGCGAAGCGGAAGACCGCAATGGCCGGATCTTCATACAGACCGTGCAGCCGATACGAAGCGGCGAAGAGCTCAGCATCGACTACGCGCTTTGCGTGGAAGGCCGGTACACCCGTCAGTTGCGGCAGCGGTACGCCTGCCACTGCGGCTCGCCGGACTGCCGGGGAACCATGCTGGCCGAACGCAGATGGCGGCTCAAAGCGACACCAGAGTCAACGCCCGCGCCGGACCGGCTCGCAGACGTCGCGAATTCGAGCGCGGCACCACAGACAGCCGCCCCCATTGTCGAAAGACAGTCTCAGGACGCGCTGGTCGTTGCGTAGCATTCGGAAACGCCTTCGGCGGCTAACCCTGCTCCGCTGGACGGCGACGACCGGATCTCACAGAGTAGCGTTTCGCAGATAGCGAGCATCGGCTGCGCCGTGGCATAGCGCCGGCCTTGCACGTCTCGACACGCTCATACGGCGTGTTTTGTGAACGTAGGCCACCCGATCGCTTGATGACCTCACGTGACCATCCCTCGTCCGGCGTGGTGGTCTGCCTCCTCCGTCCGGTCGCACCCTCTCGCCACCACATCCCGCTTCATACGTTCAGAGCGCCTGCACTCGTCCGGATCCATCCGGATCGAACCCGACGTCGGCACCGACGGCGCGCCTTGTCCGTCAGGGTCGATCGGCGTTGCCACGTACCTTCCCGGGCGCCGCCCTTCGCTTGCGCTACGGGCCGGGCTTTCGCGCTGAGCGTCGAGCCGCGTACCGCGTCTCGCCCCTGTCGGGCATCAATCCCTGGCGCAGCAGTCAACCCCGTCATCTTCTATCCGGCACGGCCACCTGTCCGGTCAACTCGCGTCACGGCATGCACCGCGCTCCCAGGTTGCCGCCCTGACCACGCGACCGTAGCCGATAGCGGGCAGGCGTCAAGGGGCGAGGGACCGTGTTGCCCGCACCCCTCCCTCGCCTTTTTTCCTTGACGCCTGCCCGCTATCGGCTCCTTGAGTCGCACGGGCGGAAACCCGGGAGCCTGGCGGCAGCAAAGCCAACCCCGGGTTCCACCAGGAGGTGTCCAGCCGCAACGGCAAGACACGTCCCCTCGCCCGGTTCAAGCCCTCAACCTTTTGCTGTGGAGATTGCCATGCAACTCGCTTCCTCTTTCCGTTACGGTTCCCCGATGCTCCGCTCGGACTCGCCCCTGTCGGATGACCAGATCCGCCGCGTTGCCCCGTCCATCTTCGCCGACGGCAAGCACGAAAGCCGCTCCGAGCGCTACACCTACATTCCGACCATCGACGTGCTGCGCGGCCTGCGCAACGAAGGCTTCCAGCCCTTCATGGCCTGCCAGACCCGCGTACGCCACGACGACCGCCGTGAGTACACGAAACACATGCTGCGGCTTCGCCACGCCGACCAGATCACCGGCGACGAAGCCAATGAAATCGTGCTGCTGAACTCGCACGACGGCACGAGCAGCTACCAGATGCTCGCGGGCGTGCTGCGCTTCGTCTGCCAGAACGGCATGGTCGCAGGCGACAGCGTCCGGGATATCCGCGTGCCACACAAGGGCAACATCGTCCAGAACGTCATCAACGGCGCATTCGACGTGCTCGACGGCTTCGATCTGATCCGTGAGCAGAAGGACGGTATGCGCGATGTGGCGCTCGACCGCGACGAACAGAATGCGTTCGCACGCTCCGCGCTCGCGCTGCGCTACGACCCGACCGACACCGAGGCACCCGCGCCCGTCACCGAAAGCCAGTTACTCGCTCCGCGCCGTTTCGAGGATCGTCGTGACGACCTCTGGACGGTCTTTAACCGCGTCCAGGAAAACCTCACCAAGGGTGGGCTGCACGGACGCTCGCGCACCGGGCGCTCCATGTCTACGCGGCCTATCACCGGCATCGACCAGAACGTGAAACTCAACCGCGCCCTCTGGATGCTGGCGGACGCGATGCGCCAGATGAAGGCGTAAGCACGGCACGGGGATCACTTACAACGCCCCCGATTCCGTCACCTTCTGTCAGGACTCCTATCCGGGTCAGGTCCTGGCAGCATCCAGCACCACCCTGACCCGGAACTCTCTTTCCAACCTTCTGGAGTCAATCATGCAAGCCCATGAAATCGAAACCACCGCCACGGTGAGCGCCGCAGAAGTCGCACCGGTTCTCGAAACCACTTTTGGCAACGAACAGCCGGTCGTCACGGTCCCCTATTCCAGCCTGAGCCGCTCGCCGCTCAACGCCCGCACGAAGCCTCTGTCCGGCATTCCAGGCCTTGCGGCGAACATCCGTGCGAAGGGACTGCTACAAAACCTCGTCGTCCACGAGATGAAGGGGGCGCGCGGCAAGCAGCGCAGATACGGTGTCTGCGCGGGGCAGCGCCGCGAAGCCGCGCTCGACCTGCTGTTTGAACAAAAGCACATCTCCGCCGATTACCCGGTACCCGTGCGAATCGTCAGTGAAGGCGAAGCCCTCGCCGTTTCGCTGATCGAGAACAGCGAGCGCGAAGGACTCGACCCGTTCGACGTGCTACGTTCGTACCGGATGCTGGCCGAGGAAGGCCGCAGCGTCGATTACATCGCCGCACTCTTTTCTGCGTCACCGGTTACGGTCAGGCGGCGCATGAAGCTCGCCAACATTTCCCCGAAGCTGCTCGCGCTGCTGCGCGAGGACGCGATCACGCTCGACCAGCTTGCCGCGCTCGCCCTCGCAGACGACCACGAAACGCAGGAACATATCTGGTTCGACGCGAACGACTGGCAGCGCCAGCCGAATTATCTGCGTCAGGCAATCACGCGCGCCGAGATCGACGCGAGCCGCAGCCGCCTTGTGCGCTTCGTCGGCCTCGCGGCCTACGAGAACGAGGGTGGCTACGTGCGCCGCGACCTGTTCAGCGACGACCAGCACGCAGGGTACATCGCCGACGCGGAACTGTTGCAGCGCCTCGTTGCGCAGAAGCTCGACGCCACCGCCGAGGCAGTCCGCGCCGAGGGTTGGAGCTGGACCGAAACGCGCGTCGAGCGCGATTTTCTGGAACTGAACCGCCACGGCAGGCTGCGCCCCGTCCAGCGTCCGTATACAGAGGACGAGCAGAGCGAAATGGATTCGCTCACCGCGCGGCAGGGCGAACTGGCCGAAAAGCTCGCGGCACTGTCGGAGGACGACGAAGATGCCTACGAAGAAGCCGACCGACTCAACGAGGAAATCGAGCGCGTCAACACAGCGATCATTGCGCTCGAAAGCCGAGCCGTGGTTTGGGATATGGATCAGATAGCCGAGGCCGGTGCGTTCGTGATTGTTGGCCCGCAGGGCGAACTGATCATTGAGCGCGGCCTCGTGCGGCGCGAGAACAGCGCGGCCCTTGACGCGGCAGGCGCGACCGTCACCGGCACACCGGACGCCCAAACGCCCGAAGCGGCAGATACGCCGCCCCCGAAAGTCAGGCCTGTCCACAGCGCGAAACTCTGCCAGCGGCTTACCGCACACCGTACCGCCGCTATCCACGCGGAACTGGTCGCACAGCCCGCCATCGCACTCGCCGCCATCCTGCAGCAACTGATCCCACAGGCACTGCCCGAACACTACGGGCATGCGTCCACGCGTGGCTGTCTGGTGCTTTCCGGCGAGAACAATCACGACGCCCTGTTACGTGCAGCGGACGATCTGCCTGCCAGCCCGGCGTGGAACGCCATCGAGACGCAGCGCGCACACTGGATCGCGGAACTGCCCGCCAGACTGGCCGACCTGCTGCCGTGGCTGATGCAGCAGGACCTCAGCACGACCCTGCTCGACCTGCTCGCGTTCTGCACCGGCCCCCTGCTCGATGGCATTGAGAGCGAGGAAAAGCCTCACGCGATCAATGCGCTGGCGGGCGCGCTGAACCTCGACATGACCCGGTACTGGACACCGACCCGCGCGACGTATTTCGATCACGTCAGCAAGGCGCGCATCGCGGAAGTCGTGTCCGCCGCTGTGTCCCCAAAGGTTGCCGCCGACCTCGGGAAGATGAAGAAGGCCGACGCCGCTGCGGCCGCCGAACTGCGGCTCGCAAAAGCCGCATGGCTCCCGGAAGTACTCACCGATCGGGAAACACCGGCCACGCCTTCGTGGGAAAGCCGCGACGACGAGGATGGGAACAACGACGTGGATGTAGGAGACGGTACAGGCGAAACGCCGGACAGCAAGGACGACGAAGCGCAACCGGCCGCCGGGAGTGGCACCGGACACGTCAACGATATGCCTCCCGATACAGCGCGCGCTTCCGGCACGGGTAAGGCTTTGGCGCCGTGGCCTTTCCCGACCGCTGGGAGCATGAACAGCGCACAACCCGGTCCGCTGGCGAAATAGCCTCGCCCCGAACACGGGGCGAAGCGGGCGGCAGGCCCGTATCACTGCCGCCTGCTTACCTGAACCGGAGAATCCATCATGCCCAGACGTATCCGTATGGCCGTACTCGCGGCCACTACCCAAGGCGCACCCGATTTCTATCTGGCCTTTGTCGCCGTCACCAACGAGCAGTACAACATCGGCGATCACTACGATCTGGCGCGCGCCCACGCCGAGGATGAAGGCTATCAATATCCGATGATCGCCTTCGATCAGAATGACGCGGCAACACTCGCGCTTCGGCACGTCGATGCATTCATGAACGACGAAACCGACGAAACCTGATCGTAGCGGACAGGCTCTCCGCCTGTCCGCTACCGGTTCGCATATCCAGCCTGCGCGACATGCAAGCCTGCCCACCAGCCGGCCCCCACCCCGGCTCCCAATATCAGCAGCAGAACAACGAGCGCGCTCCAGAATAAACGACGCAGCACCCGCACGGTGCCATGCGCAGCCGTCTGTCCGGCGACCGCGATCTGCGCAACCGCACCGTCCAGCCGCTTCCGTTGTTCGCGCGCTGCGACAGCCGACACACCCACAAGCCGGTTACCCGCCGCGCGCGCAATCCGGTCTGCCGCCCGCTCCGCCAGTATCTTCAGCGACTGCTCGTTCAACGCAGCCAGTGTCACACGGTAGCGCGCCTCGTGCTCGCGAGTGATGTCCTCGGCCAACTTGATCGTCTCCCTGCAGCGAGCGAGCGCGTCACGGTGTTTGCTCATCAGTGCATCGGTCGCCGCCTCTGCTTCCCGGCGCACTGCGTCGAAACCGCCATCGCCCGCACGGCGGATACGCTCGGGCATCGCCTCATACAGCCGCGCGTAGTATTCGAGCACGGCAATGACTGACCACAACGCATCGTTGTCGCGCAGGTTGAGTGCCCCAGATATCCGGCGCATGCGCAGCAAGCTCATATCATCGGGCACTTCGCCCGCGACATCGAGAAACAGCCGGGCGAGCGCATCAGGCGACTTCGCCCTCCGGTTACGCATTGGCCGTCACCCTGGCGAACATGTCGCTATACAGGGCACGCCAGCGCAGCAGTTCCGCCCGCTCGCCGATGTGCATCGTTTCGGCCGCCCTGCGGATCGACAGACGCTGACTGCGAAGCTCGTCGGCAACCCGATCCGCCAGATCGGGAAAGTCCAGCGACTGGCCCTGCGCCTCGACAGCCTTACGAAGTTTCGACTCGCGGTACAGCGTGAACTTGTCCGGCGTACCGAAGTAGCCATTGCGCACAACGTGCGTGAGCGCATGCGGGAACGTCTCGCCAAATTCCATCAGCAGTTCGAGACTGTCACGCTGCCGATTGATAACCCACAGCACAACGAGACGCCGCGCCAGCTCATCTAGCGTACCGGCAAGTGTCCCGCCATATTGCGCGAAGCCCGTCTGACTACGTGCCGCCGTGTTGACGACGACCGTCGCATCACGGTGTGCATCGCAGAAATTGACGAAATCTATCCAACCTCCTGCCTCGTCCAGATCACATGATGCGCATTCGACCTCGTCATGGACAGCCTTCATGACATCGGGATTGGACGTATCCGTCTCCACCAGTACGACATGGACATCTGAACGACGCAGATAATCGACCAGCGCCAGCGTGACGAAGCTCTTGCCGACACCGCCCTTGCTACCGCCGACCATATAGATAGGGTGATTTTCCGTTGCCATTTCATACCTCTACAAGTTGTCGGTATCCGGCCTGATCGGAAATCCGAGGAAGCCCTTTACCGGCGTGGATTCCGGCCTGGTTATTCCCCCATCCCTTTTCTTTTGTGACTCGGCACGTGCATTGCCGGTATGCGATGACCTCGCCTGATTGGCTTTCTTTACGCGAGACAATGCCGCATCAGTATTTTTTCTGACATGCCTCTCCGTCTGTGCAGACCTGCCCTCTTTCACTGCACGCTGCATCGCATATCGCAACGTGGCCGCACTGATTTCCACCCCATCCTGCGCGATCTGCTGGACGATTTCTTCCTGCGTGTAACCTTTTCTCTGTGCGCCAATGATTTGAGACTGCATGGATTTCATTGCATCGCGAACATTGACGCGATGCTCATGCGCGGGCTTTTCCGGCAGCGCATCGAGACGGCGCGCGGCAGCATCCCATTGCGCCTGGGTAAAGCTCTTCACCACTGGCATCATCCGCTCCTGCACGCTGCCTTCGCGCCATCTTGCTAAGGGGAATAACGCGCGTCAACCCCTGCAAACAGGCGTAAATCGAAGCAGTGGACCGTGCTGGAACGACCAGGAATTTGGCGGAACAAGAAACTTTTTTGCGCTGTCGCATGCTGGCAACGCGCAGGGATTGGCGTGCGCGCGGGTCGTGACAAGTTCAGATTTCCGGTCGAGTGATCGCCTGATCTTTACATTGGCACCAGACAGCATCTGGAATCCATCGCGCTCATGCTGCGCCGGACAATCGCGAGATTTGATGCCGGGTATCTGAACGGTGCGATTCTTACTGCGCAATCTATGGGAGTTGTCCCATTCAAGTTGCGCGCGCGGCATCACCCTCGCATGGGGCATCGGTACAGTATCGGACATTTTTCTGCGCAATGTCCGATAGCCATGCTTTCGTATGCTGCGCCAGAACGTCCACCATCACGTTTCCAGCGAAACAACGTATTTGTGCGGGCAGGAGGACCTGCTCACGCGATACGCCGGCTTTCTCTACCAGGCCGGTTCATCTTGCTGCGCACGGTGCTTCGTTTTCCAGCGCGTGCGAACACGTTTTCTTGTGGCAGTAGTGAATCTATCTGCGCGGTCACGGTCAACCCCGCTCACGGGATTTGCGAACGGCAAATTCAAGAACATAAAAACAAGGGATGGCAGGATAGGCTATCGCCGGTTTTGGGCGTCATGTGCGACGCACTTCTACTAGATAAACAAGATCGAGGCCTCAGCAATCTTGCGCTTGCTAACAAGCGTTCGCGCGCCGATCAGGATCCTGTTGCGTATTCCGGTAAGGTGATCGATCAGATCAACGGGAATATGGCGAACTGTATTCGTGGCCGGCAGAATAGCTCGCCGTCTGCAGCGGAGTTGAGAGGCTGAGAAGTCGTCACTGTTCTGCCATTTTGGGATTTTGCATAAAAGAAATTAGCAACAATTGAACTGTAGAGGCTAAGTTGTAATCTATGGCCAGCCCGAATTTTGCAACCTCTGGTTCCGACGTCCTCGTGGCTTGCGCAAATCTATCCGGAATCCATGTTCCGCGATGAAAATCGCACCGGTCGATCCTCATAATGTCGGCAGCTGCTGTGAGCTGTACAACTTGTCAGGTTCTTCGTCCGGTCGCTGTGCCGTTGGATCATCAGATTGCCAGCAGTCGCAAAACCTGGTTGGGTAAGCGATAAATCAGTCCGCGAGCTTCAGGCGTGCGGCATCGTATGTGGTGTGCCTGGTTAGCACCGCCCAGGCGATGCGCGCGAGCTTGTTAGCGACGGCACACGCGACCACGTTTGAATGCCGTCGTCTCAACATTGAGCGAATCCACTCCCCGAGCCGGTCAGTACGCTTTTCTGCACGCTGGATAACGGCGCGCGCGCCTTGCACGAGCAGATGGCGCAGGTGCTTGTCGCCACGCTTGCTGATTCCGCACAGGACACTTCGGCCGCCCGTGCTGTGCTGTCTTGGCACCAGTCCGATTGAGGCTGCGAAGTTCCGGCCGCCAGCAAACTGCGCGACGTTGCCGACTTCCGACGCGAGAAGGCTCGCCGTGATGGTTCCGATACCGGGAATCGACAGCAACCGGGCAGCGTTCTCGTCTTCGTGTAGTTGCGAAGTCAGATCGCGCTCGACATCGTCAATCTGCTGGTCGAGGTACCGATAATGAGCATGAAGCCGGTGGATGAGCTGGATTAACCGCGGCGGCAGATCGTGAACCGCAAGCACATCAGGCAACCGACGTAGCGTGGCTCTCGATAAAGGAACGACGATGCCGAACTCAAGCAGTACGCCGTGGATCCGGTTGATGGTGGCCGTGCGTTCAGTCACCAGGCCTTCACGCGCCCGATGCAAGGCTGCCAGTAGCTGCTGAGCTTCGGTTCGCGGCTCGACAAAGCGCATGGCGGGCCGGGATGCAGCTTCGCAGATCGCTTCGGCGTCGATGTAGTCGTTCTTGTTGCTCTTCACAAAAGGTCGCACATACTAGGCCGAAATCAGCTTTGCCTGGTGACCCATTGCATCGAGCTTGCGTGCGAGCCAGTGCGCGCCGGGGCACGCCTCCATAACCACGGTAACCGCCTTCAGATTGCTGAAAAACGGAATCAGCTGTGCGCGCGAAAGTTTCTTGCGGAACACCTCGTGACCCTTCGCATCCTGCGCGTGCAGATGAAAAACATGCTTGCCCAGATCGATACCGATCAGCGTGACCTCGTTCATGGCGCCCTCCTTTACGTTCGACCGAACTTCCTATCGTAGAACGGTCGCTGGGATCGGGCTGGCCATTTCATTATGTCCGCTTTTGGGCGGCATAAGCTTACCCGGCGTCGAGCCTCCGGCGCCGGAGGCTGCGATGGCTGCAACGGACAGGATCACGATGACGATACGAGAGCTGGACAGGTTCAAGGTCATCCAGGCGGTGGCGAACAATCTGCTCAAACCGTGGCGCGCTGCGCAGCGGCTCGGCCTGACGACGCGACAGATACGACGGCTGGTCGCGCGCCTGCGTGAAGATGGCCCGGCGGGTCTGGTGTCCGGCCGATGCGCGAAGCCGAGCAACAACCGGCTCGATGCCGGCACCGCGGTTCGCGCGCTGGCGATCATTCGCGAGCGCTATGGCGATTTTGGCCCGACGCTGGCGTGCGAGAAGCTGCTTGAATGCCATGGACTGCGGCTGGCCAAGGAAACCGTCAGGCGACTCATGACCGATGCCGGCCTGTGGATTCCGAGGCGTCAGCGGCCGCCGAAGATCCATCAGTTGCGCAGTCGTCGGGCCTGCGTGGGCGAGCTGGTGCAGATCGACGGCAGCGATCACCGGTGGTTCGAGGAACGGGCGCCGGCGTGCACGCTGCTGGTGTACGTCGACGACGCGACCAGCCGGCTGATGGCGCTGCACTTCACGGCCACCGAGTCGACCTTCAGTTACTTCGAGGCGACACGCGGGTATCTCAGGCAGCATGGCAAACCGGTGGCGTTCTACAGCGACAAGGCCACCGTGTTCCGCTCGGCGCAGACGTCGACGACGGCCGGCAAGGGATTTACGCAGTTTGGGCGGGCCCTGTACGAGCTCAATATCGAGTCATGGTGTGCGAACAGCAGCCAGGCCAAGGGGCGGGTTGAACGGGCGAATCTGACCTTGCAGGACCGGCTCGTGAAGGAACTGCGGCTGCGTGGGATCGATACACATGAAGCCGCGAACGACTATGCGCGCCACTTCATCGCTGACTACAACACGCGCTTTGGCAAGCCACCGAAGAGCGCGTTTAATGCACACCGGTCACTGCGCGACGACGAAGATCTCGAGCTGATCCTGACGCACCGGGCAACACGCTGCGTGTCGAACACGCTGACCATCCAGTACGACCTATAAGGACTTTCCTTTTTTGCAAGCTCGGGGTTCATTCATCCATTCGTTTGACTCCGATGTGATCGGGCAGACATCTGACATTTAGCGGCGAGACAGACTGCATACCTATAAACGGCCTTCTATGAGCAGGAAGTTGTCAAGGCCTTTCACGACCTGACTCACGAATCATCGACCAGGTCCTTCGGGCGGCTCCAGTTCGGAAGCGCCGTAGCGGGGGGGCAAGGGCGGCTGCCTGTTCGCGAGACCGCCGTCAACCATTGCTGTGATCCATTGTGGTCTGAAGCCGATCGTCGCGCCCGTGAGACTCCAGTGTCTCACCGCCTTCTATCCGCCGGCACCAGGCCAGCCTCATCCAGTATGCGCGTTACGCCGGAATCACCTACCGGGAACACGCCCCATCTTGAGAATCGGTTGCATTAGCAACCCGGCCGTTTAGCGGGCATGTTCACTCCAGACCGTATGTGCTGCATAGTTGCCTAACCTACCGTTACCTCCTGCCTGCCAAACCTTTGGGGGGCCTTACGCCGACTTCAACTGCGCTCCTTCAGGGATCATCCCGTCCTTCAGATAGCGCCACAGCGCGATCGCGAGGCGCCGCGCTACCGCGACGATGGCGATGCGCCGCGCCCGCCGATTCGGTCCCGTGCCCTGCGTGCGCCGGTTGAACCACTGTGTCAGCGCACTGCCGGGCTGGTAGCGCAGCCAGCACCACGCCATCTCGACCAGCAGTGGGGGGCGACAATGAGTACGTCCGGTGTACCGACATTCATCTTGGCCGGTAGTGAGGAGTCGGAGGCGGCGTAGCCGCCGAAGACGACGAACTGCCGGCGGCGCCGGATCGGCGGGGCTTAGGATG
>CABFVV010000082.1_pt1 | contig 41837 bp, 36 predicted proteins | sample 8864751 | NCBI WGS metagenome assembly CABFVV01 (sample SAMEA5735770, study PRJEB23740) | soil metagenome | biome: forest; feature: forest soil; material: soil | place: USA | collected 2013-10-13 | depth 0.1 m | reverse complement strand
CCGAACAGGACCGTGAAACGACTCCACGCCGATGATAGTGCGGATTCCCGTGTGAAAGTAGGTAATCGTCAGGCTCCCCTGCAAGACCAGAAACCCCACCCCGCAAAGGTGGGGTTTCTGCGTTTACGGCTCTGAATTCAGCGCCAAGACTCTGGCGTCGTAGCGAGCACACGCGCGGACTCTTAACTCTCGTTCCCAACCCGCGGGACAACGCACCTCCATTCCGAGAGGTGCGTCACGAAAACACTGCCGCTATCTGGCAGGCCATAGATGCCGTCACAAATGTCCCGCCACTTCGTTACCTACGTTGCCACCTTCCACAGGCGCGGCCAGCTCGTCAGCTAAAAAACTGCGTCAGTGCGCGGCGACATCTCCGCCCCCAATGCCAGCCGTTCTCACAGGCACAGTGCCATCAACTGCATCCATCTGGCCAACTTCCGCAAGTAACGCCTCGTCGCGTGCAATCACCTTCGGTAGATGCGTGCGTAAGAACTCAACCCACGTCCGCGTCTTCGCATCGACGAACTTGCGTGACGGATACAGCGCGTAAACGTTCATCTTCTGCAGCGTATATTCAGGCAGCACGCGGACTAACGTCCCGTCACGCAGCCCGGCAATCGCTGCATAGAGCGGCACCATACCAATGCCCATTCCCTCGCGAATCGCGACGATTAGCGATTCCGCAATATTCACTTGCACGGGTCCATTCACTTCCATCATCTCGCTGCCGTTGGGGCCGTCGAGCACCCATTCGTAGGCCGGAAATGCTGGCGTGTGCAAGATCAGACACTCGTGATGCGCCAGGTCGCTGGGCTGTTGCGGCGCGCCATGAGCACGCACGTAAGCAGGCGATGCGCACAGGATGCTGAACGTTGTACCAAGCGGGAGCGACACGAGGTCGGAATTCGGCAGAGTCGAGGCGCCGATAACAGCGACGTCAGCGCTGCCTTCGAACAGGTCGGGCATGCGCTGCGACAACGTCAACTCGACGGTCACTTCGGGATAAAGCGCGCGATACCGGGAGATGGCCGGCAGCACGTAATGCTGGCCGATACTGGCAAAGCTGTGCATCCGCAAAGCGCCGGCAGGGCGTTCGTGGGCGCAGCTTGCTTCTTCTTCCGCTGTGTCGACATCTGCAAGGATCTGCTGAGAGCGTTTCAAATAACGCTCGCCCGCCGTGGTGAGCGCGAGCCGCCGTGTCGACCGGTTCAGCAAGCGCGTACGCAGATGAGCCTCGAGTTCCGAGACCGCGCGCGACATCGCGCCAGTCGTCGAATTGAGTGACTGCGCGGCGGCGGTAAAACTACCGGCTTCAACCACGCGCACGAACACTCGCATATTTTGTAGCGTATCCATCGATCCTTCTATTTCACGGCAGAAGCCGTATTGTCCGCCTGTCCCGCAAGCCCATTGTTGTTCATTCTGGAAGGGAGGTTCCGCGCCCGTCCTATTAATACGCGCAGCGCATGCTCTTACAATCGGCGCCTTGCCTGCTGGTGTGCGCAGCGTTCACCGGGGCTTCTTTTAGCGACAAACCGAGACGCGTTGCTTTCTGATGATGAGACGCCAACATGCGATCAAGCCCACCGTGGATTCTCGCCGGCAGTGGCGCGTCATGTTGCCGGCGCTCAGTCCCGCCGTTCGCGACTGGGCGAACAGCGACGGTCTGATCTGGCTGCATCTGCTGAAAACGGTCACTGCGGGTTTGCTGGCACTGGGCATCGCCATGTTTCTGGATCTCCAGCAGCCGCGAATCGCGATGACCACGGTGTTCGTGCTGATGCAGCCGTTCAGCGGCATGGTGCTCGCCAAGAGTTTCTACCGGATTCTTGGCACTGCGGTGGGGACGGTCGCTGCCCTGGTGCTCGGCGCGCTGTTCGTCCAGCAGCCCGAGCTGTACATGCTCGGCATGATCGGTTGGGTGAGCGTCTGTCTCGCGGCAGCGGTCCGGTATCGGCATTTCAGATGGTACGGCTTTGTGCTGGCCGGCTATACCGCCGCTTTGATCGGCATCCCGAATGTCACGGCGCCTCACGACCTGTTTCTGGCGGCGCTTACGCGCGCAGCGGAAGTGGCCGTCGGTATCGTGTGTTCGAGCGCAGTCAGCGCGCTCATCGTGCCGCAGCGTTCCAGTCTTGCGCTGCGGCGCGCACTTCATCTTCGATATACAAATTTTACTGCGTTCGCTGCCGAGGTGCTGGGTCGCGGAATCGACCGTTGCCAATTTGAACGGCGCTTTGCGGACCTCGTCGACGAGATCGTCGGCTTTGAAGCGACGCGAACATTTGCTGCCTTCGAGGATCCGGCCATGCGTTCACGCAGCCAGCATCTCGGCCGTCTGAACGGCGAATTTATGGACGCATGTGCGCGGCTGCATGCGCTGCACCAGTTGCTCAAACGTCTGCGTGTCAGCGGCCCGATCTGGAGGGTCGACGCCATCACGCCGTACTTCAGCGAGCTGTCGGCACTGCTTGAATCCACGCGGGATGCGAATGCTGATGCAGCGCACGTAGCTGCCGGCTTGCGGCTCTTTCAGGCGAGCTTGCCAAGGTGCGTGCGCGAAACGAGACGGCCACTGGAAGCCGCGCCCGCTGAATCGCTCGCGGACTTCGATACCGCCTCGGAACTGCTATATCGATTTGTCGATGAATGGATCCGCTACTCCGAGACTTACGCGTCTTTGGCGCGGCGCAAACCGGGAGCTGGGCCGTACACCGCCGGCCGCTACGTGAGCAGGACGAACGGCTTTGTGGTCGCGTTTACCTTTGCCAGGTCGGCGGTGGTGATGGCGATCGCCGGCTGGTTCTGGATCGCCACCGACTGGCCGAGTGGCGGTTTGGCAGTGATCGGCGCGGCGCTGGTTTGTGCGTTGACGTCGACCGCGCCGAACGCATCGAAAATGGCCGTGCAGATGGCAGTCGGTGCGGTGCTGGCGACCATGACCGGCTACCTTTTTACGTGCTACGTATATCCGAACATCGACGGCTTTCCGCTGCTTTGCGCGATGCTCGCTCCGGTGCTCGCACTCGGCGCCTTCATCGCATCGCGCAAGCTCTCGGCAGGGTATGGCATCGGCTTTTCCGTATTCTTCTGCCTGCTCGCCGCGCCGGACAACGTCGTCACGTATGCGCCCGATCTGCTGATCAACAATGGGATAGCGATCACGGCGTCGTTATTGCTTGCAGCAATCGTGTTCTCGGTGGTGTTTCCCGCGGACATGCCGTGGCTCACCGAGAGAATCAAGGGTGATTTGCGCGCGCAAGTCGTGTCTGCGTGCAAGGACGAACTGCCCGGACTCAATCAACGCTTTCAGTCGAGCACTCACGATCTGGCCTCACAGTTGCGCATGCTACTGACGCGGCGCTCCCGACGCCGCCGTGATGCGTTGCGCTGGATGCTCGTCACCCTCGAAGTAGGGCACGCCGTGATCGATCTGCGCAACGAAGCAGCACGTGCGGGCTACGCGCAAACTCTTCATTCGCACTGGAACAGCGGCCTCACGCGGACTTGCGACGACCTCGCGCGGCTCTTTGCGCGACCGGACTCACACGCTCTCGAGCGCGCGCTCGGATCCGTGCGCGCGGCCACGTGGATCGCGCAGGACCTGCTGGAAACCGTCCATGCCGACCGGGACCAGCGACACGACCTGCAGCGCATCCTGAGTTGCCTGCACTTCATCCGCACGGCGTTGCTCGACAAAGACGCGCCTTTCCATACGCGTTGACCCGCGCGTCGGATCGGGCGTGCGCCCCGATCCTTCTGCCAGATGGAAAGGTCCCTTCCGTCCAGCCCTGTTTATCCGCGTAGGTGGCGGTCATATAGTTTCTTCACCGCCGCGCAGTCCCCAAAAAGAACTTCCTGCGCGACGGAATCGTAAGAACTGGAGAACGAAATGAATGTGTTGAAGATTGCCCTGATTGCCTGCACTTTGTCCGCTGCTGTCGCTCATGCACAGACGGCGCCTGCCGCCTCGGAACAACAGGTCGCACAGGCGAATGCACCGCGCGCGAAGAGCGTCGATGAGCAACGCCGTGTCGCAGTACCGAAGGCCAAAGCTGAAGAGTGCGTAGGGCCTGTGAGTTTCTGTAATATTTTCTTCGGCAGCTAAGCAGCGCCACGCGCAACACCAGCAGTACCTGTAAGACCTGTCGCGGGAATGTTGCACGCGACGAAACGCCTGGCCGCGACGCCGTCCCGTCGAGACGCCGCGGCTGGTGCGATAAACTGGCTACTGAGCGAAGCACACCGCAGACGTGCGCACCGGTAGACTGGACGGGCGATTATGGAGAGACTCGATTTCATGTACCAGGACCGGATTCGTTGCTCCGCGCTGCGCGGAAAAATCACTTCAGCCGCCGAGGCGGCGCTTCTGATTCAGGACGGCATGCGCGTCGGCGCCAGCGGCTTTACGCGCGCGGGCGACGCCAAGGCTGTCCCGGTCGCACTCGCCGAGCGCGTCCGGCAGGAAGGCAAGCCGCTGCAAATTACGTTGATGACCGGCGCATCGCTAGGTCATGACGTGGATCGCATGCTCACCGAGGCGCATGTGTTGGCGCGTCGCTTGCCGTTTCAGGTCGACAAGACCCTGCGCGATGCGATCAACCGCGGCGAAGTGATGTTCGTCGATCAGCATCTGTCTGAAACTGTCGAGATGCTGCGCGCGAATCAGCTCGGCAAGCTCGATGTCGCCATTATCGAGGCCACCGCGATCACCGAAACTGGCGGCATCGTGCCGACCACTTCAGTCGGCAACTCGGCCAGCTTTGCGATCCTGGCCGACAAGGTCATCGTCGAAATCAATCTTGCCCAGCCGCTCGCACTCGAAGGGCTGCACGACATCTGGATTCCGGGCCGCAGGCCGAATCGCGAGCCGCTGCCGATCATGCATCCGCAAGACCGCGTTGGTACGCATGCCATCGAAATTCCGCCAGAAAAAATCGCGGCGATCGTGATCACCGACAAGGCGGACAGCCCGTCCACGGTGCTGCCCGCGGATGCGGAAACCGAGCTGATTGCGCGCCATCTGATTGAGTTTTTCCAGCACGAAGTGTCATGCGGACGCATGCCCCCGCAATTGCCGCCGTTGCAGGCGGGCATCGGCACGATTGCCAACGCGGTGCTGGCCGGTTTTGTCGATTCGCCTTTCGGCGCCTTCGAAATTTACTCAGAAGTACTGCAGGATTCGACCTTCGATCTGATGGACGCCGGCAAGGTGACGTTCGCCTCGGGTGCGTCGATCACGTTGTCGGCAGCGCGTCAGGCGCAAGTGTTCGGTGAACTCGAGCGCTATCGCGATCGCCTGGTGCTGCGTCCGCAGGAGGTCAGCAACCATCCTGAAGTGATTCGCCGGCTCGGTCTGATCGCCTTGAATACCGCATTGGAATTCGACATATACGGCAATGTGAATTCCACGCACGTCGGCGGCACGCACATGATGAACGGCATTGGCGGCTCGGGCGATTTCGCGCGCAATGCGTCATGCGCGATCTTTGCGACGAAGTCGATGGCGAAGGGCGGCCGCATTTCGAGTGTCGTGCCGATGGTGCCGCACTGCGATCACAACGAGCACGATGTGGACGTAGTCGTGACGGAGCAGGGCCTCGCCGATCTGCGCGGATTGGCGCCGCGGGAACGCGCTACGCTGATCATCGAAAACTGCGTGCATCCGCTCTATCGCGATCTGCTTCGCGACTACTATCGGGATGCCTTGCAATGGGGTGGGCAAACGCCGCATCGGTTGGACCAGGCTTTCACCTGGCATACGCGGCTGCGTGACACCGGCTCGATGTTGCCGGCAGTAGAGGCGCGTCTCTAAACGCGAAGTAAAACCGGCGTCAGGTGGCATTCGCTCCCGACGCCGTAAGACATCAGGTGCTACGCTCAGGTGCCGCGCCGCACAAGCCGGATAAGGAACAGCAGAATGACGGCGCCGATCACAGCGGTAATGATCGACCCGATCCAGCCGCCGCCGAGCGAAATGTGCAACACACCGGCAAGCCAGCCGCCGATGAATGCGCCGACAATCCCGACGATGATGTCGACGATCAGACCGAAGCCGCCGCCCTTGACGAGCACGCCAGCCAGCCAGCCGGCGATTGCGCCGATGATGAGCCATGCAATGATGCCGTGTTCCATATTCGAGACTCCATGGTTGAGTGTGAAGAAATCACGGTGACAGAGCTTAGTCGAAGGTTATGGGACAGTCCATATTCAGGACGCGGAATTAACATTGTCTGAATCTATTGCAAGCTAAGTGTAGACGATGCGCACGAATATGGGGAGCTTACGCAAGGTGGCTCACTCAGGCGTCGGCTCCGCATCTTTAGCCGTCCAGCTCACGCTCGATACGCTCTTTTCCATGCTGATGCGGCTGGCCATCTGTTCGAGCTTCGGCTGATCTTTCGGATGCAGCTTCAATGTTGCGGTAACGCGAATGCGTCCCGTATCGTCTTCGACGTCTTCGCTCGTCAGGCTCTGGAACGACAGCGGTGTCGAATACATTGAGTTGGATACCGCGGTACGAATGTGAATTTCATCGGCCTCCCGGCAAACGATCGTCAGCACATACTCGCGCACGAGGTCGGCGTCCGAAACGGGCGCCGCGTTGATGGCACGGCTCACTTCACGCAACACCGTATTGGTCAGCAGTACGACCGCGGTGCCGGCGAGGGCCGGGCCGTAATGCCCCGCACCGCACAATACGCCGACGGCCGCCGAGCACCACAAGGTCGCGGCGGTGTTGATCCCCTGAATGGAGCCCTTGTCGCGCATGATCACGCCGCCGCCGAGAAAGCCGACGCCGGAGACGACATACGCGGCAATCTGGGTGATACCGGCGGTGCCGTTGCCGGTCAGCACGCCGAGCGTGACGAACAGGCACGCGCCGCTGGCGACCAGCGTGATGGTCCGCAGGCCGGCGTTGCGCTGGCGCATCTGCCGTTCGAGGCCGATCGCGACCCCGCAGCTAAAGGCGGCAAAGAGCCGCAAGACGAATTCAATTGTCATCGGTAAGAGAGGTTGAAGCGCGTGTTCGCACAGTGTGAACCTTACGCATGACAGCATCACGTATCCGCAGGTGGAACGCGAGCGTGGTCAGGCGTGACAAGGCATGCGAGCGGGGGCTCGCGACGCAAAAGGCGTGGAGCATGCGCAGGCCATCGGGCCATGCGGCGCTTCACTTGCAGCAAGAGGGTAAAAGCGACGTGCACCGTCGGGCCCGAGGGCAAGACGGCGACAGGCAAAGGCTGACGCGGAAATCTTGCCGATCAGGCGATCGGGCGAATCGAAGCTCGACTGGTACTACTGCTACTGTCCAAGATCGTGATTCCGGTTAAATGAACTGGGCGAATTCTAGGCAGCTCTGCAAAGTTAAGTCAAGCCGGGATGAGGCAGGGTGGCGGAATGTGTTGTGGGTCGCTTGCAGAATTTTCCCCGGCAAGATCGGAATTTTCCTCGCATAAATACGGACTCCGAATATTGACGAGGTCCATCCCGGAAAACACACTGTTCGCACACTTCGAAACACGTCGTGTGGTTCGGGTGCTCAATCCACGTTTCATTTCCCAGGGTTTCGCCCAGAAATTTTTCGGTTGTCCTTGCGCTGTACCTTGCACATCCGATCCGCACCATGTCGTCTCTTTTCCGCTGTTCACCCAATTGAGGAATATATGAAAGAAAAAGCTCTCGGCGTTATTGCCGGCGCATTGATTGCTGCGGCTCCGCTCGTGTCGTTCGCCGCCGGTTTGCCTGCGCCGTTTGAAGGCAGCAGCACGCTGCAGGCGGATGGTGTCGTGAAGTCGATCGACCAGGCAAAACATTCCGTGACTGTGCTCGACGCACAGGGCGGCGAAGCTTCATTCAACATTACCGATACGAGCAACCTGGCGCAGATCAAGCAGGGTGGCAAGGTCCATATCCGCATGATGCGCAACGCCATGGTCAGCGTGACGCGCGGTGCCGACGGCCACGGCGCGGCTGTTCAACCGGTACAGCAGAACACTGTACAGAACGTGACCGCCGAAGTTCAGGCGATCGATCATGCCTCCGGCATCATGGCCCTGAAGGGCCCGAATGGCGCGGTGTTTCATATTCAGGGCCGCGAGCCGGCAAAGGTCGCCGGCGTGACGCCGGGTATGCAAGTGTCGGTGGCATACGCACCGCAGGTTAGCGTGGCCGTCGCGCCAGCTCAGTAACGCAAATTGGCTGACGTGGCGCGTCAGCGCCAAAGCGCGGATGTCCTTTGCGGACATCCGCGTTTCTTTTTTGCAGTGCAATCCAGTATGACTCCGATGCGGCGATATGCGGCACTCTAGCCCGGGGCCTTAGTCGGGCTCGCCGGGCACGAGGCGCAATCGCGTGATCTCCGAGGGAGCTCCCAGGCGCTTCGGCGGTCCCCAATAGCCGGTGCCGCGACTCGTGTAGACCCACAGGCCGTTCAGCCGTGCGAGACCAGCCGTGAACGGCTGCTGGAGACGCACAAAGAAATTCCATGGGAAGAACTGCCCGCCGTGTGTGTGGCCGGATAGCTGCAGTGTGAAACCTGCTGCCGCGGCTGCTTCGGCAGAGCGCGGCTGGTGTGCCAGCAGTACTTTGATCAGCACGTCGCCAGGCGCTCCTGCGAGGGCCGCAACCGGGTCGCTGCGATGCAACGGATCATGATGGCCCGCTGAGTAATCGGTCACCCCGGCAATCACGGCGCGCGCGCCGTCGTGTTCCACGATCACATGCTCGTTAAGCAGAACGTTTAACCCCAGGCGCCGGAATTCATCGATCCAGGCGTTCGCACCGGCGTAATACTCGTGGTTGCCGGTCACGAGGAACGCCCCGTGACGCGCGCTGAGCCGTGATAGGGGCTGCGTGTGTCTGGTCAATTGCGGCACGCTGCCGTCCACCACATCGCCCGTGACGGCAATCAGATCCGGCTTCAGACGATTCACCGCGTCGACGATCGCATCCACGTAACGGCCTTTGATGGTTGGGCCGACGTGGATATCGCTGATCTGGACGATCGTGAAGCCGTCGAGCGCCGGCGGCAAATCGTCGATCGGCACCTCGATCGTCACGACCTTGGCGCGGCGCCGTGCGTTGAACAGGCCAACGAGCGTCGAAAGCAGCGCAAGCAGCGGTACCGCGGCCGCCGAGCCGATGCGCCAATGCGCGATTGCTATTGTGTTCGGCCAGATTGCATCGACGGTGAGCAGCGAGGCGAGCGCCAGGTCACGCGCGAACGTCAGAACCAGCAGCGACGAGAAGAAACCCATCGCCAGCAGCCCGACCCACGCGAGGCGGTCGCTGAGCGGCTGCTGTTTGATGGTGCGCGCCAGCATGCCGAGCGGTATCAGAAAGATCGACAGCACCAGCCACAACGCGCACAGCCACCGGCCGGTGATGCTGACGGGCATGTCGGGAATCAGACGAAAACCGACGTAGATATGCAGCAGGATGCCAATCAGGATGAATCGAACAAGAAACGATGAGCGGCGCATAGAGAGGATAGAGGCGGGAAGGGGCCGGCACGAGCGGAGCAACGGCGGCGGCTCGCCAACTGCAATCATGAAATAACGGGCGAGCCGGATCATTCTACCGAGATGTGCAAACCCTTGCCGAGGGCGCCAGATCTGCTTCCAGGACTGGCCGGACACGTCTGTTTTTGACGAGGCAAGTGGATACCGCAACGCAGCAATTCTCGTTGCCGCATGCCGCCGTCTGAACTGCGGCGACGCTCTAATTAAATGGGCTTTGAATTGTGTTTCGCGTGCACTATTCTCAAATAGAACCGGCTCGTCTCAGGGCCATCGCGGCCCAGCGGCGGTTCGTTTTGTCCTCGGTTGAGGGCGAGGCAGGAGGCGCATCATGAAACTGCTTGGGTCGGGCAATCACGTACGCCACGTACTTCATGGGCATCACGTCGGACGAGAGGGCAGCCACGTCATGCTGCCGCTGGTGGGTATATCGCTGATGGCGCTCGCCTTGTACTTCGGCGTGCGCGACATCGACTTCTCCGAGCTGGGCAAAAACGCGTTATTCGACGTGGTGATGGTATGCGTTGCACTCGGCATCGCAGGGCTGTTCGGCGTCGTCGGCGCGTGGTTGCGTTCCAATGGCGACGACGCTGACGAAGGCTTTTGCTTTATCGGTGCGGTGATCGGCACAGTGGTGTTCTACGTGGCGCTCTTCAGATAAACGCACCGGCGGCTTAAGGGCTTTCAGACGATCTGGGCGGCTTCGTCGAAGGAGAAGCGCGGGCTGCGCGGGAAGAGCTTCGACGGGTCGCCATAGCCCAGATTGATCAGGAAGTTCGACTTTACGGTCGTGCCGGCGAAGAAGGCCTCGTCGACCTTGGCGGCGTCGAAGCCCGACATCGCACCCGTGTCCAGGCCGAGTGCGCGAGCAGCGAGAATCAGATAGCCGCCTTGCAGCGTCGAATTGCGAAAGGCCGTATCCGCGATCGCCCTGTCGTTGCCGGCGAACCAGCTACGCGCGTCGGCATGCGGAAACAGTTTCGGCAGATGCTCGTAAAACGCCATATCCATCCCGACGATCACCGTGACCGGTGCCGCCATCGTCTTCTCGAGATTGCCCGGCGACAAGGCCGGACGCAGCTTTTCTTTGCCTTCGGGCGTTTTCACGTAGACGAAGCGGCCGGGGCTTGAATTGGCCGAGGTCGGGCCGAGCAGCACGAGTTCGGTGAGCTGCTTGAGCACGGCGTTGTCGACCGGTTTGGCCTGCCAGCCGTTATGGGTGCGCGCTTTGCGAAAGAGCTGGTCGAGAGCTTGATCGGAAAGAATCATGATGGATACCCGTTGAAGTTGCAGAGTGAAAAAAACGGATGACAGCGCAAGCCACAGGCGTGAGCGTCGTCGTCGTTGCCGCCATAATAGCTAGGTTCTCACTCGCGCACGTGTCGCGCACGCAATCGCATTCGGGCAATCTTATGGCGGACCTTTTCGACGACCTTCCGGCGCCCGACGTGGACTGGTATCCCGAGTGGCTCGCGCCCGAGGCCGCGGCGCGCGCTTTGGCGCAACTCATCGGCGAAGTGGAATGGCGTCAAGACATGATGGGCACGCCCGCCGGCCGTGTGCCGCTGCCGCGGCTGACCGCCTGGCAGGGCGAACCGGACGCGGTCTACGTCTACTCCGGCATTCGCAACGTACCGCAACCGTGGACCGCGACCGTCGCGGAACTGCGAGCCGCCGCGGAGGCAAGCTGCCACGCGCGCTTTAACAGCGTGCTGATCAACCGCTACCGCAGCGGCACCGACAGCATGGGATGGCATGCGGACCGCGAGCCTGAACTCGGCACCCAGCCGGTGATTGCGTCGATCAGCCTGGGCGTCGCGCGCACTTTCGACTTGCGGCACAACAAGACTGGCGTCGTGCAGTCGTTTTCGCTGAAAGGCGGCAGCTTGCTGGTGATGAAGGGCAACACGCAGGCCGACTGGCGGCATCGCGTGCCGAAGGAGCCGCGTGTGGCCGGCGAGCGGATCAATCTGACGTTTCGCTGGGTGACGCCGCGCGGGGCAACTCGCTAGCTTGCGGGCTGACCGTTAGCCGCGCCGCTCCTGGTCCGAAGGCCCGAAAGTCCGGCACCCACTCGCTACCTGGCCCGAAGCCACACCGAGCACTTAAGCGCATAAAAAAGCATCTCCAACGCCACGCTCGATCGCCGCCGATGCTCGAGCGAACCCGCAGCATTGCCCACGTCCACCGTTACTGCCGATACCGCCAGCGATACCAGAATTGGTATCGCTGACGCGAATCATATGATTGGACGGTTAACGCCCCAGACACTACGCTACATCACGATCCACGCACCGTGAGGGCCGCAAACACCGGGCGGGTTCGATGGATCGCCGACACAACAACGATCAGGAGACAGTCATGGCGAATACACGACGCGCCGCATGTCGTGCGTTGGGCGCGCTCGCGCTTTGCTCGAGCATCGGCGCACTGGCGCTGACAGCGCCGGGCGCATACGCGCAGGACAAACAGATCACCCTCGGTTTCGCACAGGTCGGCGCGGAAAGCGCATGGCGAACCGCCAACACCGAGTCGGTGAAGTCAGCGGCGGCGGACGCCAAGATCAAGCTCAAATTCTCCGACGCCCAGCAAAAGCAGGAAAACCAGATCAAGGCGATCCGCTCCTACATAGCGCAGAAAGTCGATGTGATCGCGTTCTCTCCGGTCGTCGAATCCGGCTGGGAGCCGGTGCTGCGCGAAGCTAAAGCCGCAAAAATTCCGGTGATCCTGACTGACCGCAACATCGACGTGAAAGACACGTCGCTGTACGTAACGATGATTGGCTCGGACTTCATGGAAGAGGGCCGGCGCGGTGGTCATTGGCTGGCCGATCACTATAAGAATGATCCGGGCCCGATCAACATCGCGGAACTGCAGGGAACGGTCGGCTCGGCGCCGGCCAACGACCGGCATTCAGGCCTGATCGAAGTGATCAAGAGCGATCCCAAATTCAAGATCATTGCGTCGCAAAGCGGCGACTTCACACTTGCCGGTGGCAAGCAGGTGATGGAAGCATTTATAAAAACTTATGGAAATAAAATAAATGTAGTTTATGCGCATAACGACGATATGGCGCTCGGCGCCATCCAGGCGATGGAAGAGGCCGGCATGCATCCGGGCAAGGACATCACCGTCGTCTCGTTCGATGCGACCAAGGGCGGCTTCCAGGCGATGGCCGCGGGCAAGATGAACGTCGATGTGGAGTGCAGTCCGCTGCTGGGACCGCAATTGATGTCGGCAGTCAAGGACGTGGTGGCCGGCAAGCCGCTGCCCAAGCGTATCCTGACGGAAGAGACTGTCTTTCCGATGAGCGTCGCGGCGCAGACTTTGCCGACACGCAAATATTGAGGCGGAGTGTGATGGCTAACTGATTAGCTATCCATACGATAGACGCAGAACGCAAGCGAAGTACGGACGGATCGCAGGGGTTTCTCCAGTGGTGCCTGACCGCCTGGCTGCTTCGGCAGCGGGCGGTCTCTTTTCCGCAGAATCAGATTGCGCACAACGGGGCCAGCCTGAGCCCACCCGACCAACGCACCGCCGATCGAGCGAGGTCTATGACGCATCCCGCATCGGAACCCAATCCGCCGGCCATGAAGGCCGTCACAGGCGACGCTCGCGACGGCGCCGCCTCGAATGCACTCGAACCCATTCTGGCCACTACCGGCGTCAGCAAGACGTTTCCGGGCGTGAAAGCGCTGCAGCGGGTCGACTTTCGTCTGTTCCCCGGCGAGATTCACACCCTGATGGGACAGAACGGCGCCGGCAAATCCACCCTGATCAACGTGCTGACCGGCGTAGTCGCGCCTGACGCCGGTACGATCCGCCTCGGTGGCGAGACCGTCGCGTTTGCGTCGCCGCAGGAGGCGGAAGCGGCCGGCGTGCGCACGCTGTATCAGGAAGTGAACCTGTGCCCGAACCTGTCGGTGGCGGAGAACATCTTTGCGGGCCGGCAGCCAAAGCGTTTCGGCGCGATCGACTGGCCCGACATCAAGCGGCGCGCGCAGGCAGCGCTTGCCCGCCTCGACGTGACACTCGACGTCACCAGATCGCTCGACGCCTATCCGATCGCAGTGCAGCAGATGGTGGCGATCGCAAGGGCACTGTCAGTCGACGCACGCGTGCTGATCCTCGACGAGCCGACCTCCAGTCTCGACGACGGCGAAGTCGCGCAGCTTTTCAAAATACTTCGGCATCTTAAACAGTCGGGAATCGCCATTCTGTTTGTCACGCATTTCATCGAGCAAACCTATGCCATTTCCGATCGCATCACGGTGATGCGCAACGGCGAGCGTGAAGGGGAATATCTCGCGCGGAATCTGCCGGCCGATCAACTGGTCGCGAAGATGGTCGGTCATGAGCGCATGAGCGCGCGCTTGCGCGAAGCGGCACATGACGGCCACGCTGTTCATGAAGGGCCAGAGAGCAAGGACGCTGTTCAGCCGTTCGTCGAACTGCGCGGCGTCGGAAGGCGCGGCACGCTGCAGCCGATCGACCTTGACGTGCAGCCGGGCCAGATCCTGGGCCTGGCCGGCCTGCTGGGCTCGGGCCGCACGGAGACCGCCCGGCTGTTGTTCGGGGCCGATCGCGCCGACAGCGGCACTATCCTGATCGAAGGCCGGCCTGTGCGGCTGCGTTCGCCCCGGGACGCGGTGCGCCACGGCATCGGCTATTGCGCGGAGGACCGCAAGAAAGAGGGCATCGTCGCCGAACTGTCGATCCGCGAGAACATTCTGCTGGCGTTGCAGGCGCGGCGCGGCTGGTTGCGCAAGATCAAACGGCATCGCGCGCAGGAAATCGCGGACATGTGGATCGAGCGCCTCGGCATCAAGGCAGCGGACGCCGAACAGCCAATCGGGCTGCTCTCCGGCGGCAACCAGCAGAAAGCGCTGCTCGCGCGCTGGCTCGCTACGAATCCCAAACTCCTGATTCTCGACGAGCCTACCCGCGGCATCGACGTCGCCGCCAAGTTCGACATCATGGACCGCTTGCTGGCGCTGTGCGCGAACGGTCTGAGCATCCTGTTCATTTCGTCGGAGATCAGCGAGGTGCTGCGCGTGAGTCATCGTGTGGCGGTGCTGCGCGATCGTCGCAAGATCGCAGAAGTGGCCGGCAAGGCCTCGAACGAAGACAACATTTATCGACTCATCGCGGGGAGCGGCGAATGAAGCTATCGAACTGGTTCGTGCGCGATGGTGCGGAGCGCCCGTTGATCTGGCCGTGCGTCACGCTGGTGCTCTTGTGCGCCCTGAACCTCCTGGTGAATCCAAATTTTCTTTCTTTGAGGATACTCGACGGCCATTTGTTCGGCGCGCCGATCGACGTGTTGAATCGCGCTGCGCCGCTGGTGCTGGTTGCGACCGGCATGACGCTCGTGATCGCCACGCGCGGCATCGATATTTCGGTTGGCGCGGTGGTCGCGATCGCTGGCGCCGCGGCGGCCACGATACTCGCGACGCAAGCCGCACCGAGCGCCGCATTGATCGCGCAGGCGCTGGTCGCGGCGCTGATCGTCGGTGTGTTGAGCGGCATGTGGAACGGGTTGCTGGTGTCGTTCGTCGGCATGCAGCCGATCATCGCAACGTTGATCCTGATGGTCGCCGGCCGTGGCATTGCGCAATTGTTGACTGCGGGGCAGATCATCCCGATCGGCGCACCGGGTTACCTGTTCGTCGGCGGTGGGTATTGGCTTGGCGTGCCGTGTTCGGTGTGGATCGCAAGCGTTGCCGTGCTGGCCACCGTGGGGCTCGTTGAAGGCACCGCGCTCGGGCTCTTCATTCGCGCGATCGGCGTTAATCCAGTGGCGACGCGTCTCGTCGGCCTGCGCTCGAAAGCGCTGGTATTCGCGGTGTACGGCTTCTCGGGACTGACCGCCGCGATGGCGGGCATCCTCATCAGCTCGAACGTGCGCAGCGCCGATGGCAACAACGCGGGCCTGCTGCTCGAACTCGATGCGATTCTGGCGGTGACGCTCGGCGGCACATCGCTGCTCGGTGGCCGCTTCAGTCTCGCCGGCACCGTGCTGGGAGCGTTGATCATCCAGACGCTCACCTATACGACTTATTCGATCGGCGTGCCGCCGGAAGCGACGCTCGTCGTCAAGGCGGCCGTGGTGCTGGCGGTGAGCGTGATCCAGTCGCCCTCGGCGCGCTCGCTCGCCATGTCGCTCTTCAGGCAGCGCGGGGTGGCGCGATGAGACGACTCCTCGAGGCCTGGGCTCATATCGTCGATCCGCGCACCTTACCGATCGCCGTCACTGTCCTGTTGTTCTGCGCCCTGTTCGGTTTCGGCTCGGTGATGTACACCGGCTTTTTCTCGTGGCAAGTGCTGCTCGATCTGCTGGTCGATAACGCCTTCCTGCTGATTGTCGCGATCGGTATGACGTTTGTGATCGTGTCCGGGGGGATCGATCTGTCGGTGGGCTCGGTGGTGGCGCTGACCACCATCGTCGAAGCGGTGTTGTCCGAACACATGCATTGGCCGGTCTGGTTGATCGTGCCGATCGTGTTGCTGATGGGCACGGTGTTCGGCGCGGTACAGGGGGCGCTGATTCACTTTTTCCGCTTGCAGGCGTTCATTGTCACGCTGGCCGGCATGTTCTTCGCGCGTGGCCTGTGCTTTCTGATCACGACGCAGTCGATCACCATCAACGATCCGACGTTCCAGAAAATTTCCGCGTTTCGGCTCAACATCGGCGTCGGTTCGGTGACGGCCAATGTGTTGATCGCCCTCGTCACGCTTGTCGCGGCGATCTATGTCGCGCATTTCACGCGCTTTGGCCGCAACGTGTATGCGATTGGCGGCAATCCGCGCTCGGCGTTGCTGATGGGCTTGCCGGTCGCGCACACGCGGATCGGCGTGTATGCGTTGAGCGGCTTCTGTTCGGCGCTCGGCGGCGCGGTGTTCACGTTCTACGTGCTGTCGGGTTATGGGCTGCAAGGGCAGGGTATGGAGCTCGACGCGATCGCGGCAACGGTGATCGGCGGAACCTTGCTGACGGGCGGTGTCGGCTATGTGATCGGGTCGCTGTTCGGCGTCGGCATTCTAGGCACGATCCAGGCGCTGATTACCTTCGACGGCACGCTCAGTTCGTGGTGGACCCGCATTGTGATCGGCGCGTTGCTGTGCGCGTTCTGCCTGCTGCAACGGCTGATCGAGCGGCATGCGAAATCGGTGGGGCGGCCGGGTGGCACCGGTGCTGTTGTGACGCCAGGCCGTGAGCATGGTCGCGGCGATGCACCAGCGGCGTCCGATTCCCATGTGATCGGACGCGCGCCGGAGCAGGCGTTATAGCGCGGCTTAGGCGTTGAGTTCCCGCCCTCGGGTTTCCGGCAACGTCAGCGCGGCGAGGATCACGAGTCCGTATGCCGCGGCGGCGAATACGCCGATCGCGTGACCGAGCGTCATGGTCTGCGAGACGTAGCCGATCAGGAACGGAAATGTCGCGCCGACTGCCCGCCCGAAGTTGTAGCAGAAGCCCTGGCCGGAGCCCCGAATGCGCGTCGGAAACAGCTCGGTGAGAAACGCGCCCATCCCCGAGAAAATGCCGGACGCACAGAAGCCGAGCGGGAAGCCGAGCACGAGCATCGTGAGGTTGTCGAGCGGGAGTTGCGTGTAGATCAGCGCGATCGCACACGAGGCCAGCGCGAACGTGATGAACGCGCGTTTGCGGCCGATCTTGTCGCTGACGTAAGCGCCCGTCAGATAGCCGCAGTACGAACCGACGATCACCACGCCCAGATAGCTGCCGGTGCCGATCACGCTCAGATGCCGTTCGGTCTTCAGATACGTCGGCAGCCAGGTGGTCACCGCGTAATAGCCGCCTTGTACGCCGGTCGCGAGAATGGACGCACGCAGCGTCGTCCAGACGATGTCGCCGCGGAAGATGTCGAGCAACGAGGGACGCGTTTGTGCCGCGGCTTGCGCTTCTTTCTGCTGCCGATGCACTTCCGGCTCTTCAACGAAACGGCGAATCCAGATCACGAACGGCGCCGGTGCAATACCGATCGCGAACAGCACGCGCCACGCATAATCGGCCGGTACCCATGAAAACACGGCCATGAACAGCAGCGTCGACACGCCCCAGCCGATTGCCCAGCCTGCCTGCACGAGCCCCACCGCCTTGCCACGGTCACGCGGACGGATGACTTCGCCGATCAGCACCGCGCCCGCCGTCCATTCGCCGCCAAAGCCGAGCCCCATCAGCCCGCGTGCCCATAGCAGTTGCGAAAAATTCTGTGCCAGCGCGCAAGCCAGCGTGAAAACCGCGAACCAGAGAATCGTGATCTGCAAGGTCTTCACCCGGCCGATGCGATCCGACAGCACGCCGGCCGCCCAGCCGCCGAGCGCCGAACTCAGCAGCGTGACCGTGCCGATGAGACCGGCGTCGCCGCGCGTGATGCCCCATGTCGCGATCAGCGTCGGAATCACGAAGCTCAGGAATTGCGTGTCCATTGCGTCGAGGACGTAGCCGATCTTGCAGCTCCAGAATGCACGCTTCTCGCTCGTGGAAATCTGCTGATACCACGCAAACGGGTTTTTGCCTGTGCCGGGCGCACTGTAGCGCTCGGTGTCTGCGGTCAACTGCGCTTCGGTTTTCATAGCTGGGCTCCGGTCGTAGTCAGTGGCCGCGTCTTGCCGCGCGGCTTGTAGTGGGACAACTCAAATAACGCCGCGGCTAGAGCATCGCCAGCGTGGTGTTGGGAATGTCGGTAACGAGCATGTGTCCCGGTTTGTGCGCGATCGCAAACGGCAAACGTGCGCTTTCTATTGCGGCTTGCGGCGTGACGCCACAGGCCCAGAACACCGGTAGCTCGTCGCTGCGCACCTCGACTGCGTCGCCGAAATCGGGCCGCGTGATGTCGCGAATGCCGATCAGCGAGGGATCGCCGATATGGACCGGCGCGCCATGTACCGCGGGAAAACGGCTGGTGATCTGGATGGCGCGGATCGCGTCCGCGGCTTTCATCGGCCGCATCGAGACCACGCGATTGCCGCCGAACACCCCTGCGGCCACGTTGCGTTCCCGCGTGCGATACATCGGCACGTTGACCTGCTGTTCGATATGGCGCAGCGGGATGCCCTCGCGCCGCAACATTTCTTCGAACGAAAACGAGCAGCCGATCGCGAACACCACCAGATCGTCGCGCCACAGTTCGTCGAGACTACGCACCTCCTCGGCACGTTCGCCGTGGCGGTACACGTAAAACGCGGGGACGTCGTTGCGTATGTCGAGATCAGCGCCGAGCGACGGGACGCGCCATTCGCCGGGTTCGCCGATGCCGAGCAATGGGCAGGCCTTCGGATTGAGCGTGCAGAAGCGCAGGAAGTCGTCGGCGTATTGCCTGGGCAGGATCGCGAGATTGGCTTGCGCATAGTCGCCGCAGTAGCCCGCAGTCGGCCCGGAAAGACGGCGGCTGCGAATCTGCTGACGAAACTCGGATGGCGTGTAGGACATGAACGGCTTGACTCCAGCTAGGTCCGGGTGACCGATGGGAGCCAGATTAGTAACGCCAAAAATATCCTTCCAGCGAGTTATTCTTGTGTTTTGTTAAATTAAACTTAACAGCATCGCCAGCGGTTTTGCGGCGATGATCGAGTCTTTCGGGTCGTTGTTGGGAGAGCTAATGCAATGAATACGCGCTTTGTCGAAACGTTTCTGACGCTCGCCCGTCTAGGCAGTTTTCGCGCGACCGCCGCTGCCATGCACGCCACGCCCGCCGCGATTTCGCTACGCATCAAGACGCTTGAAGCCGAGTTGGGCGTCGAGTTGATCGAGCGCGACGCCGCCGAGTTCCAGCTCACGGCGCATGGCGAACGGCTGCTCGCGCATGCGCGCTCGGTGGTGCAGGCCACGCGCTCGCTGCAACTGGCCGCGCAGGACGAAACCCAGGTGACGAAGCGGCTGCGGCTCGGCGTCATCGAAACGGTGGTGCATAGCTGGCTGCCGGACTACATCAGGATGCTGAACGTCGAGTACAAGCGCATCGTCGTCGACCTGACCGTCGACTCGAGCGCCGTGCTTGCGCCTCGTTTGCGCGCCGGCGAACTGGATCTCGTCATTCAGGTGGAGGAAACCGGCGAACAGGAAGCGTCGATCGTTTCGACCTTGCTGGCGAGCTATCCGGTGCGCTGGATCGCGCGCAACGATCTGATTCCGGCGAGCCGTGCCAAGCATGTGCAGACGGTATTGCAGAAACCCGTGCTGACGTTCGGCCGTGGCACCGCGCCGCAAGTCGCCGTGGAGGCGATCGTGGAGATGCTCGCGAAGCGCGCCGGTGTGCCGCTTGCGGATACTCAGGTGACCTGTATGCCGTCGGTGGCGGTGATCGTGAAACTGTTGCGCGATGGCTATGGAATCGCGGCAGTGCCGGCGCTATTCGTCGAGCCTTTTCTGAGCAACGGCGAACTAGGGCAATTGCAGGTGCGTCCGCTGCCGCCGCCGATCGACGTTGCGATGATCTACCGCGACGACGCCGACGTCGGTGTGCTGGCGGCATCGCGCGTTGCACGCAGCGCGTGTGATCAGTATGCGAAGGCGATGGGGCGGCAGTTGATCGAGAGACGATGAGGTGGGGCTCGAGTCGTCCGAACGGCCGCGTCTTAAAGTCCATCCATGCTGAGTCGCCGACGCGCCGTAGCGACCAGCTTGTCGAACGAGAAGGCACTTGCGGCAAGCGCAGTGGTCTCCGGAAAGTTCTCGCGCGCAATGTCCGTCAACACCTGATCCGGCGGCGCTTCGATCAGCACGCGGGCGCCCATTTCCTGCATAACGGTGAGCGCGTCGAACCAGCGTACGGTGTGACGCATATTGGTCGCGAGATCGTCGCGAATGGCGTCTGCTGTGTACAAGGGGCGGCCGCCGCGATTGCCGATATAGGTAGTCTGTGGCGTGTGGAAAGGGACGTCTTTTGCGTACGCAACGAGTTCGTCCGTGGCATGCACGAGCAGTTCGCAATGTGACGGCACACTTACCGCAAGACGCATGGCTTTGCGAGCACCTGCCGCCAGAGCGCGTTCGATGAACGTGTCCAGCGTGCCATTCGCCCCGGCCATGACGATCTGACGCGGCGCATTTACGTTGCCAATATAGACGCGTTGATTGCCCGCTTCAGCGTGCTGCGCGGCGAGTGTCTCCAGTTGGTGTTCGGTCAAACCCGACACGGCCGCGAGGCCGTAGCCGGATGGGTACGCCGTCTCCATCAACTCGGCGCGTTTGCGGACCATCTTTAACGCGTCGCCAAAGTGAATCGCGCCGCAACTGACCGCCGCCGCGTACGCGCCCACCGACAAACCCGCGCTGATCTCCGGCAAGAGTTGTTCCTCTGCCAGTGCGCGTGTGATCGCCACGCCCGCGGCGGTCAAACCGATCTGAACAGCTACGGTTGAGCGCAGGGCATCTGGCGTGTCAAGGGTGAGTACGTCGATGTCGAGCACCTGAGACGCTTCTTCGAGTGTGCCGGTCACGGCGTGATGCTGCGGCAGACGGTGCAGAAATCCTTCCGACTGCGCGCCCTGGCCGGGAAACAGAAGAGCAAGCATCAGGCATTGCCGTGAGCGGGCGCCCACGGATCGGTAACCAATTGCGGCCCGCGAGCATGGCGCGCCATCACGCGTGCTTTGTCCGCTGCCCACTCGGCCAGCGCAACGCCGCCTGCGGGCGTTTCCAGTTGCGCATCCACACGAATGCCGGCGCGTTGCGCGGTCGCTTGAAGATAGTCCAGCAACTGAATGGCGGCGTGGTGCGAGAGTTTTTCCGGTGCGCGAATCAGCAGATCGAGATCGCTCGAGAACGTGACCGTGAGAGTCTGCGTTGCCAGTTCGAAGCCTGCGCTGCCGGTCGGTCCCCAAACGAATCCAGCCAATGCGCTGGCCGTGTCGCGTCGTAGTGCAGCAAGGGCCGCGAAAGTCGGCAACGCATTGCGCGACGCAAGCGGGCTGCGTCGCGCCAACGCTTCCGGCGCCACGGCGATTTCAATATCGTCCCGATGCGCCCACGTGCCGTAACGCTGCGACCGCTCCGTACCGCGCAAGCCGATCGCCACGAAGCCGTCAGCGGCCAGTGCGCGTCGCACAACCGCATACGGCGCGCGCTCGAAAGACCCGCGAACCCACGCTGGCTCGCCGTCAAACTGTGGCAAGCGGTACAAGCGCAGCAGATCATGCGGCTGCCAGCGCGCGTCGCACGACAACGCGTGATCGGCGGCAAACGGCGGCGCGGCGCAGACCTGCATTACACGGCATCCCATTGTTCGGCGAGACGCCGCCGCACTTCGATCGACGCCGCGCGATTCTTTTGAGCCGCAGCCGATTCCAGACGATGCGACAGATCGCGACTGCCGGCGCGCGCGCTGCGAATCTGTTCGGTCAATACCTGACGCACGCGCTCGATTTGCGCGGCATCGGGTGCGTCGGCGTCGACGCCTTCGATCAACTGATCGAGCAGGCCAAGCTTGGCGAACGACGTCATCGAGTACGACATCGGCACAATGGTTTCACCGAGCGCGTCGAGTGCTTCGACGGTGCGCCGCGTAACGCGCGCGGCCGCTTCCTTGCCCATTGCGTGAACCATCGTGCCCGGCGCTTCGAGTGCAACGATCCGGTTGGCCTGATAGCCGTGCGCGAGGAATGCGCCCGACATGGCGGGCCCGACGATCAGCGCGATCACCGGATGCCCGGCGTCGCGCGCCGATGCATAGGCATCGACCGCGGCGGCGCAGGCGAGGTGAATGCCGAGCATCTCTTCGCGGTAACCGTACGCCTGACTTTTCACATCGACGATCGCGACGATTGGGCGGCGCGTACCGCTCGCTTCGTCCTGCGCAATGACCTCGCGTACAGCGCGTGCGAGCAGCCAGCCTTGTTCGAGACCGACGACGTTATCGGTCGCGCGCGGAAAGCGGTTGTCGGGATCGGGGACGACCGCAATGAAGTGCGCGGTCTCGCCGCCGAGCGACGCGTTGCCGCTCCATACGGGCGCGTTGCCGGACGATTCGCCGGCAAGTGCATGGAACCAGCGTGCGCCGCGGCTGAGGGTGGCATCGCTCATGCCTGCTCCTTGCGCGCGTTGTTCTGCGCATGTGGGTTGTACACGTCACGCATCGTTTCCGGCGTCACGCTGGCCGGGTCGATTCGCGCGAGGCGGTTGAGAAAAACGTCAACCTGTTCGCTGCGATGCGCAGCCGGCAGCCCTTGGGTGAATGCGGACCGCACGGCGGCGCGTACCGCGTCCGCATCGTCGTCGACCAGTTGATCGGCGAGCGCGGTCGCGGCCCGTTGTTCGCCGCCGATCAATTGCCAAACGCGGCGCCGATCGCTCGCATCGAGTTCTTCAATACCGGCTTCCTGTTCGATCACTTCGGGACCGTTCATGCCGAGCCGTCCCTGCTTCGTTACGACCAGATACGAGCACAAGGCAGCTGCCAGCGACATGCCACCGAAGCAACCGACCATCCCCGCGATCACGCCGACCACGGGCACATGCCGGCGCAACGCGACAATCGAGGCCTGAATCTCGGCGATTACCGCGAGACCGAGGTTAGCTTCCTGCAACCGCACGCCGCCGGTTTCGAACAGCACGACTGGGCGGACGATCTTGCCGCGTTCGCAGTCGCGCAAGGCCATCTCGAGCGCGGCGGCGATCTTGCTGCCCGACACTTCGCCGATACTGCCGCCCTGGAACGCGGACTCGATGGCAGCGACCACAGCCGGCTCGCCGTCTATAGTGCCGCGTGCGATCACGCAGCCGTCATCCGCCTGGCAGACGACACCTTGCAACGGCAGCCACGGCGATTCGATCTTGTCGAACGGTCCGAGCAGTTCGCGGAACGAGCCGGCGTCGAGCAGCGAGCGGGCGCGTTCGCGGGCGGGCAGTTCGATAAAGCTTTCGCGCAGCATCGCCGCGGGGTGTGCGGTGGCGACAGTAGTCATGCGGCGTCTCCCTGTTCCGCCGCTTCAATGGCCTCCGCGAGCCGCAGCGCGACGACGCCCGGTGTCGCACCGAAGTCGTTGATTTCGATTTGCGCTGCGCCGTCGTAGCGCGTGAAGAAGCGGTCGAGCACGCTCTTCCAGATGTGGCTGTAGCCGTCGACGCTGGTCCGCACCACCACATGCGCGCTCAGGGCCGCGCTGTTTTCGGCTGGCGACAGCAGGACTTCCAGATCGCCCGAGCCGACCACACCGACATGCGCGCGAGTCGTGACGGCGCGTTGCGCCGGATAGTCGAAGGGCAGATGTTCCATGACGCTGAGCTCCCGCCGGCGTCGTGATGCGCCAGCATGTCGAGAAAGAGGGCGGCGGCGAGCAGATCGGCTGCGCCGCCAGGGGATGCGTTGAGCGACAGCAATGCGTGTTCGAGTGCGACGAGGGCGGTGTGCCCATCCGGCGTCGAGCTTCCGCCGGCTTGCAGCACGCGGCGCGCGCCGTGTTGCGCGGCGTGCAAACCGGGCAAACCCGCGCGATGCAGCAGACAGGTGTCGTCGAGCGACACCATGATCGAGAGCAGGGCGTCGACGCGCGCGGCGGTTTCGTCGATTCCTCGGGCCCGCGCTGCGAGTAAAGCGGGCAAGCCGATATTGACGACATGCGGGAAACCGTCTTGCGCTTCGCGGCGTGCTCCACCGACCTGATAGCGCTGCCGCGCGCGTTCACCGTGACTATCGGAGGGGGCGGCGAAGCGATCCGGGAAGCAGGCAGTTTGTGCCGCGAGCGTGCAGACGCGCGAAGCGCTCAGGTGCGCAGTGTCGCCCGTCATCGAAGCCCCCGCCACCAGCAAGCCGACGATCCAGATCGCGCCGCGATGCGCGTTGCTGCCGCCGGTGGCATGCAGCATGTCCTGTTCGCCGGCGCGGCCGATCTGCGCGAGTTCAGCACGCAAAAGCGCGGATGGTTCGCCGTGGCGGCGAGCCGCGCGGGCGAGCGCCGCGAAGGTTGGTTCCAACGCATGTGCCGAGCGCAGCATGGTGGCGAGATCGAGGTCGCGATGCGCACCGCTGCCGCGCCGGTCGACCAGTGCGGGTTTCGGCGTGAGCTGAGCCTCTTCGATTAGCGCGGACACCGCGAAGCGCGCGAGCTGCGCATCGGACGGTGCTGCCCGTACCCTAACCGCCTGCCTTTCTACCGTGTCTGCCGCGTGCAAAACCGTGGCGCGCTGGCGTGCCGGCGCGATGCGCCAGAGCACGTCGACGTCAGCCACTGGTTCGGCATACGCCGTGAACCTGGCCGTGCCCGTCTCTCTCCCAGTCAGCGCGGCCGCACGGGACGCGAGTTCCGCCTTCGCGTCCGGCATGGCGTCGGCCTCGCACTCGAGCAAAACAGCGGGCGCCATCGTTACCAGCTCCTGAAGCGGGCCGGCGGTTCGTAAAGGCCACCCGACCACGTCACCAGATCGTCGATGCTGCGTGCGGCCAGCAACGAGCGCTTCGCTTCACCGCGTCGAATGCCGAGATCTTCCGGATACGCGACGATGCCACGCCGGCGCAATTCCGCGGTTTTTTCCGGCTTCGCGCGCAGCCCGATCGGCGTGACACCGGCTACTGCAGCCAACGCCGCACGCCGCTCGTCGATCCCTTCGGCCTTGTGCAAATACGCGATGCCTTCCTCGGTGACGACGTGGCTCACGTCGTCGCCGTAGATCATCACCGGCGCGATCGGCATGCCGCTCTTCGCGCCGACGGCCACCGCATCGAGTTCATCGACGAAGGTCGGCTCGCCGCCTTTCTTGTACGTTTCAGCCATTTGCACGACCAGCTTCTGTCCGCGCGACACCGGACCCTGATCCTTCAGCAGCTTGAGCCATGCCTCGCTCGAATGACGCCGGCCGCGTGGATCGTGGCCCATATTCGGCGCACCGCCGAAACCGGCGAGGCGGCCGCGCGTGACCGTCGACGAATTGGCGTCCGCGTCGATCTGCAAGGTCGAGCCGATGAATAGATCGACGCCGTATTGACCGGCCAGTTGGCACAGCACACGGTTCGAGCGCAGGCTGCCGTCGTTGCCGGTGAAAAAGACGTCGGGGCGCGCTTCGATGTACGCCTCCATGCCGACCTCACTACCGAAACAATGGATGCTGTCGACCCAGCCCGATTCGATCGCTGGGATCATGGTGGGGTGCGGATTGAGCGTCCAGTTGCGGCAGATCTTGCCTTTCAGGCCGAGCGATTCGCCGTAGGTGGGCAGCAACAATTCGATCGCCGCCGTATCGAAGCCGATGCCGTGATTCAGCGATGTCACGCCGTACGGTTCGTAGATGCCGCGAATCACCATCATCGCGGTGAGTACCTGCAGGTCGCCGATATGCCGAGGGTCGCGCGTGAAGAGCGGCTCGACGGCGAAGGGCCTATCCGCCTCTACGACTACGTCGACCCACGAACCCGGAATGTCGACGCGCGGCAGTTCATCGACGATTTCGTTGACCTGCACGATCACGATGCCGTGCCGGAACGCGGCGGCTTCGGCGATGGTCGGCGTGTCCTCGGTGTTCGGACCGGTGTACAGATTGCCGTGACGGTCGGCCTTTTCCGCGCACAGCAGCGCGACGTGCGGCGTGAGATCGACGAACATCCGCGCGTACAACTCGACGTACGTGTAGATCGAACCGATTTCGAGTTGCCCGTCTTCGAGCAGTTGCGCGACGCGCAAACTCTGCGGCCCCGCAAACGAGAAGTCGACCTTGTGCGCGATGCCGCGCTCGAACAGCGTCAGATGTTCAGGACGGCCGATGCTCGATATCAGCAGATGCACGTCGTGGATCTTTTGCGGGTCCACCTTGGCAAGCGCGCGCGACAGGAAGTCGGCCTGTTTCTGGTTGTCGCCTTCGAGTGCGACGCGGTCGCCCGGCTGAATCAGTGTTTCAAGCGCATCGACGATGCGGTTGGTCGGCAGGACGCCGTCTTCCAGCCATGGTGCGATGGCCGCGAGTCGACGGTTCTTTTCGTCGCGGCGCGTGGTCCAGGAACGTGCGGTGGTGGACGCTTCGGTGGCTTCGGCGGATCGATTCATCGGCGGATTCAGCTCCCGGTGGTGGTGCGCGTGCGTCTGGCGCGCGGCTTGGGTTGATTCGCAAGCGCGGCTTCCGCCTGCGCGCGTTCGGTCAGGAAACGATGGAGCAGGTCGCCGGTGCCGAGCAGATGTGCGACAACCAGGGACTGTGCAGCGGGAATATCACGACGTTGTACGGCGTCGAGCAAGGCGGTGTGTTCGTTGTCCGACTCGCCTTTGTACGACGGCAGACCGAACTTCAGGCGCAGATACCGTTCGCCGCGCCGATGCAGCGTGCCGATCATGTCCTCGAGTTGCGGACGGGCGGCGGGCGCATACAGGCTCATATGAAACGCGACATTGCGTGCGACGTACAACGACGGGTCCGGCTCGCGTTCGGCGGCAAGGCAAAGGGTGGCGGATTCGCGCAGCGTGGCGGCGGTGTGATTCGGAATGGCGAGTCCGATGGCGAGGCTCTCCAGCGCGGAGCGAATCTCATAGATTTCGCGCGCTTCATCCGCCGACAACGGCGCGACGGTCGCGCCTTTATGCACGGCGGCTCTCGCCCAGCCTTCGCTTTCGAGCTGGCGCAAGGCCTCGCGCACAGGAATGGCGCTGACCGAAAAATGCCGCGCGATCGCGTCCTGCCGCAGCGGCGCACCAGGCGCCAGGGTGCCGTCGACAATCGCCGCGCGCAACGCCTCCGCGATGATGTGGGACGTGCTCTCACGCGGCGCCGCCGGGGGTAAAAGCGGGCTGCGCGCCGGGGCATCCAGGGGAAAACCATCTATTGCGTCGCTCATGATATTGAATATTATATATGAAATTGCGCACTTAACAGGCGGGCAAACCCGGAAAGTTTTCTACCACCCGGTGGCCTGCGATGTCCTCTCGTCGTTATACGAGGCACAGCGATCCACTGGCAAGCGCGCCATCTCGTCGTTCCCTTTATGTAAGTCACGTAAGCCAACCGCAGGGCCGGAGGAGCATGATGAATTCACTAACCGACCGCACGCCGGTCGTTCGGCGCCGCACGCCGCTCAATCGTTCGCAGATCGCAGGATTTTGGGGAGCGTGGGCCGGCTGGACGCTCGACGGGATGGACTCGTTCATCTACGCGCTCGTGCTGACGCCGGCGTTGACCGAGTTGCTGCCGCGCTCGGGGTATGCCGCGACGCCCGCGAATGTCGGCCTCGCCGGTTCGATTCTGTTCGCGCTGTTTCTGGTGGGCTGGGGGCTGTCGTTCATCTGGGGACCGCTGGCGGACCGCTTCGGCCGTACCAAGGTGCTGGCGGGCACCATTTTCACGTTCGCTATTTTCACGGGACTTGCGGCGACCTCGCACAACGTGTGGGAGCTCGCCATCTATCGCTTCATTGCCGGGGTCGGCATTGGCGGCGAGTGGGCGTTGGCGGGAACTTATGTGGCCGAGTCATGGCCGGAAGATCGCCGCAAGATGGGCGCCGGGTATCTGCAAACGGGCTATTACGCCGGGTTCTTTCTGGCGGCCGCGCTCAACTACACGATCGGCGTGCACTACGGCTGGCGCGCGATGTTCCTGACCGGCGCGGTGCCGGTCGTGGTCGCGATTCTGGTGCTGCTGCGCGTGAAGGAAACGGAGAAGTGGGAAAAGGCGGACGCGAGCACCGTGCGCGCCAAACCGCTGCGCGAAATTTTCGGGCCGACGTATCGGCGCCGCACGTGGGTTGCGTGCATTCTACTGACGATCGCGATTATCGGTTTGTGGGCAGGCGCGGTATACGAGCCATCGGCTGTTATCCAACTGGCGACGAAGGCCGGCATGGCGAAGAACGATGCGATCCGGACCGCGTCGCTGGCAACCGGCTTGCTGTCGATTTCGACGATTCTCGGCTGTCTCGCGTTGCCGCCGCTGGCCGAGCGGATCGGCCGCAAGAAGACACTGGCGGTTTACTTCCTCGGCATGGCGGTGGCGATTGTCGGCAGTTTTGGCTGGGCGTTCTATCTGCCGAATGGGCTCGCGCCATTTATTGCGTGGCTCTGCGTGCTGGGTTTCTTCGGCGGCAATTTCGCGCTGTTCAGTTTGTGGCTGCCAGAGCAGTTCGAGACCCGGGTGCGAGCCACGGCGTTTGCGTTCTGCACGTCGTTCGGGCGGTTTGTCGGAGCCGGTGTGAATTTTCTGCTCGGCGCGGCGGTGTTGCATATGCATACGCTGGGCGTGCCGGTGGCGCTCACGGCGCTGGCGTTTATCGTCGGCCTGTTTGTGATTCCGTTTGCACCGGAGACGAAGGGGGAAGTGTTGCCGCAGTGAGCCGTTTTCACTACGACGACTGAAACGAACAACCGGGCGCAGTGCCCGGTTGTTCGTTTAACGCATCAACGCGTGCAGCGCATGTCACGCGTTACACCCCTCACATATGCCACCTTGCCGACACCGTCAGCGTGCGTGGCGCGCCCGGCATGTTGTACATATCCGCGTTGCCGTGTGCCGCGATGAAGTACTTGCGGTCGAACAGATTATCCAGCGTCAATGCCACGTCCACGTTCTTGCCGTGATACCCCGCGCCGAGATCGAACGTCACGAAAGAAGGCAAGGTGACCGCATCGCTCGCCGAGGTATAGCGCGCCGACTGGAACTGCGCACCGCCAGCCGCGTAGAACCCGTACTTCAGATCGCGCTTGATCCACACGCTCGCGCTATGACGCGGCATCAGTCCCGGCGTGTTGTTGTGCAGCACCAGCCCGGCTGAACTCGCTTGCGGCGAGCCGTCGACGTTTCCGTTCAGGTACGCATACCCCGCATACACGGACCACTTCGGCGCGATTTCTCCCGTGGTGGATAGTTCCAGCCCGCGCACGTGCTGCGTACCGATCGGCAGCGCGTAAGTCGGGTTGGACGGATCGGCGATCTGCTGATTGGTCTGCTTCATGTCGAACAGCGCGACGCTCGCGCTCGCGCGGCCCAGGTCGAACTTCGAGCCGATTTCGAAGCTGGTGGTCTTTTGCGGCGCCAGCGCCGAACCGTTGGCGAATGCGCCGCTGCTGATCAGCGTATCGGCGAGCGGCGAGAACGACTGGCTATACGACGCGTACAGCGACACCCAGTCGAGCGGTTCGTAAATCAGACCGACACGCGGACTCCACGCGCGATCCGTGCGGTCCAGATTCACTTGCGCCGAGGTGTAGTCGTTGCGGGTCTGCGTCAGATAGTCGAAGCGCAGGCCGGCAAGAATCTTCCAGTGTTCGGTCAGCGAGATCAGGTCCTGCGTGTAGACGCCGGCGAGTCCCAGCACGGTCGATGCATTCGTCTTCGCCGCCGTGCCCGGCTTCACACCCGGCAAATCGATGAGTTGCGGATCGTACAGGTTGTACGTTGCGACCTTGGTGGTCGAGTAGAGGGTGTCGAATTTCTGCTGTTGCGACAGCTCGACGCCGTACAGCAGCTCGTGCTTCATGCCGAACAGCGTCGTTTTCTGCGTCAATTCGAAGAGGCCGTCCACGCCGTGATCCTGGCGAAAGCGGGTGCTTTGATCGAGCGTGACGACCGGATTCGGCGCCGTCTTGATCGGCTCATACGTGACGTAGTTTTTGCGTTCGAGCGAGAAGTCGTACGCGCGCACGGCAGTGTGCAACGACAGCGAATCGTTGAAGCGGTGATCGAGCGATACAGTCGCGCTCTTCGCATCGACATCGTTATAGGACGTGTTCGCGGCGTCGGCCGAACCGTAGTACGTGTTGATCGGCACGTTGACCGGGCGGCCGAGATAGGCGGGCAGACCCTGATCCGAGGTGCGGCGGTCGTGCAGATAATCGGCTTCGAGATTGAGGATGGTGTCCTTGTCGATGCGGAATTGCGCGGACGGCGCCACGGCCTGGCGATTCAACTGGAACTGGTCGCGAAAGCTGTTCGAGTTTTCGGCGACGCCGGTGATGCGAAAACGCGCGGCGTCGTTCGCATTCCAGCCGAGATCGAATTCGCCGCGCCGTTCGCCTTCGGTGCCGAGCGTCACGCCCACGGCCTGCTGTGGATTGGCCGTCGGCTTCTTCAGTACGCGGTTGATCAGGCCGCCGGCCGAGCCGCGTCCATAGAGCACGGCCGCCGGCCCCTTCAGCACGTCGACACGTTCGACGTTCGACAGATCGCGATAGTAGAGCGCATCGTCGCGAATGCCGTCGACGTATTGATCGGTGATGCTGTTGAAGCCGCGCAGGGTGATCTGGTCGCGCTGACCATCGCCGACCGAGAAACCGATGCCCGGCACGTTGCGCAACGCGTCCTGCAGCGAGGTCGCGTTCTGTTCGTCGAGCAGCGCGCGCGGCACGACGTTGACCGTCTGCGGCACGTCCATCAGCGACATGTTCATCTTGGTCGCGGTGTTCGAAGTGTTCGAGTCGTACGAGCGGTCGGCCGCGGCCTTGACGGCGATGGCGGGCAGCGTGCTGTCGGCCGCGCCGGCAGCGGGCGTAGCTTCCTGCGCCAGCAAAGGTTTGGCGCTGGCAAGAGAAGTGGCGAGCAGTAGCGCGCGGTAAGTATTCTTTTTGACGTTCATGGCGACGTTCTTCGAGTATGGATGGGTAGTGTTTTTGGTTTTGACGTGCAGCGTTCAGCGGAAGCGCCAATACAAAAGCGCCAGACGTGCGCAAAGAAGGCGCAAGCAGGCGCGCACGGCCAGGCAAAGGGCGTGTGGTCAGTCAGGCGAGACGAAGTGGTGATTTCCCCTGTTGCTGTTGAATGAATTCGAAAGTCGAAACGGCCGGGGCGCCGTGCGTCAACGCAAGATGCGCTGGCGTGACATCGGCTGCCTCGGAATGGCATGTCGATGTGGGGATGGGAAGTGCAGCAGAAGCCGGATCAGTGCCCGGCTTGTAATATCTGGAAAGTATAAACGAGAACGATTCTCGATTGTGCGAAATGAATGGAAAATGCGGGTTTTTTGCAGGGATTTTTTTCGGCGAAATGAAAGCCGATGCCCCGAACGCGAACTGTCACCCGGTGACGGTAAGCGGCGCGCGACCGGCGTGCAACCCGTCCGGCGCCGCCGGCCCTACTGCTCAAAGCTCAATCGGCGTGACGCCGTGCGCGGGCGCCGGGGCGCAACATCGAAAGTAGCGGCCAGCCGAGATTCACGCCCAGACTTGCGATGACGATCAATGCCATACCCGCGAGTTGCGGCAGCGACAGCGCTCGCCCGTACACAACCGCATCGACCACGATCGCCGTCAGCGGATAGACGAATAGCAGCACGGCGATGATCGGCGTGGTCAGTTTCGGTAGCGCGCCGTAGATCAGCACGTATGACAACCCCGTATGCAGCACGCCCATGCCGACCAGCCAGAACCACTGCATCGGCCCGATATGCACGGCGGTAAGCGGCGCAATGAAGGGCAGGCACACCACGCCGACCGCGCATTGCGCGAGCGTCAGCAGATGCGGTCGCAGATTGCCGAGTCCCTTGGCGATCAGCGTGACGCTCGCATACAGCACCGAACCTGCCAATGCTTCTCCGATACCGATCAGATAGCTTGTATGTCCCTGCAGATTCACGGTGGCCGCGACGCCCGAAGCCAAAACTAGCCCGACGAACGCGGTTGCGATCCAGCCGAGCCGGTCGGCGCCGAGGCGCTCGTTGAACAGCGCCGCGCCCATCAGCACGACCCAGAACGGCTGCACATGAAACACCACGGTCGCCACCGCAATGCTGGTGCGATGGATTGCGTCGAAGAAACCGACCCACTGCGTGACCATCAACACGCCGGAGATCAGCGCGAGCGCGACGGTGCGCCGCGTGAAATGCGCGCGTGTGAAGAAACCTTTCCACGCGCAATACGCCGCGAGCGAGAGGAAGCCGAACAGGCAGCGAAAGAACACCAGCGTCAGCGCGCCGAGCCGCGCTTCCTCGACGAAGATGCCGAGCGTGCCCATCAGAAGCCCGCCGCTGGCCAGCGTAATGGCGCCTTGTTGACGTTGGGTGAGGGACATGCGAAGCGGCTCCGGAAGTGAGTCACATAAGGTGGAGTCACGAGTATCGCGCGGCTTGCGCGGCATGGACAAACGAATTAAATTGAGTAATTCCATAAGCTGGATTGATAAATCATGCACCCCGAATTCGACGTCGATTTGCTGCGCACCTTCGTCGCGGTGGTGGAAACGGGCAGCTTCACGAAGGCTTCGACGACCGTGCATCGCTCGCAGGCGGCAGTCAGCATGCAGATCAAGCGGCTCGAAACCATGCTCGGCACCACGCTGTTCGCCCGCAATACGCGCAATCTCTCGCTCACGCGGCCCGGCAATACGCTGCTCGAATACGCGCGGCGCGTGCTGGCGTTGCATGAGGAGGCGTGGTCGGCGATCGTGCGGCCCGAGGTGACCGGGCGCGTGGTGCTGGGCGCACCGGACGACTACGTGTCGTCGCTGCTGTCGCCGGTATTGCGGCGTTTTTCGAATCTGTATCCGCACGTGGAGATCGAGATCGTCTGCGCGCAGAGCACGTCGCTCGCGCCGATGCTGGCGGACAACAAGATCGATCTCGCCTTCGTTACGCGTGACCGAAAATTGCGCGGCGAGTTCGTGCGCAGCGAGCCGATGGTGTGGGTAGGGGCGTCGGTGGATACGCCGGTGCTGGCGGCGTCGCCTTTGCCAGTTGGGCTTTACGAGCCGGGTTGTGTCGCGCGCCAGCACACGCTGGCTGCGCTGGACGGCGCGCATATCCGCTATCGGGCGGCGTTTAGCAGCGCCAGTCTGATGGGTTTAGTGGCGACGGTGGACGCGGGGCTGTCGGTGATCGCACTCACGCGATGCAGCGTGCCGCCGCGGCTGGCGATTCTCGGCGAAGCGCAAGGCTTGCCGAAGATCGCGCCGCTGGAAATCGTGGTGGCGCGCAGCGCCAAATCGGACCGGCCCACGTGCGATTATCTGGCCGCGCAGATGGTGCAGGATTTGTCGCTGCGCCCGCAAACGCGCGGGGCTTAACCGCGCCGCTCAACTACGCGGATAAGCCGTCACTTCACCATCCACCGCAAGCCGCACGTGTTCGCCCGGCCGCGGCGACAGATAACCCGGCACGCGAGCGCGCACCACGGTCCGCGCGCCGGACTGCAATTGCAGCGCGACGCCCGCGTCCTGCCCCTGAAAGATCACCTCCTGCACGACGGCGTCATAGGACGCCACGCCATTCGGCATCGTTTCTTCAGCACGCAGCAGACGGATCTGTTCAGGCCGCACCATCACATCGACTGCGCCATTGCCCATCGGCTCGCACAGCGCCAAGTCGCCGAGCTCGCAGTCGACGCGATCGTGCTTGACGACGCCCGGCAACAACACCGCTTCACCGACGAACGACGCGAGTTCACGCGTCACCGGCCGGCGGTACAGCGTCTCCGGCGTGGCGGTCTGGATCAGCCGGCCGTTCCACAGCACCGCAACCTCGTGACCGAGCGACAGCGCTTCCGATTGATCGTGCGTGACAAGGACCGCCGTTGCGCCCGTCGCGGCCAGGGCGCTTGCCACCGCTTGCCGCGTTTCGAGCCGCAAGGCGGCGTCGAGCGAGGAGAAAGGTTCGTCGAGCATCACCAGCGTCGGCGACGGCGCGAGCGCGCGAGCCAACGCCACACGCTGCTGCTGACCGCCCGATAACTGCTGCGGCGCGCGAGCGCCGAAGTTCGCGGGCAAGCCGACCAGCTCCAGCAATTCAGCCACCCGATGACGTGCGCGCCGCTGCGTCCGCGGCAAGCCGAACACGATGTTGTCCGCCACGGACAGATGCGGAAACAGCGCACCTTCCTGCGGCACATAGCCGATGTGGCGCTGCTCGGAAGGCACATGCAGGTTGTCGCCAGCAACGAGGCGGCCGTCGATTTCGACGCTGCCACGATCCGCGCGTTCGAAGCCGCACAACAGCCGCAGCAAGGTGGTCTTGCCGCTGCCGGACGGTCCGAGCAGCGCGAGCAGCGTGCCGCGTTCGACGGAGAGATCGATGCCGTGCAGCACCGGATGGCCGTCGAACGATTTTTGCAGGCCGCGGATACGAAGTTCGCTCATGAAAATCCGATGGAAAAAGCGGGCGAGGGCGCGCGACGTTCAGCTGCGCTCGCCGAGTAATGCCGATTTGCCGAGCAATGCGAACAGGAGGCCGGAGGCGAACAGCGAAATGCCGGTGAGCAACGCCGCATAGGGCGCGGCGGCGGCGAACGCCATTGTCGACGTGTCGGCCCAGACCTGGGTCGCGAGTGTTTGCGTGTCGATGGGAGAGAGCAGCAGCGTCGCATTCAGCTCGGTGACGACCGAAATGAACACCATCGCCGCGGCCGCGCCGAGTCCAGGGCCCGCGAGCGGCAACACCACGCGGAACAGGGTCTGCGACCAGGTCAGGCCGAGTGCGCGCGCAGTCTCTTCAAGACGTGGCTGCGCCTGCATGAAGGCGGCGCGCACGCTCACCAGTGCCACCGGCATGAACAGCATCGCGTAAGCGATCACCAGCAGCGTCGCGCTTTGATAAAGCGGTTGCAGTGCATGCACCGCGAGCGACACGATGGCCAGCGCGATCACCAGCCCGGGTATGCCTTGTGCCAGAAACACGGTGCGTTCGAACAGCGTCGCGAAACGCGTCGGATAGCGCACCAGCAGGAACGCGAGCGGCACCACCAGTAGCGTGGTCAGCAATGCGGCGGCGAGCCCGAAACCGAGCGACGAGATCGTCGCGTTGAACAGCAGTTCGGGCGACACGTCAGCCGGGGTGACGGCGGCCGCGCCCGGTTGCGTAAGCCAGAAGCCGATCATGCCGAGCGGCACACCGAGCGTTGCGATCGCAAGCGCGGCAAAACCGGCGACGACGACCCAACGCCACGCGCCGAGGTCGTAGCGCAACACCGCGCGACGTGTGCCGCGATCGACGCGTTCATAACGCGCCGCGCCGCGTACCCGAAACTCGAAGGCCAGCACGACGAGGCAGATCACGATCAGCAGGCACGCGAGCAGCGAAGCACCACCGCCGTCGAAACTGGTGCGGTATTCCGCGTAGATTTGCGTGGTGAAGGTGCGAAAGCGCAGCAGCGTAAACGCGCCGAATTCAGACAGCACGCCGAGTGCCACCAGCAGCATGCCGCCGAGCAGCGCAGGGCGCAGTTGTGGCAGCACGACGCGAATGAACGTGGTCCAGCGGTTGCAGCCGAGCGCGCGCGCGCTTTCTTCGAGCGCCGGGTCCATGCTGCGCAACGCCGCGGCCACCGGAAGATAAACGAGCGGGAAATACGCGGAGCTCAGCACCAGCAACGCGCCGTTGAAGTCTTGCAAATCCAGGCTCAGCGACACCCAGGCATAGCTCGAGATGAAGGCCGGCATCGCGAGCGGTGCGGCGGCGAGTACGGCCCAGATGCGACGTCCCGGCAAATGCGTGCGTTCGACAAACCATGCGGCCGCCGTGCCGATGGCAGCGCAGACGAGCGTGGTCGATACGGTGATCAGCAGCGTGTTGACCAGCAGTTCGCCGACGAGTGGCCGGAAGATCAGATCGACCGCCTCGCCGATGCCGAAGCTCGCCGCGCGCCAGAAGGTAAACGCAATCGGCAGCAACACCAGCAAAGCGCTGAGTGCTGCTGCCGCGAACAAACCGCGCGGCGCGCGCGAATGGGCGCGCGCCGGGGCGGGGGTTACAACCGGAGGCCCGGCTGACACGGCATCGCTCATTTACAGTAAGCCTGCCTGGCGCAGCAACTTGCCTGCCTGGCTGTCGTCGCCGAGTTGCTGGATCGTCAGCGCCGGTGGATTCAGTTCAGCGAAGGGCTTGAGGATCGGGTCCGGCGCGACACCTGCGTGCAGCGGATATTCGAACATGACGTGGCTGTTCGCCATCAACTTTTGCGCGCGTTCGCCGACCAGATAGGCGAGAAACTTCTGCGCGCCGTCCGTGTTGTGCGCGGACTTCAGCACTGCCGCGCCCGACACGTTCACCAGCGCGCCGACGTCGCCGTTGCCGAAGTGATGAACCGCGCTGCGGGTTTTCGCGTCGCCGAGTTCGGCGTGCAGACGGTCCCAGTAGTAGTTGTTGATCACACCGGTAGCCACGCCGCCACGATTGACCGCGGCGACCACGCCTTCTTCGTCGTCGAAAATCTGCGCGTTGGCTTTCAGGCCCTTCAGCCATTGCACGGTTTGCGCTTCGCCCTTCAGCGCGAGTACGGCGCTCACGAGCGGCAGGAAGTCGGCGTCGCTCGGTGCAATGCCGACCTTACCTTTCCATTCTGGCTTGGCCAGGTCGATCAGCGATTGCGGCAGTTGCGATGCTTGCAGCTTGGTCGTGTTGTAGGCCAGCACGCTTTCACGCGCGGTCACGCCGACCCATGCGCCGGTCGGCGAGTTGAAACGCGCCGGCACGGTAGCGAGGGTCGAACCGTCGACCTTGTTCAAGAGGCCTTTCTCTTCGAGCAGCGTCAGCTCGGGCGAATTTTCCGTGAAATACACGTCGGCGGGCGTCGCTGCACCTTCCGCGACGATTTGCGCGGCCATCGCCGGGCCTTCGCCGTTGCGGATCTTCACCGAAATGCCCGACTGCTTTTCGAAGTCCTTGGCGAGCAGATTGACGACCTGCTCGTGCTGCGCGTTGTAGAGCGTGATCGACGCAGCGTGGGCCGTCGACGGTACGGTCGCGAAGGCGGCCAGCGTGAGGGCGGCAGCGCTGCTGACGAGGCGCAGGCGAGTGCCAAACCAGGAATGAGCCATGATCCTAAAATCCGTTAGTGATGTTGTTGGTCTTTGATGCGCCGCCTGCCTCGCGGCCGGCGGCTTGCTTTGCGACTTACTTCGTGGCTTGCATTACGTCTCGAACAACCCCGCGCCGATGTACGAACCCGGCTTCGCGCCCGGCGGCACCGCGAACACCGCGCTGCCTACGTGCGTCGTGAACTGGTTCATCATGTCGAACTTCGCGAGCTTGTCGTTGATCGGAATGAAGCCGGTACGCGGGTCGCTCTGATGAGCCACGAAAATCAGCCCCGCGTCGTATTCGGTTTCCTGACGCCATGGCGGCCAGCGCTCGATGTAGAAGTTCGTGCCGTCGTTGTACGAATAGGAGCGGCGCAGAATCTGCGCACCGTTGTTGCTCGCCTGATTCGACAGACGCACATGCGAGTTCTCCGGAATCACCGGATTGCCGTCCTTGTCCTCTTCCTTCAGGTCCACGGCGTCGAACTCGTTTTTCTTGCCGATCGGCGCGCCGCTATATTTGTGACGGCCGAACACCTGCTCCTGGAAGTCGACTTCAGTGTTGTCCCAGTGTTCGAGCGTGATGCGGATGCGCCGTACCACGGTGTAGGTGCCGCCTTCCATCCAGGGCGCGTCGGCGGTGGCGCCGGCCCAGACTAATTCGTTCATCAACTGCGGTTTCGCGGTCGACGGATTGTTGGTGCCGTCCTTGAAGCCCATCAGATTGCGCGGCGTCTGGCCGCGCGGACCCGACAGGAAACCGGATTGGCCCCAACGCATCGCTGCGGCGCCGTACGCGAGACGCGCCAATTGCCGGACCGCGTGAAACGCGACCTGCTGATCGTTCGCGCAGGCCTGGATGTACAGGTCGCCGCCGGTTTTTTCGGCGATGAGCTGGTCGCCGTTGAAGCGCGGCAGATCGACGAGCGCGGCGGGGCGGCGCGAGGCGAGGCCGTAGCGGTCCTTGCCGTCCTTCGTGAACAGACCCGGGCCGAAACCGAACGTGATCGTCAGGCCGCATGGGCCGAGGCCGAGCACGTCGCCGGAATCGGGCGCGGCTTTGGTGTTGGTCGGGCTGTAGGCTGTGTCGTTGGCCTTGGCATCGGACTTCGTGCCGACCTGCGTATCAATCTTTGTGTCTGCCAGTGCTGTTTTGGCCGCGGCGCCGGTCGGCAGCGGTGCGGCTGTGGCGCCTTGCGTCAGGCGCGCGGCAGCGTCGGTCCAGGCACGCAGCAGCGCGATCACGTCTTCGCGTTTCTCGGTCGTCAGATCGAGCGCGGCAACGTACGTGTGACTCTGCTGGGGCGTGACGATGCCGCCTTGATGCAAGCCGTAGAACGGCTCGACCGCCGTCTGCGGATCGGCACCGTGCGCCGGCGTCTTGCCGAGCGCGGCCTGGGCGACGCCGGTCGCACCGAGGCTCGCGCCCGCTGCGACCACCGCACTGCCGGCCCTCAGAAAACCGCGCCGAGAGGGCCGCGGGGGTTGATCGTTTGCCATGGTTCCTTCACCTTCATTTGGCCGTGGGGAATGCCTGGGTTGCGTTCCGGCTCGTTGGCCGGATCTGCGTCCTTCTTTGCTGCGTCTACTTCGCGATCACCAGGGTGTTCACGTCGTCCTGCACGTAGTAGAAACCGTCGCCTTCAGGCGTCATCGCGAGACCGAACAGGTCGCCGTTGCCCGGGGGCGATTGCGCCTTGTCGGTGTCGATCCAGCGTGCGTAGATCTGCTTGCCGCTGGCCGGATCGATTTCGACGATCTGGCCGTTCAGCGCGTTCGTGACGAGCAGGTGGCCGTTCGGCGCGGTGACCATTGCAAGCGGGCGATGCAGCAGACCGTCGGCGGTCAGTTGGCGGCCCACGCCTGCGCTGGTGTCGCGCGTCATCGGTTCGTCGATTTCGGTGATGCGGTTGCCGATTGCATCGGACACGTACAGCAGTTTCTGATCGTTCGAGAGCGCGAGTCCGGTCGGGCCGACGAGGAACACGCCCTTATCGGCCTGTGCGCCGAAGCCGCTGCCCACCACGGTTTCCTTCTTGACGACGGGAGCCTTGCCGGCCGGCACGTCGAGGTCCAGACGCAGCACGGTGGCCTGCTTGAACACCGGCGGATTGCCGTTCGCACCGCCCACGCCGAAGCCGGCGTTGCTGACGAACAGCGTCGCGCTGGTGCCGTTATCGACGACCGCCATGTTGCCCCACGGATCGTTGATATTCGGGCTGCTGATGGCCGATGCAACCTTGCCGTTCGGATCGATCACGATCAGGCAGCCGGCGCCCTTGGTGCCGGTGGTGCCGTCATTGCTCGGCGTGCTGCCGACGATCACGTAGCCCGACTTGAGCATCGTCATCGCGGTCGACAGGCCGATGCCGCCCGGGCATTCCTTCAGATCGCGCGGCACCGTGGCGAACACCGTCATCTCCTTGGTGTCCGGGTGATAGTTGATGATCGTGCTGCCGGTACCCTGCAGATTGGTCGAGTTATTGAAGTTGCCGACCAGGACGTCACCTTGCTTGACGGTGCCTGCCGTCACCGGAGCGACCACCACCGCGTACGGATTCTGGTCGCCGTTCCCCGGCACGGTGTTGATCAGCGTGGTGTGATGCTTGACGGTTTCGAGGAAACCTTGCGGTTCGGCGTGCGCGAGGCCGGCCGTCGCGAATGCGGCCGTGCTGACTGCGGCGGCGATCAGGGCGCGCGCGGCGCGCGGCGAAAACTTGCGCGTGGGATTGTTCATGAGTGAGCCTCGGTGCCTGCGCACAAAGCGGTAGTTGCGGTCATGATCGAAAGCATGGGATTCGATGGGTCTTGAGCGTGTGTGGTGATGGCGAACGGCATCAGAACGTAATGTTGGTCCGCACGCCGATGACGAACGTATTGCGCAGCGGCTGCGTCGGATCGCTCGGGTTCTGGCCGGCGCCGGCATTGAACGTATATTGAGCGTCGGCCTGCAGTTGCCACCACGGGTTGACCTGATACTGGTAGGTCGCTTCGAGCGTGGTTTCGCTGGTGCGCACGCCGTAGGGGCCGCCGCTGAATGCCAGGTTATCCTGATCAAGACCATTCGCGTGGTTGCCGATCTTGATGTAGGTGAGCGCGATGCCGGCGCTGTCGTTGTCGCGACCGACGAACGGCGCCTTCAGCACGATGCCGAGGTTGGCCGCGACGCTCACCAGATTGCGGTCGCCCGGCGCCCCCATCACGCGCGCGAAGACGTTGAGGCTGCGCGGTTCGTCCGGATCCTGGCGCCAGATCATCTGGTCGGCAACCGCGTAGAAGCTATAGTCGCCATGATGATTCTGCGCGACGCCGGTCGTCGCCGGGTTCGCGAGCGAGAGGCCGGTGTTGTCGAAGCGCTGATCGGCGAAGCTGCCGTTGTTGTACCAGACGCCGAGCTTGTAGGTGCCGGGCAAACCGCCGCCGCCCGCACTGACCATTTCGCCGTCGGCCGGCTGGTTGATCGCGTACTGCAACTCGCCGATGAACAGCGTGCCGTTGTGCAGATTGAAGTTGGTGCCGCTCTTGTTGTTCGGGTTGTTGCCGAGCGGATCACCGTCGAATACGCCGGCGAGCGCCGTCAACGAAGGCGTGATCTGTCCGCGCACGCGCACGCCGAGGTCGGCCAGCGGATAAGCGGGACCGCCGGACGGCATATCGTAGGACGGCAGGGCAGGCCAGCCGAACATCGTGTTCACGAACAGCGCCGAATTCGTACTGGTGATGAATTCCTGGTCGATACTTTGCTGACCGACCTTCACGTCGATGCGCTTGTTCAGGAACGACTGCTGGTACCACAGTTCCCACAGGCGGGTCGTGTCCTGGGCTTCAATGCCGCTCGCCGTATTCAGCGTGCCGAGCTTGTTGGCGCTGAGGTTGGCCCCGTGGATCTGCAAGGCGCTGACGTTGAACAGGCCGCCCGGCAAACCGAACGCCTTTTGCGTGTCCATCTGCACGGTCGCCGTGGTCAGGCCATCGTAGTCCGCGCCGCGCGCGAGACCGCCGCGGACATTGGCGAGCACTTCGCTGGTTTCCGTGAGCGTGAACGTCACGCCGTATTTGCCCAGCCAGGGGCGCAGACCGCCGATGTCGCCGAGCATCGTCGGGCGATTCCAGAACCCGGTCCACTGATTCGTCTGCGTCGCCTTGATGTTCAGGTCGGCTTCGGGCGCTTCCGGCGCGGCATCGGGATTGGCTTCCGCCATGACCGCGCCGGCGGTCAACGAGGCCCACGCGAAAGCCGTGCAAAGCGCGGCGCGGCGCAAGGAAGGCAAACGCGAACGGCGCGCGGCGCCGCCGCGCATGGCGGAGTCGTGAAGCGAGCGCGCCTGAACGGCGGGCTCGACGGACTGAGCGAACTTCATCGAAATCCTTATTTGTGTTGTATCGACTGATCTGACTATCGCGGCGCTACGTCACCAGGTGCCTGCGATGTGCCGCATCGGTTCGCGACGCCTGATGCGGCAGATGGCGAGATCGTACGCATGCGGAATAGGTGCGTCAACACAAATGCTGTCTCTTATACACATCTCCGAGCCCACGAGACCTCTCTACATCTCGTATGCCGTCTTCTGCTTGAAAAAAAAAACTTGAAAAAACAAAGCATATCAATCTCATATTCAGTCTCACACTGTATGTACATGGTAATGCCACTCTTGTATGAAGAC
>CABFVV010000081.1_pt1 | contig 42559 bp, 44 predicted proteins | sample 8864751 | NCBI WGS metagenome assembly CABFVV01 (sample SAMEA5735770, study PRJEB23740) | soil metagenome | biome: forest; feature: forest soil; material: soil | place: USA | collected 2013-10-13 | depth 0.1 m | reverse complement strand
CACCCGGCACGTGGCTGAACACGTTCCGCAAAGATATGCAGAGCGTGTTGCTGGCCGAACTGGATGTTCGTTTACAACCGGTCGAGGGGCTGCTCGCCGCCCTTCGCACCTGCTAACTGGGACACTATGTCCAGATATCTCAATCTCGTTGTTTTTCTGGTAGGTCTGGCCGCGGTGTGCTGGATCGGTGGCGGCTACGTCGGCTCGAATGTGCTGGCGTTGGCGGTCACGCTGTTGATTGGCGCCTGCTACCTGGCAGGCGCGCTCGAGCTGCGGCGCTACAGCCAGGCCACGTCCACGCTGGCGCGTGGGGTTGCGGGCCTGTCTGGGCCGCCGCCCAGCCTGGGCGTCTGGCTTGAGCCCCTGCATCCCAGCCTGCGCAACGCGGTGCGCCTGCGCGTCGAGGGCGAGCGTGTGGCCTTGCCGGGCCCGGCGCTGACGCCGTATCTGGTCGGCTTGCTCGTCTTGCTGGGCATGCTCGGCACGCTCCTCGGCATGGTGGCGACCTTGCGGGGCACCGGCCTGGCGCTGGAAAGCGCGACGGACCTGCAAGCTATCCGCGATTCGCTCGGCGCGCCGGTCAAGGGACTGGGCTTCGCGTTCGGCACGTCGATTGCGGGTGTGGCCACGTCCGCGATGCTGGGACTGCTTTCGGCGTTGTGCCGGCGCGAACGGATCGATGCCGCGCAGTTGCTCGACGTGAAGATCGCGACGACCTTGCGCATCTACTCGCAGACCCATCAGCGCGAGGAAAGCTTCAAGCTCCTGCAGCGGCAGGCCGAGGTGATGCCCACGCTGGTCGATCGTCTGCAGGCGATGATGACGGCCATCGAGCAACAGAGCCTCGCCTTGAACGAGCGGCAGCTCGCCAGCCAGGACGCTTTCCACAGCAGGGCCGAGGTCACCTATACGCGCCTTGCTGCGTCCGTGGAGCAGTCGTTGAAGGAGAGCGTCGCCGAAAGCACCCGCGCCGCCAGCGCGGCGCTGCAGCCGGTCATGGCGGCCACGCTGGCAGGTCTCGCGCGCGAGACGGCCGCGATGCACGACACCGTCACGCATGCCGTCCAGCGGCAGTTGGATGGACTCTCGACTGGCTTCGAGGCAACCACCACCACCGTCGCGGGCATCTGGAACAAGGCACTGGAGGGGCAGCAGCGATCGAACGAGGCGCTCACCCAGCGTCTGGGCACGTCGCTGGATCGATTCACCGAGACTTTCGAGCAACGCTCGGCTGGCCTGCTGGAAGGCGTCTCCGCGCGCCTCGACGCAACTGCGGGCAACGTGTCGGCAGCGTGGAACGAGGCGCTGGCACGGCAAGAACAGGTCGGCGAGAAACTGGCGGGACACAATCAGCAAGCTTTGGCGGCGGCCGCTGCAACCTTCGAGCAGCACTCGGCGTCACTGTTCGCCGCAGTGGGCCAATCGCATACGGACTTGCAGACGGAATTGGCCGCGCGAGATCAGCAACGATTGGCGATCTGGACCGAGACACTCGGTTCGATGGCCGCTACGCTGAACAAGGAATGGGAGCAGGCGGGCACGCTTAGCGCGAGCCGCCAGCAGGAAATCTGCGATGTACTCGCACAGACCGCGCGCGACATCTCCGCTCAAACCCAGGCACACGCGAGCAGCACGATCGCAGAGATTGACCGGCTCGTGCAAGCGGCCGCGGAAGCACCTAAGGCCGCGGCGGACTTGCAGGTGGAACTGGCCGCGCGAGATCAGCAGCGGTTGGAGGCCTGGACCGCGGCACTTGGTTCGATGGCCGCTACGTTGAACAAGGAATGGGAGCAGGCGGGCACGCTTAGCGCAAGCCGCCAGCAGGAGATCTGCGAGACGCTGGCGCAAACCGCACGCGACATCTCGGCCCAAACACAAGCACACGCGAGCAGCACGATCGCTGAGATCGACCGGCTCGTGCAAGTGGCTGCGGACGCCCCCAAGGCCGCAGCAAACCTGCAGGCAGAACTCGCCGCACGGGACCAGCAGCGGCTGGCCGCCTGGACCGAGACGCTCGGCTCCATGGCCACCACGCTGAGCAAGGAATGGGAGCAGGTTGGCACGCACAGCGCCAGCCGGCAGCAGGAGATCTGCGACACGCTCGCACAAACCGCACGCGACATCTCGGCCCAAACACAGGCGCACGCGAGCAGCACGATCGCCGAGATCGGCCAGCTTGTGCAAGCCGCGTCGGAAGCTCCGAAGGCTGCAGCCGAAGTCGTCGCCGAATTGCGTCAGAAGCTCTCAGACAGCATGGTCCGCGACACCGCGATGCTGGACGAGCGTAGCCGCCTGCTGGCAACGCTGGAAACCCTGCTCGATGCCGTCAACCATGCGTCCACCGAACAGCGCACGGCCGTCGACGCGCTCGTCGCCACATCGGCGGATCTGCTGGATCGTGTCGGCGCCCGTTTCACCGACAAGGTCGAACTCGAAACCGGGAAGCTGGGCGCAGTGGCCGCGCAGGTCACCGGCAGCGCCGTCGAAGTGGCGAGCCTCGGTGAAGCATTCGGCGCGGCCGTCCAGGTGTTCGGCGAGTCGAACACCACGCTGGTCGCGCATCTGCAGCGTATCGAAGCCGCGTTGGACAAGTCCCTCGCGCGCAGCGACGAACAGTTGGCCTATTACGTTGCCCAGGCACGAGAAGTCATCGACCTGAGCATCATGTCGCAGAAGCAGATCGTCGAAGACCTGCAGCACCTCGCGGGCAAGCGGGCGTCCGTCGGAGCTGAAGCGGCATGAGCGAGGAAATCGACGGCGGCGTGGAGACCACGGCGCCCATCTGGCCCGTCTTCGGCGACCTGATGTCGGTGCTGCTGGGCGCGTTCGTGCTGATCCTGGTGGGCGTCATCGGCGTGCAACTGGAACTCTCGACCCGGCTTGCGCAAGAGGTCAAGCAGCGTCAGATGGAAACGCAGCGCCGCAAGACCCTGGAGCAGGCGCTGGCAGGACCGCTGGCAGCGGGCCGGGTCACGCTGGTCAACGGACGCATCGGCATCAACGGCAGCGTGCTGTTCGCACTGAACTCCGACCAATTGCAGCCCGAAGGCCGGGACGTCCTGAAGAGCCTGGCGGGGCCGCTCTCCGCCTACCTCCGGGCCAATGACCAGATCCTGATGGTGAGCGGCTTTACCGATGACCGGCAGGTGCGGGAGGCTAACCGTCGCTTTGCCGACAACTGGGAGCTCTCGGCCCAGCGCGCGCTGACGGTGACTCGTTCGTTGATCGATGCAGGCGTTCCCGCCTCGTCCGTATTTGCGGCCGCGTTCGGCTCGCAGCAGCCCGTCAGCTCGAATGCCGACGACCAGGGCCGGGCGAAAAACCGGCGCGTGGAAATAGCGCCGGTCCCGAGGCCTTCGAGCGCAACGGTGAAGCCTCGTGAGTAGTGTGAGTCATACGAGTCGTGGCGCCGGCGAGGTGACAGGCGGCGCCCGGGCAACGCTCGACGCATGGCGCGAGCGCGGCGCCGATCGGCTGGATCCCATCCGCTTTCATTTCATCGAGGCGCTGGATAGGCGGGCAGCCGGTTATAGCGGCGAGGCGCGGCGTCTCCTGGATGAGAGGCTCGCCAAACTGATCGAGGCGTATGCCTTCGATCTTGAACGCGCTGAGCCCAGGGCGGTCGATGCTGATGCCGACGCCGACATCGGCACCAAGGCATCATCCGATGAACCCGCTCGCGGAACGCTTGCCGGACTGATCGACTACATCGCCAGTCATGCGCCTGCAGGCGGTGACGGCCTCACAGCGGGTAGCGTCACGCCCCGGCCATCGTCCTATCCGGAACTGGAGGCGCTCGACTACTTCAGGGAGACCTGGTCCAAGGTCCGGTCCGAGAAACAGTTGCGGCAGTCGCTGAAGAAAGCGCCGGGCAATGCCGGTCCGCTCAACTCAAGCAGTCTCGTACATCGATCGCTCTCGTTGATGAGCGAGTTGTCGCCGGGGTATCTCCAGCAGTTCCTGTCGTACGTCGACGCCTTGTCGTGGATGGAGCAGATGAACGGCGGCGGTGCCTTGCCGGCTAAAGATGCGCCTCGCGCCACAAGCTCCAAAAAGAATACCAAGGGCAAATCGCGTTAGCGCGAGGGCAGATCTGTCGAGCCCCTGGGCCACCACAATCCGGCCAAAAGCAATCCCCCGGTTTGCGCCGCTTTAACGTCCGAAATCGCGATTTAGCAGAAAGACTCTACTTGGGATAATCAGATTGTACTGGCTAGTTAAAATCTGAAAATGCCCGAATCCCCGCTGTCTGATGAAGATTGGCAACGCATTGCCCACCTGTTCCACCACGACACCACACCGAGAGTCGGCCGGCCACGGCGAGATCCGCGCGAGATCGTGAACGCCATACTGTGGATCGTTCGCAATGACGAAAAGTGGCAGCGTCTCCCCGCAAGCTTTCCGCCATCGCAAACCTGCTACATCAAATGGCTGGAGTGGCGACGCGCCGGCATGATGTCGAAGGTTTTCGCCGAACTTGGCATGACCGAGCAGTTGGGGCGTTCAGACTGTACGCAATGTTGAAGTCGTGAAACAGGACAAGAAGAATCGAAACGCCGCGGATCACATCTATCCGCAGGTTGCGCTGGCCAACGCTCGTCATGTTCGAGCCGAAGTCCACTTCACGAATACCGCACCGACCTCCCGCAAGACAGCCTCCCGACCGGGCATGTCAAGCGCGGGCGCATCGTAGCAGGCTGCGATCAAAAGCGGTGTGCTGCACGCGGGCCTCGATTCCAGCTCACCATAAAAAACGGGCCAGTCCTATGTAGAACTGGCCCGCTCACAGCGCAAAAATCACGTCTGAGGATTCGTACCGTCTGCAGCCTGGGCGTTGTCGGCGTCGTCCTGCTTCTCGCCGTCTTTCTTCTCGACCAGCGACTCCAATGCACCGGCGCCTTCAAAGCCGGCAATCGCTGCAATGCCTTTCGTTAGCAAACCTGCTTCCGGATCGACTTTTTCTGCTGCTTCAACGGCCGCTACTGCTCCAGCGATCTTGCCTACTTCGTCCAAGAGTCCCATTTCGCCCTCCGCGAGAAAAAGTGAAGTGCCATCCTCTCACGAACTCCGCGGCTTGTCGCCAAATGTAAAATTGACTTACCAGTTTGCGGCCGCCCCGAAATGACATTGAAAGAAATGTCCACTCCGTACGCCTAAATCGCCTTCGTCACCGGCGCGGTGGCCGCCGGATCGGTGATGCTGGTGTGGGCTGTTTCCACATGACCTGCAATGCGCCGCAACCAGCCCGCATTGCCTGCAACCGTCAATTGAAAGTCATACCACTGGCTGCTGCATGACAGGTCCCAATGCGCCTCCACACTGCTCCCCGCGGGCACGGTCAGCGTGCGCGGCGCCTGTCCATAGGCGACGTCGGCCGCGGTGACCGTGAGCGGCGCGCTCCCTGCGTTTGACAGCGTCACGTAGACATTGCCGTTGGCCACGTCGTAACAGGTCACGACATCCGGCTTTGCCGCGGCATCCGCCGTGGACGAACCCGCGAAGCGCCGGAAGTAGCCGTTCGGGCCATAGACGTTCACCATATAGTTACCGTTCACGTCGAATGCCCACGTATCGGTCAACTGCTTGCCGGCTTCGACGGTGTAGCGACGCGGCATTGCAGTCGGGTCGCCCGTGTACACCCAGAAATGCGCGCCCTGCGTGCCGGTGTTCGCAAACGTCAGCGCATACCCTTGCGACTGCAACTGCCCGTTCACATGCAACTCATACGGCAGCGCCCGCGCGGGCCGCGTGCCCGCCTCCTGCGCCGTCACCAGCTGCTGAGCAGTGCTGGCCGGCGCAGCCTGCGCCGTGGAACGCGCGCATTGCAGATCGGCCTGCGCGACGTAGGTTTGCGTGCTCGGCAGCGACGGCACGGTCGAATCCGATTTCGAAAAGTCGAGCGCCGTGGTCAGGTCGCCGCAAACGGCACGGCGCCACGGCGAGATATTGGTCTCGACTACGCCGAAACGCTTTTCGATGAATTGCAGCACCGACGTGTGATCGAACACCTGCGAGCAAACGAAACCACCCTTCGACCACGGCGACACGACCGTCATCGGTACGCGCGGGCCAAGGCCGTACGGCAGATTGTCGGCGGTATACGTGCCAGTCTGCGTCGCGCTCACGACGTTGTGCCGTTCGAGCGAGATGTCCACGGTGCTCATGCCGGAGCCGGGCACCGTAGGCGCCTGCGGCGGCACCACGTGATCGAAGAAACCGTCGTTCTCGTCGTACATGATGAACAGGACGGTCTTGCTCCACACGTCGGGATTCGACGTCAGCGCGTCGAGGATCGTCGAAATGTAATTGGCGCCATAGAGCGGCGTGAATTTCGGATGCTCCGAATACGCGGCGGGCGGCAACAGCCAGGACACTTGCGGCAGTGCGCGGGCCTGCACGTCGGCCTTCAACTGTGTGAGCGTGCGTGTGCTCATCCCACGGTTCTGCAGCGACGAACCCGCCGGCGCGTTCACGAAATTCTGGAACGAGGCCAGCATGTTCGTGCCGTAGTTGCCGCTGAAATTGTCGAAGCCGGTGCCTTGCTGATAAATCTGCCAGGAGATGCCGGCCGTTTCCAGCCGCTCGGGATACGTCGTCCAGTTGAAGGGCTGCAGCTTGATAGTATCGAACTGGTTGTCGATGTAGTCGGTGTTGTCGAGTAGCGGCCCGCCACCCGTGGCGAGTGGGTCGACCATCCCCGTCATTAGATACATGCGGTTCGGGTGCGTGTTACCCGGAATTGAACAGAAGTAGTTGTCGCACACAGTGAAGGCGTCGGCGAGCGCGTAGTGGAACGGAATGTCCTCGCGCACGTGATAGCCCATCGTCATGTTGGTCTTCTGCACGGCCCACTTGTCGGCACGGCCGCTGTCGATCGCGCCGTGCGTGGTGGCCCACGTATGCGGCAAGCCGCCGATGCACTGCGCGTTGACGTTCGGATTGGTCGTGTCGTAGCGGAACGGCGCGATCACCTTCGTCTGATCCTCCTGACGCGGCTGGAACCACACCGGCTGGCCATTCGGCAGCGTCACAGGGAAACGGTCGTTATAACCGCGCACACCGCTCAGGTGACCGAGATAGTGATCGAACGAGCGGTTCTCCTGCATGAACACGACAATGTGCTGCACGTCCTGGATCGTGCCCGTGACCGAACTCGGTTCGATTGCCAACGCCTTGCGAATCGATTCGGGAAACAGGGTGGTGGCGGCTGTCGCGCCAGCCAGTCCGGCGGACAGTTTCAGAAAATCTCGACGAGTTTTGGTGACCATGCGATGGACCTAATTTGAATTCTGGACTCAGGAGGCGGGCGGGACGAAGCCCGGCGGGCAACTCATGCGCGCATTCGCGACGGTGGCGTTGCCGCATGCTGCCTTGACCGGCGTGGACGATACGCCGTCGCCGCATGCGCTGAGCAGCGCTGCCGCAGCAATAGAACAGACGAGCGCAAAAAGCCGGAATGCCGACGTCGGCATGGAAGTCTCCGTGGAAATGAACGACGGACGCGATCGCGCGTCAGCAACCGCCGCGCTCTGGCGCAAGCGGTGCCGAGACAATAGTTTCGATTTATTACATGCGAGTGTCGTGCTGGAAAGCAGATGGACTACGTGTAATTGCTAGCGCTTGGGCGGCTGCGGGTTATTCGCGGGATTAGTATCGAACCGGGTGATGCTTTTAATGCCATCGTCACTGAGGAGTGCCGTCAATTCAGCTTCGATCACGTCGGCGATTTCCTTGCCGTATATCTCGTCGCCATTCACGTAGACAGTGAACGATTGCAAGTACTTCGCTTTCTTCTCCGGGTTCTCGATTGTCTGCCGGGTCCATTGATAAAGCGGATAGTTTTCCAAGCCCTGCTTTTCCGCTTCACTCACGTAGTCAGCGAAAGCGTCGAACTGACATTTCAAGGTCGCGTTGTGCTGGCGCAGCACATTGCGAAGCGCAGCATGCGAAGCACCTGCCGGGTCAGTGCGCAGATCGTTTGCAAGTTCAGGTGAGACGGTGATTCTTAGCTGGAATTGCCATGTGGGTTCCATGTGGACCTCGGTGTCGAATCATGAGCGCGCGCTAGCGGAGATGAGTCAGTGCTATTGGCAGTAGTCCAATTTCTTGGCATGGACCGGTTAATGCTGAATTACTCCGCCTATACATCTCGCATAATAGTATTACGGACGGCTTTCAATTACAAAAAGAGAATAACTCTTCTGTCAATTTTTCTCCGGACTTGCCGATAACAGGTGAACTGCCTTTACGTAAGCGTCGAGGCGGTCGGCCACCTCATTTTGACCATAACCAAAGAGGCATTAGAAGCCCATGTTTGCTCTGCGAAGGATTCTCCTTTTAGTCCCCATTGCCGCGCTCGCCGCTTGCTCGGTTGTCGCGCCGCCCTATTCGGCTTCCGTCGACAATATCCAGACGCTGAAGAACGCATCTCCCGTGGCAACGCGTCTCGGCGCTTTCACTAACGACCCAACCGATGGCAATCACTCATCGGTACAACTGCGTGCGAATAGCATGCGCTCGCCCGTTGGCGATTCGTTTGCCCAATACCTTTCGAGTGCTCTACAGCAGGAACTGACGATCGGCCGTGCGCTTTCACCCGACGCCAAGGTCGAACTGAGCGGCGTGCTGCTGAAGAATAACGTCGATGCCAACATCGGAACAGCCACGGGCACGATCTCCGCGCGCTTCATCGTCAAGCGTGGCGCCGAGGTGCGATACGACAGCGTGAAAACCGCGACGACGCAATGGGATTCGTCGTTCGCAGCCGCGATCGCGATTCCGCGGGCGACCCAGGAGTATCCGCTCATCGTCCAGAAACTGCTCGCGTCGCTCTATGCGGATCCCGCGTTCATGCAAGCCATCCATTAATCCCTCTTTTCTCAACGAGCAGAAATCATCATGAAGCTGATGCACTTTATTCGCAGTATCGCGGTCACCGGCGCCATTGCGTCGCTCGCAGGTTGCGCACACGACATCACCATCTCCGGCGACCCGGCAGCGCTCACAGCGTCTACTACCGCAGCAACGTCGACGGCTCAAACGCAGCCGATCAACAAGACGGTTGGGCTCGTCATTACCGACGAACTGCGCGCAAAGGAAGTCGTCTCGCCAGGCGGTGGTGGCGACAAGGTGGCCTACAAACCATATCGTGATCTGGAACTCCCGATCTACGTCGAACTCAGCCAGGTGTTCAGCAATGTTGTGAAGCTGAATGCCGCGCCTGATGAGGCAACCCTCCAATCAAAAAGCCTGAGCTATGTCGTCACGCCGACCATCTCGACGACATCTTCGTCGCCGAGCCTCCTGACCTGGCCGCCGACCGACTTTTCGGTGACGCTCGTGTGTACCGTGACAGATCCGACCGGCAAGCTCGTGACGAAAAAGGAAGTGACGGGCAACGGCCACGCAGAGTTTGGCGAATTCAAGCGCAACTTCGGTCTCGCCGCACAGCGCGCGACGATTGACGCCGTGCAGAAGTTGCAGGCAGCTATGCAGGATTCGCCGGAACTGCGTCAGTAAGAGCAGGCCGCCATGATCGGCGCCCGCTGGATTCAGCGGGCGCATCGACCTGAAGCTGCTGTCAGACAAGCAGTCCATCAGCATACTGCTCTCAATCCAGCAGTTTGAAACCCCGACCCTACCCATAGAGCAGCGCGGCAGGACGCTCGCCTCGATGGCATAGCTCGTGCTTTGTAGTCCATATGGTCAAGAGCTCAGTCGCTCTGCCTTACCCCACCTATCGACTTTAGAGCAGGCGCATGACATCACAAAACCCGCGTGAAAAACTTCCGCTTTCGTACGGCACAGACTATGAACAGTTGGCTGCCAGGTTCAGGCCGATCTTCAATCGGATCGCGGAAGGTGCGCTCGAACGCGAACGCACTCGCGCGCTGCCGTACGAGCAGATTGTCTGGTTGAAGGAAGCCGGGTTCGGCGCCGTCAGAGTGCCGCGCGAATACGGGGGCGCCGGCGCGTCGCTTCCGCAACTCGTGCAACTCCTGATCGAACTGGCCGAGGCCGATTCGAGTTTGCCGCAAGCGTTGCGTGGCCACTTCGCCTTCGTCGAAGACAGAATCAACGCAGCACCCGGCGCTGCACAGGAAAAATGGCTGCAACGCTTCGTGGCGGGGGAAATCGTCGGCAATGCGTGGACCGAAGTCGGCGCGGTCAAGATCGGCGACGTGATTACGCGTGTCTCGCGCCACGGCAATCAGTGGGTCGTCAACGGAACCAAGTACTACAGCACGGGCAGCATTTTTGCCGACTGGATCGACGTCTACGCCCAGCGCGACGACAACGGCGCCGACGTCATCGCCGCAGTGAGCACGCACCAGCCAGGCGTCAAACAAAGCGACGACTGGGATGGCTTCGGTCAGCGCACCACCGGAAGCGGGACGTCCGTATTCGAAAACGCCGTGGTCGACGAAGAGAACATCATCGACTTCGCCACGCGCTTCAAATACCAGACAGCGTTCTATCAACTCGTGCTGATCGCGGTTATCGCAGGTACTGGGCGCGCCGCATTGCGTGACATCTCGCATGAAGTGCGCAAACGCACCCGGGTGTACAGTCACGGCAACGCGCCACGCGTCAGCGAAGACGCCCAGGTGCAGCAGGTGGTCGGGCAAATAGCGGCACGCGTGTATGCGGCGGAGGCCGCGGCCGTGCGAGCCGCGGAACCCTCACAAAGAGCGTACGAAACGCGCTTCGGCGCGGACCGCGATGTTGAACACGCAGCGAACGTGGCGGCCGAAATCGAATCGGCAAAAGCCCAGGTCGCCGTGGCCAGTTTGATTTTGCAGGCGACCACCGACCTGTTCAATGCACTCGGTGCTTCGGGCACAAGCGAGAACAAACTACTGGACCGCCACTGGCGAAACGCGCGCACTGCAGCGTCGCACAATCCGCTGATCTATAAGGAGCGGATTGTGGGCGACTGGGAAATCAACCGCAAAGAGCCGCCCTTCGTCTGGCAGATCGGCAACAGCAGAACCGCGGCATAGTCCGCTACCGCCGCGAACGCGGCGATACACAGCAACAACGCAGCGACATGCGGACTGGTCTCGCGGCCGGTCTGCTTTGACTTCTAAATGCACGCAAAAGGCAGGACTGCGCCCACTATCCGCTATCACGCATGTGAGCTTACTTCTGCGCGGAAATCTGCTTCGCCCGAATCAAGCGCGCCCGCAACACATTGCGACTAATGCCCAGCAGCCTCGCCGCCTGAATCTGATTCCGGTTGCAGAAGTCGAACGCCACGCGCATCACCGTGTCTTCGATCTGTTCGAACAGATTGCCTTCCGCGCGATCGAAGAGATGGCGCAATGCCCCCTCCAGTCCTTCCAACGGCGTAGACGCAACAGGTTCACTGGCCGCTCGCCGCGCGGCGTGAATCCCGAACGACGACATCTGCAAATCGCCCTCGCCCAGCGAATCGCTGCGGCACACCAACAACGCGTAGTGAATGACGTTCTCAAGTTCACGAATATTGCCGGGCCAACTATGTTCCAGCAGCTTTCGCTCCGCGCGCGGCTCGATGTCGACGGGACCGTAGCCCAACCGGTTCCGATACTCTTCAATGAAGTAGCGGGCCAGCGGCAATATATCGCCAGGCCGATCGCGCAGCGTCGGTACAGCCAGATGCACGACGTTCAGGCGATAAAACAGGTCCTCGCGGAAATGGCCTGCCGCCACCGCGTCCTGCAAATGCACATTGGTGGCCGCCAGCACCCGCACGTCGATGGGAATGCTCCGGCGCGAGCCGAGCCGCACGATCTCACGCTCCTGCAACACGCGCAGCAGCTTGACCTGCATCGATAGCGGCAGATCGCCTATCTCGTCCAGAAACAGCGTCCCGCCATTCGCCGCTTCGAACCAGCCGGGTTTGGCGCAGAACGCGCCGGTGAACGCGCCCTTCTCGTGGCCGAACAACTCGCTCTCCACCAGCGACTCGGAGAAAGCCCCGCAATTGACCGCCACAAACGGGCCGTCCTTGCGAGCACTCAGGTTATGCACATGACGCGCGACCAACTCCTTACCCGTCCCTGTCTCGCCGATCACGAGCACGTTAGCGTCGCTCGGCGCCACCATGCGAATACGTTCGAGTAACGCCAGCGATTGCGGGTCCGAGAAGACCTGGACGGTCGCGCGAATCGAGGTGGTCAGCGTGCGCTTGTCGGGCATCGTCAACAAAGGCGGCACTTCCGTTCGCGCGATGGCTGGCCGGTCTGGCAACACGTGATTAAATGTGATCGCGAGCCGTTGCGCGATCTGCAGCGGCGTTTCAGTGACCGATGCCTCCGCGCTCGGTGGCAGAGAAGCCGGCGCGTCCGGCAGTACGTAGGTCGAATTCATATGGTCAAGGACACTCACTCCGCTACGTGCGGGCGTGGACCGTCCTCTGTCGGCTGACGGGCGTTGAACGGCATCGATCAGGGTTGCTTCCTCAAAAGCGTATTCTGAACATCTACCGCGACTTCCGATGCATTTTGTTGTGGTATCCAAAGTTGAATTGCTGCTTACGCAGCAGCATCGGTATGGATGCTGCCTCTGCACCAGCACCGCCTTCCCTTACTGCCTCCCAGGCAGCAGGCCTGTTGGAATACTGAAAGCGCGCGCGTCCATCGCTGACACCCGGCACTGCTTCTCCGGCAGCAGCACCGAGGCCATCTTGCTTCGCCAGCTTCATACGTCACCCTGCCCCGTAACTAGCCGGCCAACGCCGCGGAAATCGGCATCATGCCGGTCGATAAGATCTCTCAAGCCTTATCCGCGGAATGCGCAGCGAGCCGTTTTTCGAGGTGCGGGATCTCTTCACCCCGGACCGGCTTTCCCAGAAGAAAACCCTGCGCATGCGTGCATCCGCAGACGCGCACGAAATTCAACTGCTCCTGCGTCTCAATGCCTTCCGCCGTGGTGGGCATGCCGATTTCCCGTGCCAAAGCCACAATCCCGCGAACCACGGCCGCGGATTCGCGTCGATGCACAGACTCCTTCACGAACGAACTGTCGATCTTGAGCTTGTCGAATGAGAAGCGCACAAGCGTCGACATGGTCGAGAATCCGGTGCCGAAATCGTCGAGCGCGAGGCCGATTCCCAATGCGCGAAGCTTCTCGACGTTGTGCCGGGTGACGATATCGTCGCTCAACAACACCGTTTCCGTGACTTCGATATTCAGGCGCGCGGGCGGCAATCCCGTCTTGCCGAGGATCGCCTCAACCGCCGACGCGAACGATTCCTCCCGCAATTGCACCGGCGAAACATTCACGGCGACGCTCACTGCATCACGCCACGTGGCAGCTTCGGTGCAGGATTGCAGCAGCGCCCACTCGCCGAGTGCAAGGATGAGGCCCGTACGTTCGGCTGTGGGAATAAATGCGGAAGGAGAAAGCTCACCGCGAGTCGGATGCGTCCAGCGAAGCAGCGCCTCGCGGCCGGAAATCGTATCGTCGGCGAGATCGACGATCGGCTGGTACTCCATGCGCAGATCGCTGTAAGACTGCATCGCCCCTTCCAGATCGCTTCGCAGAAGGCTCAAACTTTCGTCGGAGGCGTGCCTGACGGCATCGAAGATAGAGAAGGCACTTTTGCCACTGCGTTTGACGGCGTACAACGCGCGGTCCGCGCAGATCAGCAATTGCGGTCCTGTCTTTGCGTGCTCGGGATAGAGCGAGACGCCCACGCTCGCACCGATATGCACCAACGCTTCGCTGAGTGTGAAAGGACGCGCCAGCGTTTTGACGATACGGTCTGCCAGCAAATGGACGTCGCGGGTCAACGCCGTGCCGTCGGTAATGGCGACAAACTCATCGCCGGCGAGGCGTCCGACCAGATCGCCGGCCGGCAGTACTTCACGCAATCGAATCGCCGCTTCCTGAAGAATCTGATCGCCGGCGGCGTGACCCAGGCTGTCATTGATAGCCTTGAAGCCGTCAAGGTCGATCAGTAGAACCGCGAATCGATGATTCAGTCGTAACGAGCCGGCCGCAGTGCGTTCCAGCAGAAGCTCGGTAATGCGGGCGCGGTTAGGAAGGCCAGTGAGACTGTCCTGGTGAGCCAGCCGATGACTGCTTTCGCGCGCCAGCAGTAAGGCAACGGTGTCGCGATTGCTGCGCAATGCCACAGTAAAGAAACCCGCCGCGCAAAACGGCGCCTGAAACAGCAGCACAAGTTTGCCGGAGCCGGGAGACAGCGCCGCCCCCCAACCCAACAGCCCGAGAATGAACGATATCTGGAGAAGCACCAGCCTGGGTGTGCCTGCGTTGCGTCCGGCCAATCCGCCGATCACACCCACCGCGCAAACGTTGCCGAGCAGAAAAAGTGTCTGATTTCCGCTGGTATTGCACAAAAAAGTGCCAAAGCCGAACAGGGCCGCCCAGAGAAGACTGGCAAAGAGAAAAGCCGAGGTAGGGGTGGGCAGGTTGCGGGCACTGCGCTCGCAGCACAGCCAGATCAACGCGAGACGCGTCATCAGCAGCGCGACCACGGCGCTGCCCCACCACGCGTAAAGGGCTCTTGGATAAAGATAGTAAGCGGTTGCGCAGACACTGATTTCGCAGATCGACGCAAAGACAATCGATGCGGTTCGCGTGAACAGGTTGGCAAGCAATATTTGCCGATTGTCGGCGCTCAGGTTCTGAGCGGAGGACACCACCCATTTGAAAAATGGAGACCTTGGTTCGCTGAAAGCCATGACCTACGCATTTTTAATGGTTAGTGGATCGAATCGGACACGCCTCGCAATTATTACGTAAACACAAAACGTCCGTTACAACGCAATGGCGCTGGCTTATTAGACACCCTTATTAGACAGCATTACGCCTGTGCAACAGGCAATGCGGCACCGCCTCTCGTCCGAAGACGTGAGTATCTCTTGCGGATTGCTTCACGCTCCGGCGAGAGAGGCGGTCATTCAGGCTATTTCTACGGGCACCCGTTTTGCCAGCGCACACATCAGTTCGTACCCGATCGTCCCGGAAGCGTGAGCGACGTCATCGATCTTGATCTGTTCCCCCCACAGTTCGACCTTTGAGCCGATCTGCGCACGCGGGCACGGTGTCAAATCGACAGTGAGCATGTCCATCGAAACACGGCCCACCACCTGCGTCATGACGCCGTCGATTGCGATTGGCGTACCCGTCGATGCGTGCCGTGGATATCCGTCCGCATACCCGCATGCGACCACACCAATGCGCATCTCGCGGTTCGCAGCGAAGGCACGGCCGTACCCAACCGTTTCCTCCGCCGACAATGACTGCACACCGATCACTTCGCTCCTGAGCGTCATCGAAGCGCGCAAGCCCACGTCGTCAATGTGACGCGACTGGCCGGTGGGCGAACCGCCATACAGCACGACACCTGGTCGCACCCAGTCACGATGCGCCTGGGGATGCCACAAAACGGCCGCTGAATTCGCGAGGCTTCGTTGACCCGGTATATCTTGAGTCACCGCATCGAAGCGATCCATCTGCCACGCCACGTCGCCGTCGTCAGCATTCGCGAAATGGCTCATCAACGTGATGTCCGCAATACCCGGAATCGATCTGGCCTGCTCCCACGCGGTGCGGTACGCGTCGGGCCGGAATCCGAGGCGATTCATCCCGGAGTTCATCTTCAGATGCACGTTGACACGCTCATGCGACGACGACAGGCGCAACAGATCGAGTTGCTCACGGCAATGCACGGCCATGGAAAGATCGAACTGCTGGGCGATTTGCACGTCACCTGGCTTGAACACGCCTTCCAGAAGAAGAATCGGCTTGGTCCAACCCAACTCACGCACACGGACTGCTTCGTCGAGATCGAGCAATGCAATGCCGTCGGCATTCGCGAGTGCCGGAAAAACGCGATCGATTCCGTGTCCATATGCGTTGGCTTTGACCACGGCCCAAGCCCGTGATCGAGATGCCCGTTGCTTGACGATGGAGAGGTTGTGGCTGACTGCGGCGGGATGAATCTGTGCAACGATCGGGCGTGGCATAGGAGGCGTTGAGAGCTGGTTTGGAAAGGGAATGGATGCCCGTTGGTAAAGACCAGTGTTACGGTCTATAGGCAGCTTTTTCCACTATCGTATCCAGCTCAAGCCAGTTTTTGTTACTGTATTGTTTTGATTTTTGGGTTTATCTATCCCTACTCACACGTTACGGATTCACGCCGGTCGCGCGGCAATAGAAAGTCCGCAGGTTGACGGGCCACGGCGTTCGCTGCATGTCCAGTTGCCGCTGCGACCATGACCGCAGTGACCCGTCACAACGCAGCATCCAACTCACGGATCGTCTGGTAAAGAACCCGCGTGCCGTCGAGCAACTGCTGTGGCTCGATCCACTCCTCCGGACAATGACTGCGCCCGTTCAGACACGGGATGAAGATCATCCCGATAGGGCCGGTCGGCGCGACATACACCGCGTCGTGCCCCGCACCGCTCGGCAGACGCATGGTGGCGTATCCCAACGCCCCCGCTGCCCGTTCGACGGCATCCATCACAAGCGGCTGGCAGTCGGTTGGTTTGGCGCGACTGACATGCGCCGCGCTTGCGGACACGCGCAATTCAGCGAGATCAGCCGTGGCGCCGGCCATCAGGTCTTCCGGAAAACATTCGAGGATTGCGTCGCTGTCGCTGCGGACCTCCAGCATCAGTTCGACATGCCCTGGCACCGCATTCGGCACGTTCGGCGTCATCGCAATCCGGCCTATCGTCGGTGTATGTGCTGGGTGTATTCCGGAAAGCAGCAGGAGATGCGCAGGTTGCTCAGATCGCTGGATTCAATCCGTCTGGAAATCAGAAGCAGGCAGTTGGGCGCCTCGGAATCCGCAGCGTATTCTGAGGTCGAGAGGTAAGGCGGATCTGCGGTCTTCCCATTCTTAAAGCAGGTCCGGATTGACCTTGGACACTTCAGGTGCGAGCTGCAAAAGCCTGTTTGCCTGCGCGCAAATGAAGTCGGAAATCTTTCGCACCCTTGCTCGCTCGTCGTCACCGACATACACCTCGGACTGCGCAAGCCCGGGCGCAAACTTCAAGGCAGCCAAAGACATGCGCTCCAGCTCCCGCGCTAGAAGCGCCGGCCGTGTGCGGGTGCTCTGTGCGAACAGAGCAAGCTCAAACGGGGTGATTTCCTCGAGAAGGAACGCATCCCCATAAGCCATAGCCATTTCCTGGTCCACGTTCGCGTTGTCCGCGTAGGCGCTCACCGAGACCAGGTCATAAAGCGGCGCGGGTGTGAGGCGCGTGCGGCGGACGAAATACGAGATGTTTTTCCCGTGTGCGTCGCTATTGCCAATGAGCAACTGGAAAATCGCCCACCGGAGCATGAATGACCGGGCGTGCGCTGGAAGTTCGAAGTGTTGTTGCGAGAACAGCTTCTCAAAGCTCGCGCCTTCCCGGATGTTTCGCACATCCAGCGTACGGCCATAATTGCGCTCGTACTTCAACTGCGACGGCAGGTCCAATGCCTGGCAGCCATCGATGACATGCACTCGGCCGACCGCCTTGATTTGCCCTGGATTATCCGCGTCGACTTGCGCTACCCGGTCGAATCTCTCAATAAGCAATATTGGCTCAGGAATGCGGCGGATGGCGACCGGTGCGGCCGGTAACCCCATCTGTGCGGCAAGCGTCATGCAGTAATGCTCGTTGGCGACCATGAACGGCGTAGCCGTGTTCCGCGATTCCGGCTTCAGGATATGCGTGGAGCTGAGAGAACCATCAACCAGCGAGATGCGATTGCCCTCCACCATCACCTGCAGCTTGTCCTGGTAGCCCGCAACAGACAGGCGCACTTTCTTGTCCCAGACGGGAAACGGAATCTGCTCGCGCTCCTTGATTCGCTGGCTCAACTCTTCAACAGGAATGTCTCGCCGGATGGGCTCATCGGCGGGCACCTCCCCGGCTGCCTCGTTTTCGGCGGCAGTGAAACTGAACGCGCCGACCGGCTCCTTCCCGAGCATACGAATCAGGCCAAAGATATTGTCCTTGGACATCTGCGCAAAGCCCGCGGCCACTTCGAGCGCGCGACCTTCCGGCAGCAGGTTTCCGAGAAACCGCTGCACCGCGCCGGCCGCCGGCGCCTCCCCCGTATGAAGGATGTGCGGCGAGAGCGAAAAAGCGCTCCGCCGGTCTTGCCAGGCTTGCTCGTAGCGGAAGCTGTACTGGTTCTGCACGGCATCGAAGCCGAGGTGGCCAACGGTGTCACCGTTTGTCGAAATGCGGAGGAAATGTTCCATCAGACGCTCTCCCCAGCCGAAGGCCTGAGCGCCCTCACTGCGTCCTCTGCTTCGCTGGGCGTGAGGATAAGCATCTTCAGGCCCAGTCCCTCGAGCACCTTGAACAGCTTCTCCAGGCCAACGGATTCCCCGCGCTCCACCTTTGAAAGGAGGTTGTGGCTTACGCCGACCTGGTCCGCGGCGTCATCGATGCGCAACTCGTTTCTTGCTCGCTGATTGCGCACGAGACGCCCGAGCGAAGGAAGGTCGTGCACGACTGGGTCGAGAGCATCGATTGCGCGAGGTAGTGTTCGGGCCATAGTTCACAGATTTTCACAATAATCGCAGTGTGGCGAGCTATCGATCTATAGTTCACCGATTTCTACAATTATAGTCCAATCGCTATCGACAAAGCAATAGTTCACCGATTTCTACAGTTATGACAAGAAAATGCTCGAAGCGCGGGTAGTTCACCGAAAACGACGATTATCAACACCAAGCCAATCTCAGGCGGATAGTTCACGTTTTTTCACAATTAACGTCCTTCCATAGCGAACGCGGCGGCGTGCCACAGGTTCGGGGCGGGGCGAATCCGGATAGAGATGAGTGACATGACCTCAACGGTCATGCGGGTCAGCAGAGGAAGCTCCTGGAAATGCCGGCCCAGCGCCGCGCCGCGGAACACGCGCGGCGTGCCGTTGCCCGTTATCACCCGGTTAATTGAACCGCAAATCGTGTGACTCTCGGTGCCGTAGAAAATCTCGATGGCTTCGCCGTCGGCGACACCAAGCCGACGAGGTTTTATTGCACCTGTGCTGCCTGACGTTGCGCGGCTTGCTGTTGCGCATGCTGCTTCGCAAGGTGCCTGCCGACCATGCAGCCGCCGACAGCACCAACCACAGCGTGGTGCCCCGCGTAATGCCCGGCGCCCCCACCTACCACCGCGCCCTTGAGGCAGCCTGCGGCGTTTGCCGAGCCTGCCGTTGCGAAGGCCAGCGTCGTTGCAATCAAGGCGATTCTTATCGGGCTAGCTTTCATTCGAAGTTACTCAGAGATTGGATTTTTCAGATGCGGCGGCTTGCGGCGTCGTTTCAATACCCGCGCCAATCACGATGCTCGCGCCACTCGTGCTCACGCCATTCCTGGCGGCGCCATTCACGTTCACGCCACTCGCGACGTTCGCGCCATTCACGGGCTCGCCAGTCGTCACCACCGCCGTACGCGACGGCGACAGGTGCGGGAGCATACACAACGGGCGGTGGCGGTGCGTACACTGGTTCTGCAGGCGCATAGACGGCTCCGGGGATGCCCAATCCAATGGCGACGTCGACGTGTGCCGATGCTGCCGTCGATGCTGCCAGTACTGCCAGACCGAGCGCTGCGCCGAGAATTTTCTTGTTCATCTTCGCTACTCCTCGCACATTGAGTGCAATGTCAGTGACTACGGCTCGGAGTGTAAGGAGCGATGTCGGACACATGTGAAACGGCGGTGCGAGATTCCTAACATGGGATTACTCCTGAAGGCGTACCGCGTAGGCGATACGCCTTCAGAACCTGCGTTGTGCCGTGTGGCAAGTGAACGGGGTAACGCTACCACGCAACTGAACTTGAACAGTCATGTGACGTGAACTAGCCTTAACGTCTAGCCGGAAGCAAGCCTTTGGTATCGAGCCTCGTCAGAGGTGCGAGCCCCCTGTAGCGAACGTTTGACCTATCCGGTTCCCGGCTAGCGCTGTAGGACCTGGGTAGGAAACAGGTTCGTGTCACGAGACCTCCCGTGCCGTGCCCCCGGTGATTTCTTCGGGCTGGGACATTCGTAGGCGACTTCGTCGCCCTGATGCCGTTATATCGGAGGGAGCATGTCCGTTGACAACATTAAGACCATCGTCATAGTCATGATGGAGAATAGGTCTTTCGACCACGTTCTTGGCTACCTGAGCCTCAACGGGAAGGATGTCAACGGCCTCTCGGCCGACCCCACCTGGCGACAGAACTTCACGAACCTCTACGGCGACAAAACGTATGCCCTACATGCGCTTTCGCCGTCGACCCAACTTATCCCCGACCCGCCGCATGACCGCACGCCGATTTCGATGCAAATAAACACGCCGTGCGCGAATGGGGGCTGTCCCGAACTGGGTGGATTCGTCGCGAGCTATGCGACACGAAACCCTGCGCCAGCCGACCTATCGATGGTGATGGGCTACTACACGGCCGGTGCGTTGCCTACTTATGATTTTTTCGCAAAAAATTTCACGATCTGCGATAGCTGGTTTGCGCCACTTCCGACGGGAACCCAGGCAAATCGCCTGATGGCAATGGCGGGAGAGAGTGCGATTAGCGACAATGTTTCTGGTTTTCTTCCCGAGCAGTCCCTTGTTTACGACTGGCTGACCACACACGGCGCAAGTTGGTGTGTCTACCAGTCGGGAGGCTTCTTCCCGTTCTTCAGCTTGATGCCCAAGTGGTTGCCTGAGATAGTAACTTCGCTTGCCTTGCCGCTGGATGGCAATGGAGGGAGGTTCAGGCGGTATTCGCGCTTCAAGGCAGACTGGACGAACAGTAGCAATTTGCCTCAAGTCATTTTCATCGAGCCGGAATACACGGACGGGCCGCACGGGGTCCCGAATGACGACCATTCGCCTACTGGCGTCGCCCCAGGGCAAGCGTTCCTTGCCGATATTTATCAAACGATTTCTGCGTCCGAGCGATGGGATGAGACGCTGATGATTGTCACGTATGACGAGCACGGGGGATTTTTCGACCACGTAAGCCCACTTAACATTTCGGCTGAGGTCGCCGGTTATCAGTTTGAAACTACTGGGCTGCGTGTACCCGCATTCCTGGTCTCGCCCTATGTCGCGCCCGGGGGCGTCTTCTCCGGTAACCTGGACCATACGTCGATACTTCAGCTTCTCGCAGATAAATTCAACGCTGGTAGCACGTACTCTGCTTCGGTCAGCGCGCGCACACAACTTTCGAAGCTCAGCTCCGCTCTCTCTGAAACCAGAACACCTGGCTCTGCACCGAATCTAAATATCCCCATACCAGGCAACTCACCTGTACCGGCTCCCCTCTCGCCACCGACCGGCTTCTCGGCATGCGCGCAAGCCTTTCGTAGCGTCGCGCTTAAGGTTCAACAGGACCATCCGGAGTTGCTGTCTTCGCCGAACTGGGGCGACCTTGCGAGCTTTGTTGCGACATACAAGGGTGGGGCGTGAATTGGCGCGAAGTCTCCGGCTGCAAAGACGGCCGTTTCTGCTCTCAAGAAGGTCTCTGCGAAGAAGGCAACAAGCGAGAAACTTACTGACGCATCTCGACGAACCAAGGCGCCTGCTCTCTCTCAGGCACTTTGCATTTCAGCGCCAGGTCGCGGAACGCCTCACTAGCGCTAGACTGGCTTGAGCAACCGGAAGGAGACTTGGATGATACGCAAGACGCTCAATGCCTCGCAGCTTCAGCAGGAGGTCAACCGGCGAATCCATCGACTGCAGGAAATCGTCGAGGATGGCGTGAAGATTCGTGTGCCGCGGCCGCAGTTGCAAGAGGCTGACAAGACGGGCTGCAACTGGAACATGACCCACTTCGGCAACGCGGTCGGCTTCGAGCGCGACATCGAGGGCGTGCTCAAGGCCGTGCGTGCGGAATACAACCTCAATACCGAAGTGAAAGACACCGGCAACCCGTTTGGGGACTAACCGCGAACGACATCGATTCGTTGTTCGTTTTTGACGGCGTGGGCACGAATGATGCGCGTATCTCAAATGGTCTGCCTCGCGACGCCCCGTCGCAGATATTCCTCGCTTTGAAACGTCAGCGCAGCGTCCGGAAACTCACGCGAACTTCTTCCGTGAACGCCTGCGGCTGTTCCCACGCCGCAAAGTGCCCGCCTTTCGGAAGCCGGTTATAGTGAATCAGCTTCTCATAAGCGTGCTCCGTCCAGCTCTGCGGCGCTGCGTAGATTTCATCCGGAAACACGCTGACGGCAACGGGAATCGCAACGTGCTTCGGCGCGAAGAAGTTTAACTTGTTCTCCCAATACAGCCGTGCCGACGAAACGGCCGTATTCGTCACCCAGTAGAGCGTGACGTTGTCGAGCACGTCATCTCGCGTCAGGCCCTCGCTCTGACCGTCAAAGACGCGGGCAATCATCGCCTGACTCGCGGCGTCGTGATCGAGCATCCATGCAGCGAGGCCGATAGGCGAATCTTCGATCCCATACAGCGTCTGCGGACGGTTCGCCATCTCTTGCGCATAGCCGAGACCGTGCCTGTAGAAGTAGTCGAGCTGATCGAACGCGTGCTTCTCATCCGGCGAGAGGCTGGCCGGCGGCGGGTTTCCATACTTCAGTGTATTGGCAATGTCGTCCGGTACGGTGGCCGGCATGTTGGTATGAATGCCCAGCAGTTCCGGCGGCGCGATGAGCGCCATCTGTTCCGTGACCGCATTGCCCCAGTCGCCTCCTTGCGCCACGTAGCGTGTGTATCCAAGGCGCTTCATCAACACGATCCACGCGCGCGCGATACGTGCAGGATCCCAGCCCGTCGCAGTCGGCGCGCCTGAGAAGCCGTAGCCCGGCAACGAAGGGATCACTACGTCGAAAGCGTCCGAGGCATTTCCACCATGTGCCGTTGGATTGGTCAACGGATCGATGATCTTCAACTGCTCGATGATCGAGCCAGGCCATCCGTGCGTGACGATGACCGGTAACGCATTCTGATGTTTCGAACGAACGTGGATGAAATGAATGTCTAGCCCATCGATCTCGGTGACGAATTGCGGCAGCGAATTCAATCTCGCTTCGACCTTACGCCAGTTGTAATCTGTCGACCAATACTGCGCGAGCTTTTGCATCGTCGCAAGCTGCACGCCTTGCGATGCATCCGTGACCGTTTCGCGTTCCGGCCAACGTGTCGACTTGATGCGTCTGCGCAAATCGACGAGTTGTGATTCCGGCACATGCACACGAAGTGGACGGATCGTGGTTTTGTCGCCGCCCCCCGCTGGGGCAACTTCGGCAATGGATTGACTCGGTTCCGCAAAGGCGTACCGGCTCAGTGAGGCCGCAGCAAGGGACGCCGTTGCCATACCAATGAAACGACGACGCGACGGCGCATGGGGATCGATAATATCTAACACGCAAACTCCTACATCAACTTAGTAATCTTAACGATAAATTAAAAGACACAATTTATTGACTATCTCGTCCGCTTCACGTTCCTTATTTCGTCACAACCCCCTTGCTTGCCGCCGCGATGATCGCATCGGCAACAGCCTTCGGATGACTCAGCATTGCGACGTGACTCGAATCGACATGAATCGTCGTTGCGCCGATCTCCCTTGCCATTGCTTCCTCTGCGCGCGGATCGATCATGCGATCCTGGTCGGCGACCACGAACCAGGACGGCTTCGTGTGCCACGCAGCGATACTCACCTTGTCGTCCAGACAGCCCGCGAACCACGGTCCTTGCGTCGTCGCGAGGACACGTGCTTGCGCCGTCGGCAGATCCTGGGCGAAATCATTGATCACCGCGTTGGTGGACAACGTCAGGAAGTTTGCGGAGTCTTTCCTCAGTTCGCCTGCCCAGACCGGGGCCGGCTGGTTTTTCATCATGTCGTTGACCGATGCGCCGCTGTCCGGAACGAGAGCGGCTACATACACGAGCGCCTTGACTTTGTCGTCGTCGCCAGCCTGAGTGATCACGAAACCGCCCCACGAATGCCCTACGAGCACAACGGGGCCAGTTTGCTGTTCTATTGCGCGCCTCGTTGCCGCCGTGTCATCCGCGAGCGAGCTGAGCGGGTTCTGAACTGAAACCACATGAAGACCACGCGCCTCGAGCAGCGGGATCACCCTATCCCAGCTTGATCCGTCAGCGAAAGCCCCGTGCACAAGGACGACGTTCGTTCCTTTCAGGTCCTGCGGCGGGGCAGCATGGGCCGCGTGCAGCGCGAACACGCTGCCAAGCAGAAGCGCGGACGTGAGATATCTCTTCAACAGAAGATACATGATGGAATCCTTACCAAATGTGTGGAGTGAGCAGGTAGCATCGCAGGCAGCTCGCGCGGAACCGGGTCGGTCAAATGACCGGCACCACCTCTGTCGGTCGAGAAGCCGGCTGGATTTCTGTCCTTAAGGCGCGGCACGTGAACGCTTAGTAGCTTGCGACTTCGATCACTGCGTCCGCAAAGGCCTTGGAGGCTTCCTGCGGCAGGTTGTGACCGATTCCACCTGTGATGCTGCGGTGCGCGTATTTGCCGACGAACTTCTTCGCATACGCCTCAGGCTCCGGATGCGAAACGCCGTTCGCGTCGCCTTCAAGGGTGATCGTCGGCACGGCGATGACCGGCGAGGCCAGAGGACTAGTGGCCGTTGAGCAATGCAACACATAGGGCCACCCCGAAAGCGTACGTTCCCAGGGCCCCGATCGCTCGGGCTGGATTGGGCTTCGACATGGACGGCCAGGCAACTAGCGCGACCACCAGGAGCAAGCGGCAGGCAGTTGCGCCTACCATGCACCAGAGTTCCCAGTGATGCGGATGCTGAGAGCCGAGGTACAAAAAGAGCACCGCGAAGAATGGAGCGTACTCGGCGGTGTTGCCGTGAGCGCGAACCAGTTTGCTTAGCAACTGATCAGGCTCAGGTGCGTAGCCACTCAGCACGCCAACGCGAAAGCGCAGGATAGAAATGGAGAGTCCGAGAGCGAACAGGAGGAGGCCAAGGGCAGCGGTACAGGCCAGTGCGATGCTATTCATTCGATACTCCTTGCTTGGCGCCCGGTAACCACGGCGGTGCCCTTTGACTGCTTCTGGATCATGTGAAATCTCCCTGGAAGATGAACGCTCTTTCGACATGCCTATCGTAAGGCCCTGGACGATGGCTTGAAAGACGTAAATCCGATGTTTTAGGACAACCAATGCTTTCGGACATGTCCCGGAATTGCATCATTGCTGGCGCAGGACTATGATTGGCTCAAATTGCCGATATCTGCATTTTGGGACATCCTATGAAGACCGTTGCCTTGTTGCTCTTCCCGGGGTTCGAGATCCTCGACCTCGCCGTCATTGCCGTGTTCGAGTTGGCGAACAAGGAACTCGGGTACGAGTCGTATCGGCAAGTCCGGCTGTCCGAAGCCGGGGGGCCGGTTCCAAGCTACTCGGGCGCAACGGTAGACTCGCGCAAGTTCCGGAACGCCGCGTTCGATACGCTGCTGGTCCTCGGCGCCATCCCCGCCCCGACTTCCACACCGAGGATGAGGTCATTCCTGAAGCGCGCCGAACAGGCTTGCAGGCGAGTGGGCAGCATCTGCACCGGCGCGTTCATTCTCGCGGAAGCAGGGGTCCTCGACGGCCGCCGTGCAACGACCCACTGGTCCGCGGCTCAGGAGCTTCAGCGGCGACACCCGGACGTGAAGGTTCTGCCGGACCGAATCTTCACGAACGACGGCGGCGTGTGGACATCGGCTGGCATGACCGCATGCATCGACCTGGCTTTGGCCATGGTCGAAGAAGACCATGGAGAGGAGGTGGCGAAGGTCGTGGCGAAGAAACTGGTGGTCTACCACCGGCGTACCAGCGGCCAGTCCCAGTTCTCGGCGCTGCTGGAGCTTCAGCCCAGATCAGACCGCATACAGAAGGTGCTTTCATTCGCCAGAGCTAACCTTCACCTGGATCTTTCCGTGGAGGTCATCGCTGACGCCGCGCATGTGAGCCCAAGACAACTGAGCCGAATCTTCAAGATTGAGACCGGACAGTCTCCTGCGCAGGCAGTGGAGAAGCTGCGCGTCGATGTCGCTCGCAGCCTCGTCGACGCTGGGGAGCTCTCACTTACAGTGATCGCCAGGGAGACCGGTTTCGGCGACACCGAAAGGATGCGCAGAGCATTCGTCAGGACGTTGGGCCAACCTCCCCAGACCATCCGCCGGGTTGCAAGGCAGCAAGCTGCCTAGCCAGGCGGGCCCCTCGCACTGTGGGTTTTTCCCGTTGGGGGCGCGGTGTCGTCCAGGTACTCGATTCCAGGTACGCGATACGCAGTTTTCAGATGCCGTATTTCCTTAGAGGAATGGCGAGATGTTCGCTATTGCACGCGTCACGTAGGTCTCCTTCTCTCCCACTGGGGCGACATACTGAATCGCGTTGCGTGCAGCCTCGACACCCTCCAGACGCGCGATGAACCAGGCCGCCAGATACTGCGACGACAGGCACCCGCCTGCCGTCGCGACGTTCTGCTTCGCCACGAACGGCTGGTTGAGCACCGCCACGCCGGCTTCTTCGACCCACGGTTTGGTGGTCACGTCCGTACACGCCGGAACGCCGTCCAGCAGGCCCAGCTTCGCAAGTATCAGCGTGCCCGAGCACTGCGCACCGAGCAACTGGCGCGTCGGGTCGAGCCTTAGCTGCGACATCAACTCGGCATCGGCAGCAACGTCCCGGGTCTTTATCCCGCTGCCGACCAGCACCGCGTCGGCCTCGCATGCGTCCTGCAGCGACGCTTGCGCCTCCAGCGCCACGCCGTTCATCGACCGCACCCTCGCTGACGGGCTGGCGATCGAAACCCGCCAGCCGGGCTTTTTGACCCGGTTGAGGATGTTTAGCGCGATCAGCGAGTCGAGTTCGTTAAAGCCCTCAAAGGTCAGGATGGCGATGTGCATGACGTCCTCGTGCGGGTAGAGAGGTTGTGATGAGCCATCGTAGAGCCGATAATTAATACAATCAAATAATTGTCATGGATACATTCCGATATGGCTCAGCCGCGCTACAAGCAACTGGTCGACCGTCTCGCGGCCGATATCCGTGCAGGCCGTCTGCGTCCCGGGACGCGTCTGCCAACGCACCGCGACCTCGCTGCTCGCGAAGGCCTGGCGCTGGTCACGGCCACGCGTGTTTATGCGGAGTTGCAGGAGATGGGTTTGGTGAGCGGCGAAACCGGCCGTGGCACATTCGTCAAGGAGGCGCTCCCTCGAGGTCAGGGCATCGACCTGAGTGCGTGGAGCGCGGACACAGTAGACCTGAGCTTCAACTATCCGTCGTCGCCCGGCCAGACTGACCTTCTCAGGGCGGCGCTGCGCCAACTCGCTGTTGCAGGTGACCTGGAGTCTCTGCTTCGATACCAGCCCCACGGCGGGCGCGAGCACGAGCGCGCGACGGCGGCGCGTCACCTGGCCAGCCGGGGGTTGCCAGCAACGGTCGAAACGACATTGCTCGTGAGCGGCGCACAGCACGGGTTGACGACGGCCGCCATGGCGTTACTCGAGCCCGGCGACGTCGTGGCGGTGGACGCGCTGACTTACCCGGGATTCAAACTCGCTGCCGAGGCCAATCGGCTGGAGCTCGTGCCGATCCCGGCCGCTGGGCGCGGCCCCGATCTGGGCGCATTGGCGGCTCTGTGCAAGCAACGACGAGTACGCGCCGTCTACGTCATGCCGACGCTGCACAACCCGCTTGGCTGGGTGATGAGCGCGACGCGATGTCGGGACCTTGTCGCCATCGCCCGGCACCACGGACTGATACTCATCGAAGACGGGGCCTACGCATTCCTGGCTGAAGGTGCGCCGCCTCCGTTGGCATCGCTTGCGCCGGAGGCGACGGTCTATGTATCGAGCTTGTCGAAGAGTGTCGCGACAGGGCTGCGCGTCGGTTTCGTCTGTGCACCGAGCAAATGGATTCCCAAGCTCGAACGGGCGATCCGGGCGACAACCTGGAACACCCCGGCGATCATGACGGCCATTGGCTGCGGCTGGATGGAAGACGGCACGGTGGCTCGGCTTGAAGAGGAGAAGCGACGCGATGCCGCGATGCGTCAGAGCCTCGTCGCCGACATTCTGGGCCCGTTGAAGAGGGTCGGCCATCCCTGTTCGTACTTCGTGTGGCTCCCTCTGGCACAGGAGGTTCGCGCGGACGAGATTGCGATGGCGTTGATGCGCGAGCGGGTTTCCGTGTCGACAGCCCTGCCGTTCTCGACGTCGGCTCATGTGCCTCACGCCATCCGATTGGCAATCGGGTCCGTCGACCTCGCTACGCTCACGCGGTCCCTGGAAACGGTGGCCCGAGTTATCGCCGAACGGACCTACTGACCGTCAGTCGCGCCTGATTGATGCCGTCTTACTTCAACCTTCGATCAAGCTTCATCCGCTCCCGCCAATCGCGGCCGCCGAGCGGCGCAAAGCCGCCTGCGACGATGACACGGGCGAAGCTCAGCCCTCCGCGAACGCCAACAGCGGTTTGGCGTCGTGTGCGGCGCTCTCCGCGGCCGTGAAGGCTTCGAGTGCGCGATCGACGTGGTAGCGGCGCGCTGCCGGCGGCTTCAAGGTGCCCTCGGCCATGCGATCGAGCAGGCTGCGCAGCGTCTGGCTGCCCTCATTCACCCCCTTGCGCGCGAGCCACGAGAAGATGAGCCAGCCGCGTACCTCGGCACTCGAGTAGACAAGCGCCGGGGCGAAAATCGGCATCTCGAAGGCCGCCGGGTCGGTCTGGCGGTGCGACGACAAGGCTCCGTAGACGAGCAGGCATCCATTCGGGGCCAACTGACGCGCAAGCATGGCGCCGGTGCGACCAGCGACGCAATCGATCGCGCTCACGATGCCATTGCTGCCGGTGGCCTCCTTCAATTGCTCGGGCCAGCGTTCGTCCGCGGTACATAGCACGACGTCACCGCCAAGATCCTGGATCTCGGCGACCTGCTCTTCACGGCGTACGAGGTTGATGGTGCGGAACCCCTCCGCTTTCGCGATCTGCAGCACGAGGCGACCGACCGTCGAGCCGGCCGCGCTCTGGACAAGCCAGTCGCCGCGTCCAAGCTGGTGCTCCGACATCGTCATCGCCCATGCGGTCATCGGGTTGATCAGGGCCTGCGCGGCGTCCTCGTCGGAGATCGCCGCCGGTACAGGAATCGCGCGGGCGCCCGGACTGATGACTTGCTCTCTCCAGGTTCCGGGCACGTCCAGCAAAACGACGCGCTCTCCGATCCGCGAGCGCGGCACGTCGCTGCCGACGGCGTCGATGATTCCGACGCCCTCGGACCCGGGCGAAGCGGGCAGTTCGGGCTGACGCTGAGGGGCGAAACGTCCACGGATGACGTGCAAGTCGGACGGGTGCACGGGCGTCAGCAGCATCCTCACGCGGACTTCAGCTGGCCCGGGCGTGGGCTCGGGCAAATCACGCCAATGGACGACCTCTGACGGCTCGCCGTTGTGTTCGATGATCAGGGCCTTCACGTGGTTTCTCCTTCGAGTGACGGTGTTAATCGCGCCCCTGCGGGCGCGACGCGATGCACGTCCGCCGACGACGCGGGCGCCGCGGTCCTTGCAGTAGGCGACGCTGCTTCAGACGAAACTGACCGATTCAACCTTCGCTCGGATCATATGGCGACGCCCGGTTTTCAAGCTTCCATTTCTTCTCAGCTTCCGTATCAGGCCGAGGTGGTCGAATGCCGTCGATCAACCACAGTTCTTGCGGCGTTTCGCCGACATGCAACTCGTAGTGATAGCCTCGATCCTGGACAAATGGCGCAATCGCGGCGTTCGCCTTGCGGAGCCAGGACTTCGTCCATTCGGGGTCCTTGGCGATGTGTCTGGCGAAATGGTCTAATCTGATTCTGACAAAGTCGTCTCGCGACTCCCCTCCCATGAAGAAGGAGTCTTTCGGCTGTTCATGAAACAGAACGCCTACATAGAAGCGAGGAATGATATAAACGTCGACGATTCGCTTGGCCATCTCCTGCTTGTCATCTGCAGTGTAGGCGCCGACCGGATGATAGATATTCCACAAAGGCATTTTTGTCTCCATGCATCAATAAATGCCGCGTTTCTTATGTCAGAACATCTAATTCTCTTGCGAGAAAGGATGAACTTGACATGAGTGAGGCGGCGGTATCGGTAGCCCAAGGACAGGCTACCGGGTAAAACCATTGATCTTCGCAACGCAGCGTTCTTAGGGGAGGCGATCCCGCTCTCCGCCCGTTCTATTGGCGACGGGGAAGGCCGAGTATGCTGCGAGCCTCGTCAGGCGTTGCCACGTCCGCGCCGATGCTTCTGACGATACTGACCGCACGTTTGACCAGCGCTGCATTGCCTGGCGCCAGTTCCCCTTTGGCAAGATAAAGATTGTCCTCGAGGCCGACGCGGACATGTCCGCCAAGAATCACGCTTTGCGCCACGATCGGAAATTGCGCGCGCGAGATGCCGAACGCCGACCAACGGGCGTTCTCGGGCAGATAGCGTTTCATCTGAAGAAGGCTCTCGGTGTCGGCGGCCGCTCCCCATGGCACACCAAGACACAACTGGAACAGCGGAGCCTGCAGAATCCCCTGCGTTTCGATCAGGTGGCGCGCGAGGCGAACGTGCCCCAGATCAAATACCTCGATTTCAGGCTTCACGCCTGCTTCCTCGATCAAGCTTGCCATTTTGACGAGATGGTCGGGCACGTTGACGAATGCGCGATTGCCGAAGTTCATGGTCGCTACGTCCAGAGTGCAGATTTCCGGACGCAACTCGAGCACATGCCGGACACGAGCCTCAGGCGTCATCATCGTACTCAATTCACTTCCCCGGTTCGGGTCTTCGTCGCTGGGAACGAAACGTGCACCCGGGCCCGTCGTCAGATTGATCAATATCGGGCACCCACTATCGCGGATACGCGAAACGACTTCTCTGTAGAGCGACAGTTCAGTGCTTGGAACGCCAGTCTTGGGGTCACGAACATGAATGTGAGCGATGCTCGCACCGGCTTCACATGCAGCAATGGCCTCATTGGCGATTTGCTCGGGCGTGACAGGCACTGCAGGGTTCAGCCGCGGGGTATCGTCGCTTCCAGTAAGCGCGCAACTGATAATCGTCTTGTTCATCATAGTGTTCGGTCAAAGGGAAAGAGGGACGAGGCGCCACAATCACGCGCTTCGCCGTGGGAGCAGCGTCAGACACCCCGTTCAAGCGGCCCGCGCGGGGCCGAACGGTGCCGCCCCGACGGGGGCAACTCTGATCAGCTTCTTGTTGACGAACTCGTCGAATCCCAGTTGAGAAAGCTCTCGGCCAAAACCTGAACGCTTGACGCCGCCGAACGGCAGTTCCGCCGCCGTTGCGAACGGCTGATTGACGAACACCATGCCGCTCTCGATCTGCGCGGCAACCCGCTCGCCGCGTTCGGTATCCGCGGTGAACACCGACGCACCGAGACCGAATGGCGTGCCGTTGGCGAGCGCAATTGCGGCGGCTTCGTCCTCGACGACGTGGAAGGCGGCGACCGGGCCGAACAGTTCTTCGGCGAAGACCGGATTCTGCGGCGAGATGTCGGCCAGAACGGTCGGTTGCAAGTAAAAGCCCGGGCGTTCGACGCGCGTGCCGCCACACACGATGCGTGCGCCGTGCGAAGCCGCGCGATCGATCTGCTCAAGCAGCAGCGTCAACGCGCGCTCGGACGAAAGCGGGGCGACGGCGGTCGCCGGATCGGCTGGGTCGCCCGTCTCGAGCGCTGCCATCCGCTTCGCGAAGCCCTCGAGGAAAGCGTCCCCGCGCGCCTTGCCAACCACGATGATGCGCTTGGAACCAACGCAGCATTGACCCGCATTGAGCATGCGGCCCGCGACCGCGCTCTGGATCGACCAGTCGAGCGGCGCATCCTCGAGCACGATGAATGGGTCGCTGCCGCCCAGTTCGAGCACGACCTTCTTCAGATTGCGGCCGGCACGCTCGGCGACGGCGGCACCGGCGCGCTCGCTGCCCGTCAGGGTCACGCCCTGGACGCGCGGGTCGTCGATGACGCGGCCGGCCTGCTCGATCGAGATAAACAGATTCGTATATACGCCTTCGGGCGCGCCTGCCTCTTCGAACAATCGAGCGAAGGCCAACGCCGACTGCGGCACGCTTTCCGCATGCTTGAGCAGCAGGACGTTGCCCACCATCAGTTGCGGCCCGGCTACGCGCGCAATCTGGTAGTACGGAAAATTCCACGGCTCGATGCCGAAGAGCACGCCGATTGGCTCGATGTGCACGGCTGCGCCGGGCGCTTCCGCGAGCGGGCGCGGTTGCAGATACGCGTGCGCATGCTTTGCGTAGTAGTCGAGAATGCTCGCCGACGATTCCACTTCCTTGCGCGCTTCGCCGGCGCGCTTGCCCATTTCCAGCGTCAGATAGCCCGCGTATTCGTCGGCCTTCTCCCGCAACAGCGCCGCGGCGCGAGACACAATGCGTGCCCGATCGCTGACCGGACGGCGACGCCAGTCGGTTTCAAAAGCTCGCTGCGCGGCAGCGAGCTTCGCTTCGAGCAACGGGTCGGATATGTCCTCGTAGGTGGCGAGCAGTTCGCCGGTAGCAGGATTGACAGTCGTGTACGGCATGAGGTTCTCCACGAAAAGGTTGGCATTGAGTCATCGCATGGTTTCATGTTAACACCGTTATCTAATCCCTTGCACCCATTTTTGAGGCCAGGAATAACCCTCATAGATCTTCATGTTAACGGTGTTACTATGATCAGGTATTTTTTCAACAGAGGAAGCGAAATGGCAAAGGGATATTGGGTAGCAGCGTATCGGGCGGTCCATGACGCAAGCAAGCTCGCGGCATACGGCGTCCTCGCAACACAGGTGGTGAAAGCGGCGGGCGGAAAATTCCTGGTGCGAGGCGGAGAGGTCGTTGCATTCGAAGCGGGTCTCAAGGAACGGACCGTCGTGGTCGAATTCCCGAGCTTCGAACAGGCTCTCGCCACGTTTCAGAGTGAGGCGTATCAGAAAGCGTTAGCAGTACTGGCGGACGGAGCCGAAAGGGATGCGCGCGTCGTCGCGGGTGTCGACGACTGAGATGCTTACTGGCAACTACCGAGGCCGAACGCACTGTATGACGGTGCGGGCGCCGCTCACACTGGAGCTCACATGTTATGCATGTTTACATGCAATTCGGAAAACACCTGAACCCGACGAAATGGAGCAAGAATGGACGAAGCAATTGTTCTGAAGGAACTCAAAGGTCATGTGACGGTTCTTACGATGAACCGTCGCCCCCATAACCTGATGGGTCCGACGCTGTATCGCGCGCTACTCGATGAATTCGACGAGGCGGTAAAACGCGGCTCGCGCGCGATCCTGCTGCGCAGCGGTCTGCGGCACTTCTCGGCGGGTGCTGAGGTGTCACTTTTTCCGGATCGCATTGCCACGCAAGGCAAGGCTCTGATGGATCCGCTCGAGGTGCTTCGCGGCTTCGAGACACTACCGATCCCGATCGTCGTCGCGGTGAACGGTACATGCCTTGGCGGTGGCTTCGAAGTGGCGCTCGCCTGCGACTTCAGCGTGGTCGCCGCATCAGCCAAGATCGGATCGGTCGAGGTCGCGCTCGGCTTGCATCCGCTGCTCGGTGGCATCCAGCGTCAGGTGATGCGTGCCGGCCCGGCGCGTGCGAAAGAGCTCGCGATGCTCGGCCGCCGTTACGACGCGGCGACGCTCGAACGCTGGGGCCTGATCAATCTTGTTGTACCCGACGACAAACTCGACGAAGTCGCGTTGTCGGTTGCGCAGGAACTGGCGGCCGGGCCGACCGTCGCGCATGCCGCGACCAAGCAGCTCGTGCGGGTCGCCGTCAACGAGGGAGTCGCTGCCGCCGACGAAGCGATGTTCGAACTGCAAAAGCCGATCTGGGCGTCGCAGGATCTCAAGCGCGGATTGGAGGCCTTCGATAAGGCCGGGCCAGGTACCGCTATTTTCGAAGGGAATTGACATGGCCGGACCGCTCGAAGGACTCAAGGTCGTCGATTTTTCGCGGGTGCTGGCGGGTCCGCTGTGTGCCCGCACGCTGGCCGATCTCGGCGCCGACGTTATCAAGATCGAGCCGCCGCGGCCCGATGTGTCGCGAGCCGCATTTCCGAATCGCGACGGCATGTCCGGCTACTACGCGCAGCAGAATAGTGGCAAGCGCAACGTCAGCATCGATCTGAACGTGCCGCACGCACGCGAGCTTGTGCTACGCCTGTGCGACGAGGCGGACATCGTCGTGGAGAATTTTCGGGCCGGCACGCTCAAGGGGTTTGGACTCGACTACGAGACGCTCGCAAGGCGTAATCCAAAGCTGGTCTACGTATCGATCACCGGATACGGCCAGCGAGGTCCCTGGGCCTCGCGCATGGCCTACGCGCCGACTGTGCAGGCTGAAACGGGATTCACGCACAACACATTGCGCCATTTCGACAGCGCGAGCGACGGCCCCAAGTGGACCGATCCCCTGTCGCACGCGGACGTCTATGCGGGCCTGCAGGCGACCATCGCCGTGCTGGCGGCGGTGCGCAAACGTGAAGTAACCGGACGCGGTCAATACATCGACGTCGCAATGGCTGCCGTGATGCTGTCGATCAACGAACGCGCTCACCTTGACCTCGCGGGTGTCGATACGGGCGCCGAGCCGGGCATCCTCGGCGCCTCCGACGGCCCGCATTTCGTTGGCCCCGGTGGCGAAGAGTTCGTGGCGGCGCAAAGCATCATCGGCAGCAACACGTTTCCGAATTACTTGCGCGCCATGCGCCGCATGGACCTTGCGCAGGATCCACGCTTCAGCACCGCTGAGCGCCGCCTGCAGAACTACAAGGCGCTGCACGCGGTAATCCAGACGTGGATGCTCTCGTTCCGCGATCTCAGGACGCTCGATGCGCAACTCGACGAGGCCAAGATCGCGATAGGCCAGATCCGTACGCTGAAGGAATTGGCCGAGACCGATTGGGCAAAGCAGTGGGGTGCGGTGCACGAGATCCCGGATCGCCGCGGCGGCTCGTATCTCATCCACGGCTATCCATGGCGCTTTTCCGATGACGAGCTTGGAATGCGCAGCGCACCGGCGTTTCGCGGCGAACACAACGAGCAAGTGTTCCGCGAAGTGGGACTGGCGGATGTCGAAATCCGCAATGCGGTCGACACCGGCATTTTGGTCGGCGGGCCGCCACCGTCCGCGAAGGAGATCGACGCCGCTGTTCTTGCGGAAACACGGTCCAACTAAACGCAACCACGTGTCGCGGCGCGCTAACGGGCTGGAGCCCGTACGCAAGCGCTGTCGCGACTGTTGCTCATGACAGGCGACGTCGGAGGACAGAATGGAAGTGGTGAGGGAAACCTGTGTAGACGGGTCATCATCAGATGACAACGCCCTCCTGCGGAAGGCCTACACTTCAGCGCAATGGAGGATACTGCCGATACTGTTTGGCTTATGGATGCTGGCGTGGGTCGGTCGTTCGAACGTTGCTTTTGCGAAGTTGCAGATGGTCGTGGATCTGCGATTCAGCGAAACGGTATATGGATTGGGCGCCGGGCTCTTCTTCGTCGGCTATGTGCTGTTCGGCGTGCGCCACATTGTCAGGAGGCGATCGCGCGTTGGCGATATTGCGTGCCTATCTACGCAGAATTTATAATCATTTCCTTGTTTTGCTCCTCGAACGAAGGTCACGTGAGTCCCAAGCCAGCTACCCCGAAGAATGCGGATTACCACCATGGCAATCTGCGCAACGCACTCATCGAAGCAGGGCGCAGCGCGCTCATGGAGGTATCGGCACAAGACTTGAGCCTGCGTTACCTCGCACGCATGGTGGGCGTATCAGAAGCCGCACCCTCGCGACATTTTTCGGGTATCGACGAACTGCTGGCCACGATCGCGGCAAGCGGTTATCGTGACCTCGCTGCGCTGCGCGTTGCGATCCGTGACAGCGAGGATACGGCGCTTGCCAAAGCGTACCGGATGATGCGGGTGTATGTTGAGTTCGCGCAGCGCCACAATGGGCTGTTCAGTCTGATGATCGGGCCTCGCATCGTGGCGCATCAAGCGTATCCGGAACTCGCCGAGGAAAGTAACAGGTCTTTTGGGTTGTTTTCCGAGACGATCCAGGCGCTGGCTATCGAGAGTGGTTGGGCCCACTCCGATCTCAAGCTCGTGACCCATGCCGCGTGGAGTATGGAGCATGGTCTCGCCACGCTGATCCTGGCGAACCGCGCGCCGCGCGCGGACACCAAAGTGGCGGTACCAAAGCTGATCGATTTTGTCGTGATGACGTTGCTTGGCGCGATCACGGCGGGTCCGGATCATCTGCAGAGCGTCACCGAACAATGCGCAGCTTTTCAAAAGTCAGCGGTTACGCGAACGGCGCGCAAGCGCGCCAAAGCGTAGCCAGCATCGCCCATTTGGCGGCGATACGCTCTCTCACTCCTTTGGGGCCAATGTGCCCTGATAACCAACTCGAATTCAGCCGCGCCTTTTCGATGGTTGCGATGAAAGAGTGTCTGTGAGTACCGCTTCGATCGTCGTGGCGGCAAGCGTCTTTCGAACGCCATCGTCGATCGAATCATAGACGTGGCTCAGCGTCGCCCCGATGCCTCGACCGACGGGGCACGCCTGGCTAGGTTTCGAAGGGTGCAGCGCGAAACGCGCGCCCTCTTCAAGTGCGTTAAAGACGTCGAGCAAACTGATTGCGTCCGCACTCTTCGCCAGACGCCATCCCGCGTTGACACCGCGATAGCTCTCGACAAGGCCACCTGTTGCAAGCAACCCAAGCGTACGACGAATCACCACCGGATTGGTGTTGACACTCGCAGCGATCCGATCGGACGTGACCGGGTCAGGACTGCGCCGTGCGACAAGCGCCATCCACGCCAGGATGTGGGTCGCCACGGTCAAGCGGCTGTTGGCGCTCATAGAAAGCCCGCGTTAGTCAATTTAGTTGTAACTATATTCGTTACACCATGGGTAGTCAATCCTGACAAGTTTGATGAATCCGGCGACAAAGCGCATTCCTTGCCTTAAAAGACGGACGTTTTCACGCTACACACATGGGTACCGGAGCCGCCCCGCCCGCGCCATATGCGTCTCGTCGACGACGTCTGTTCATGACAAGAGACTTGTGTCGATGGCCTCGATGGTTTATGTTGTAACAACTATTGTTACATCAAATACGCTGTGACGATAAACGTTTGGTGTGCCACGTTCCATAGTCAGAGGAACGCAGCAGCCGTTCTTGCTACCCTCAACACCGAAATGAGAAGCCCGCAGATGTCCACACTCTTCGATCCCATCCAGATTGGCGCGCTGAAGTTATCGAACCGCATTGTCATGGCACCGCTCACGCGCATGCGCGCGTTCGCCGAGCGCAGTCCAGGCTTCCTCAACGCGCACCACTACGCGCTTCGTGCAAGCGCAGGACTCGTCATTACCGAAGCCACTTCCGTCACGCCTCAGGGCGTTGGCTACCCCAACACGCCGGGCATCTGGACGGAGAAGCAGATTGCCGGCTGGAAAGAGGTGACCTCAGCGGTACATGATGCGGGTGGCCTGATCGTCTCCCAGTTGTGGCACGTCGGGCGAGTTTCCGACCCGATCTACCATGACGGCCAGCCTCCGGTCGCTCCAAGTGCGATTGCGCCGGAAGGCCATGTCACTCGCGTGCGGCCTCAGCGCCCATACACCGTGCCGCGCGCGCTGGAGACCGAAGAAATTTCCGGCATCGTCGAAGATTTCCGGATCGGCGCCGCAAACGCACAACGCGCTGGTTTTGACGGTGTCGAACTTCACGCTGCAAATGGTTACCTGTTCGATCAGTTTCTGCACGACGGATCGAACCTGCGGACCGACCGTTACGGTGGCTCGATCGAGAACCGTGCGCGCTTCCTGCTGGAGGCAGTCGATGCGCTGCTCACGGTTTGGCCCGCGGACCGCATTGGCGTACATCTGAACCTGATGTCGAGTTCATATTCGATGCGCGATTCGCATCCGCGCGCGCTGTTCATCTATGTCGCCGAGCAACTCAACACGCGCAACATCGCTTTCATTTTTGCGCGCGAGGCACTGGATCGCGGCGACGATCGCATCGGCCGTGACGTGCGGCGTATCTTCAAGGGGGCCTACATCCTCAATGAAGGACTGACGCGGGCGAGTGCGGAATTGGCCATCAAACGCGGCGATGCAGACGCGGCGGCGTTTGGGCGCCCTTTTATCGCCAACCCTGATCTGGTGGAGCGCTTTCGACGCGGTGCGCCACTCAATACGGTCAATCCGGAAACCATCTACGCGGACGACGAAACCGGCTACAACGACTACCCGCTGCTGGATGAAGCTGTGTGAAGCAGACGCGCGATGGATGACACCTTCGCCACTCGTCATAGATGCAGGCTCGTCAGTTTCGGTGCGCCCTCATTCACGAACTGGACGCCCACAACGACGTCGTCCTCAAGGCATTGCGCGAGGCAACACGCTCCAAACTCGCCGCTCTCGAAGAGATACGCATCATGTTCGTTGCGTGACGGACTTTATTCTTCCGGATCACAATGATCCGAGAGAATAAAGTCTTTCACAAGGCACTTTTTCAAACCATTGATTAGAAGACGGAATTTTCGGACGCATCGATGCATTCAAAGTCTGTCACGAGATGCAAGATTAAGGAAACTCGGAAGTGGCTGCGGAATATAGTCTGTCACGCCAGAGCGGACAGGCCTGAGCGGGCAGTAAAGGTTGAGCGCGGCTACTCAGTGCGAAACTACAGGTCGCCAATGTCGCTCCAAAAGATTTCTTCAAAAATCGATCTGGGTCCCGAGGTGAACGCCCTTTCCGAACATCGACCAATCCAAACAGGCTAATAGGACACGGCCGGGCAATGCAATCCCACGATACGTGGTTGGTGGAACTATTACGGGGCTTTCTATCGGAAGGCCATGCAGGGGCTCGGTCGGTATCTGAACCGCAAGCTCGCGCGCTGGGCCAGGTGCAAGTACAAGACACTACGACGGCATAAACGGCGTAGCGAGGAGTGGTTGCACAAGATGAGGAAGGCGTACCCGCGACAGTTTGTACACTGGCAGTTTCTGAGGGTAAAGGTTGGATGACGGGAGCCGTGTAAATCGAGAGGTTTACGCACGGTTCTGCGAGAGGCTCGGGGTGAAATCCCCCGGGCCTACTTATCTGTTTGTGACGATGCACGTCGCACACAGGCGTTTCTCTCGTGCTTAGGCCCGATCCGGCAGCACTTCGCGCTGCCCAGACATCAGATGAACGCGGCGTATCTCAGTACGCAATATATGGACCCTTTCCTCCAGGCGTCGATTGTTGCTCGACGGCAGCATAGATGTTACGCCCGTAGAAGAATGGCAAGCCCCAGACGAACATCGTCGGGGTGACGAATGCCGGACCGGCAAGCAGCGGCATCACCGGATCGCCCGCATGAATCAGCCTGATCTCCGCGGCATTGCCGACCGAAAATGAGACCGCACTGGTCACACCATTGACACCTTCAATCATTGCGCTCAACTGCTGGGTCGATGCAGGGCAGTAAAACCAGTTGTTTGGCGTTGCGCAGATCGGCAGCGCGCTGGTTTGAAAGAAAAGCCCCGTCGAGCCGCTATCCATGACGCTCCTCGAGTAGGTCGTGCCATTTTGCACTGTTCTGAACGTGCCGGTGGACGGACTGACCCCGATCACCTGCGCACTGCCCAAGCTGTTATTGCCCTGCGTGCCAATGCCAAACACCAGTTGCCCGCTGAGCGAGGCTTCGCTGCTTGACGACGCGGCTGGCAACATCAAAATCGAACCGTTGTTATTGGTCGCAAAGTAGGGAATCGGATTGGCAACCTGCAGCTTTTCGGCGACGGCGATCGACGTGCAACTGGTCTCGACGCAACTGTAGTAGGTCGCCGGCACTGCATCCTGCACGCAGACCGGACCGCAATCGTGCTTGAACACGCTAATGCCGAGTATTCCGTTGGCCGCCAGACTCGTAGGGGTGTTCCGCGACGCGCCGAGACTGCTGCAGTCCGACGGCGTAGCGCTATAGTCCGGATCGATCACCTGAATCGGCAGCGACGCTGCTTTTTCGCCGGCAATCCGTACATCGGCAAGCTGCACCGAACCCCACGTGTAACCGTCGAAGAACTGCATGCATTCGGCAAGCGGATTGCCCGCGCCATCCTTCTGTTGCGGCAGCTCCAAAGACACCGGAAGTTGAGTGGCGAACACGCGCAGCCCGGAGGAGCCCGTGTCAACTTGTACGTGATCAATGGTTTGACAGTGCGTCGTGCCCGGCATACAGAGCGTGACGCTGACGAAGGGTATATTCGGCACACCGATTACGCCGAAATCGACGGTCACCGCTGCTGCATTGGAGGCTAGCACCTGGGGCGCGGTGGATATATTCGTGGGCGATTGCGCGGGTACTGACGTGCTGGATGAACCGCTGCTCGCGCCACTGCCTCCGCATCCGGCCATCAACACTGCAAGCAATGCAGAGGCAAGCAGCTTGAGAAGCGAATCTGATTTAAGGAGCAGACACGGATCGCGCATGATCGCTCCGCTATTGAATGACGCTGGCGTCGACCCCGACGGGGATCGCTCGCGGTAGATACGCGTAGCCCGCAAACGCACGTAAATGACCGCCCGAGAACACCACCAGCGCATCGTTCGAGACGGCAAGCGGGATCGCCCGGCGCGCTACGCTGGCCGCGATATATTGATTGAACGCATCGCCGAGCGTAGCCCTCAGGTTCGGCAAGGTCGGGCCTTCCCACGCGACGCCGAATACGATTCCGTTCACTGCGACATACTCGCGCACCACGGTGCCCGACGGCAGCGTAATCAGATGCACGGTATACGCAATTTGCGATGTGGCGCCGTGTGCTGTGGCATGCATTCGAACCTGGTCGCTGCCTACACTGCTGACCCTTTCGCCAAGGGTGGCCTGTGCGGGTAAAGACAGCGCACAAGTCGCCGTGAACATTGCACAAGCAATACCGGTACGATATATCGCTATCACGAGCTTCCCCTCCAGCTGAAAACACCCTGACTGGCCGCTTTCACCAGTAACAATTAATATGTAATACGAAATATCCGTCAAACTCTTATGGATTTGTTTATGGATAGCCCCGCCGTTTGCGTCGAAAGTGCGTTGGCCTTTCCATGACCACGCGTGCGAGGTTTTGGTGTCGCTTCCATAGATTGTTTTTGGCTTGATATCGGCCGCAACAGACTCGCTTGTGACGCTCATAGAGCAATGACTGTGCCATGAGGGCGCAAACGCTTGCTACGCGACAAGCGGCGTTATTCCAGTGTGGTCGACGAGTACCAGGCAGGCGCCTAATGTCTCGCAAACGTTACATGTCAGAGGCTTGACCTAGTTGGAAATGCTCGTTTCGCATGTAAGCAGTCACGTCCATGCCACCCCGCTCGTCCAACGCGCATAAGGCTAGAACGAGGGTTCCTATCGAATATTCAGGCGTAGCCGGACGGCAACGAACAAGAAGCGAAGTGCCGCAAAACCTGTCTCAACATTGAGACGGGATGGGGGTCGCATTGAACCGCATTAGGTTTTCCGGAGACTCCAACGTTTGAGAGAATGGAGTTATGGAAAGCGTAACGAAGGAATCACCGAGGTATTCACCGGAAGTCCGTGAACGGGCGGTTCGAATGGTCCACGAGCACCGTGGCGAGCATGAATCGCAGTGGAAGGTGAGCGCAAATTGCCCAACTGGTTGCGGGTTTTATGACGCGGCCGAATTTTGTCTGTGAGCCCCGCCAGGACTGGAGTTTTGATCGGCGGAGCCAGATCGGTTAAAGTCCAGATTTGTGGATGGCACTGGTGGCTGGAAGCCAATGCTGGCAAACGATTCCGACGAAATTGAGCCTTGCGCAGTTCGAACAGTTTGTCTTGCCGCATCTGAATACGGGTCGCGTGGTCCGGCACCGACGCTGGGGTTGCACAGGATCTTCAACTACATCCTGCAGTTGCTGTACATGGGATGACAGTGGAAGACGTTGCCGATCGAAAGGAATGCCGAAGGTCGCCCTGAAATCCACTACACGCGCATCTATCGGGCGTTGCGGCGACGGCAGGCCGATGGTTGCATCGACGCGATTTTTGCGGGCTCGGTGCGCAAGCTTCATCAGGACGGGCTGCTTGAACTCACGGTCATCCACGGCGACGGCACGACCACTGCCGCGAAGAAGGGCGGCGACAACCTTCATTGGCGACGCGCCCGAAGGAGTTGTTCTTCCGGATGCACGCGCAGGGCGTGCGTATGCCTGCTTTCAGGTTGGTACCCGCACCGCGCGGGCGACCAACTTGACGACCGCGCCCACCGTCCAGCCAGCCGGTTTTGTACAGCCGCATGTGCGGATATTCCTGGTCTGAGGGGAACATGGACCGGTTAAAGCATGCGATGCTTGAATATCACGAACGTAGCAAGCATCGCGTCGGCGGCTACGCCCCTGGCCCCGGGAAACTCGACTGGGCAACCCAACCGGATCCGTTCCGGGTGTTTCACGGCGCACCGCGCATTGATCTGCCGTTAGCCGCGGATAGCCTGACTACACGCTACAACGAACTGCGCTGCGGCGCTTTGCCGCCCGCGCGCAGATTCGATCTTTCCAG
>CABFVV010000080.1_pt1 | contig 42675 bp, 30 predicted proteins | sample 8864751 | NCBI WGS metagenome assembly CABFVV01 (sample SAMEA5735770, study PRJEB23740) | soil metagenome | biome: forest; feature: forest soil; material: soil | place: USA | collected 2013-10-13 | depth 0.1 m | reverse complement strand
GCAGGATGTCGGTCACGGTGCTGGCCTGTGGCACCGCCTCAAAGCCCAGATCCTGCAGGCGCCGGCGGATCTTGCGCCCGCCCCAGCGCGGATGGGCCTGGCGCAGCCGCACCACTTCCTGCTCCATCGCAGCGGGGGTCTTCGAGGGACTGCTGGCAGGGCGCCGGGATTGATCTGACAGCGCGTTCTCGCCGCGATTGAGCCATTTGTAGCCGGTCTGCCGGCTGATGTTAAAGCGCTGGCACAGCTCGGTCATCGTCAGCATGTTCTGACTGGCCAGATGAACAAATTCCTGTCGGAGGCTCATGGTGTCTCTTGCGTTCCAGGGCATGGTCGGGACCGGGCGTTTTAATACCCGGAAGTGTCAACCATGTCCCCGCACGTCTGTCAGCTATGTCTCCGGTCTATACACATGCCGCAAAGAAAAGTAGGCAAAAGAAAGCGGCTCAAACCACTCCTGCTAAGCGGGGCCCGTAGTTTACACAGGGTAGTGGTGCATCTGGAATCTGGGTTCGTGCACCTGCATACGCTAGTGACAAGGGTGTCATACTTCCGGCGGCGCTGCGCTCGCCGAAGAGTACTTCGAAAACCATTGGTCATCTGGAGCCTAGCTCCGTCGAGGTGCGATGGCGATGCAACCGCGTGATTTTTATCAGCGTCTCCGCCGGAAATTAATCCCCACGAATACCGCCATCAATGTCAAAAATCCGCCAAACAACAGGGCGGAATTGACGACAACGTGTCTGACGCCAAGCACGTCGACGTAAAAAATTCTACGGCGTGCTACGTGAAACACTGACCGGCTGCAAACGGTTCACTACCTCGGGTATAGCCGAGCTTGCGGGCGACGTTTCATCAATTGCCGTACGGCCGCCGTCGTGGAAGAACGCGAGTTCCGCAGCCTTATTCAGCACGAGAATACTGATCCGCCGATTGGTCGGTTCGTCGGCGACGTTGCTGTTCAGCGGCAATACATCGGCGAGTCCGCGCACCTGCAGCAGCTTCTCGCCGCGCATGCCGCCGGCGACCAACGCGCGGCGCGCGGCGTTGGCCCGGTCGGACGATAGTTCCCAGTTCGAGTAGCCCTCGGGCCCGGCCGTGTATGGCACCGCGTCGGTATGGCCGGCTATCGAAATGCGGTTCTCCACGTCGTTGAGCGCGGCGCCGATCTGCGTCAGGATCGTCACGGCGTAAGGCTGCAACTTCGAACTGCCGGACGGAAACATCGGACGATTCTGCGAATCGACAATCTCGATGCGCAGACCTTCGTTCGTGATCGAAATGCGGATCTGATCCTTGAATGCCCTCAACGCCGGGCTCTGCTCGATCAAGGCGGTGAGCCTCTCTTTCAACTGCTGAAGCCGTGCCGCGTCCGCTGGCGCCACGATCGGTGGGACCGTGGTCGGCGGCGTCGGTTCGGTCTGGCTCTTCTTGCCGTCGCCGGGCCGGGTGTCGGAAATGTCGCGCCCGCCGCCCTGGATGACGCTCGGACGTGCCGCTGCCGTGCCCTCGTTACCGCCGAGCAGGCTCGATAGCGGGGTGTTGAAATAGTCTTCGATGCCCTGCTTGTCGTACTTCGACGTCGAACCGAGCAGCCACATCAGCAGGAAGAATGCCATCATCGCGGTGACGAAGTCGGCATAGGCGATTTTCCATGCACCGGCGTGATGGGCGCCATGATCGTCGCTCTTTTTCGAGCGGCGCACGATCACGGGAGCGGGTGTTTCGACCTGTTGGGACGCGCGCGATCTTCTTTCACTCATGATGCCGCTCCGCGTCAGGCCGATTTCGGCATCTTGGTGGCGCGCACGGCGTCGTCCAGTTCCTGGAAGCTCGGACGGTCGGCGGTGAACAGCACCTTGCGCCCGAACTCGACGGCGATCGGTGGTGCATACCCGGAGAGCGAGGCGAGCAACACGGCCTTCACGCACTGATAGGGTTTGGCTTCGGCGCGGCCCTTGGCATTGAGCAGATCGGCGACCGGACCGATAAAGCCATAGGCGAGAAGAATGCCGAGGAAGGTGCCGACCAGTGCGCCGGCGATCATTTCGCCGAGCACGGCGGGCGGCGCACCGACCGAGCCCATCGTATGAACCACACCCATCACGGCGGCAACAATGCCGAATGCAGGTAAGCCGTCGGCCATTTTCTGGATCGCGTTGGCGGCGATCGACGCTTCCGCATGATGCGTGGCCAGTTCTTCGTCCATCAGGTCCTGCACTTCAAGCACGTTCACGTTGCCGCCGGACATCATGCGCAAATAGTCGACGATAAAGTCGAGCAGATGCCGGTCCTCCAGCACGTGCGAATACTTCTGGAACAGCACGCTTTCTTCGGGCGCGGCGACGTCGGCTTCGAGCGACATCATGCCTTCCTTGCGTGCCTTCTGAAGCAACTCGTAAAGCAGCGCGATCAGTTCAAGATATTTTTCCTTCGTATACCCACCGCTTTTGAAACACGAAGGAATCGCCTTGATCGTTTTCTTCAGCGTGGCGGTCGGATTGCTTACGACAAACGCGCCGATCGCCGCGCCAAAAATGCATAGCAATTCGAACGGTTGAACAAGCGCGGGAAGATGCCCGCCTACGCCGACAAAACTACCGATCACAGAAGCGATTACCACTACCCAGCCGATTGCGACAAACATGCTCTCTCCATTATCTTGCACGACGCACGTTCGGTGGAACAGGCCCTATTTCAAGGGCTTTTTCGAAGGCGCCACTAGTATTCTGTATGTACAGGTAAACGGCCAGAGTCGCGACGTCTGAAGTGTGCGCATCCGTGAAAATAAAAATATTCACCAATTGGTTAATCGGGTGAATCGACTTCCGGTAATTTTGTCCGTCGTGTTGCGACCAGTCGTTGTGGCCGCAACCAATAGGGGGGATTTGCGGACCGGATGATTGAGGATGTGGCTGCATGATCGGGTTATCCAAAACGCATGGTGTGGCATTTTTACCGGGCGGTCTGCTAGCATGGCAAACAGTTTGTAACGACAGCCGGTCCCGGCGCTCAAAGCGCGCCACGCGGCTTCTCGTCGGCTCACGAATGCCGGCAGCGACAGCGGCCCATCCGGAGATGCGAAAAGCATGTGGAATCTGAATTCTGCCGAGAACATCAAGCTGACGACCAAAGCGGCCTCCTGCATTGCCGGTCTCGGGCTTCTATTTGCGTCCAACGCGGCTCACGCCCAGGAGTTTTCCCTATTCGGCGGCGGCTCGCGCGCGGGCAGCACGAACACCTACACGTGGGCAATCGACTATCAGGAAGGGCTCGGGCAATACTTCGCCGCGAGCTTCACGTGGCTGAATGAAGGGCACATTCCCAATCATCATCGCGACGGCCAGATGATCCAGCTATGGGGCCGTATTCCCGTCGGGAGCCCGCAGTTCGTCCTGCAGGCGGGCGTCGGTCCATACCGTTACTTCGACACCACCACGGCCGTGCAAGGCGGGAGCTATTCGGACACTCACGGCTGGGGCGTCGTGTATAGCGTGCGCGCGGCGTACTACGCGTCGAGCCGGTGGATCACGCAACTGCAGTTGAATCGCGTGCATGTGCAGCGCGGGCCGGATGCGACCAGCGTGATGTTCGGCGTCGGCTATCAGCTCGATGCCCCGGGCACACCCGGTCCACGCGACTGGGCGAGCGGCAGTACGCAAAAGGTCACCAACAACGAGGTGGCGGTGTACCTCGGCGAAACCATCATCAATTCGACCAGCTCGCCGACTGCACTTGGCGGCGCGATCGAGTACCGTCGCGGCCTCGCGAAATACCTCGATGTGACGGTTGGCTATCTTCACGAGGGCAGCAGCAAGGTGGCGCGCCGCGACGGCTTGACCAGCCAACTGTGGGCGACGCGTGCCTTCCTCAACGATAAGGTATCGCTCGGGCTCGGCGTCGGCACCTACTATGCGATCAACGAAAACGAGAACAGCCTGACGCCAGGGCCGGGCGCCGGGAAGTTTTCGGGCCTCGTCACGATCGCCGGCTCCTATCGCCTGACCGATCACTGGAATGCGCGGATCGAATGGAATCGTGTCGTGACACGCTATGATCGCGACTCGGATGTGATTTTCGGCGGTGTGGGCTACCGTTGGTGATGGCTCACCGTGCCAGCAGAAACAGTCTTCTAGAACCGATAGTAAAGATTCACACAAAAAAACCGGAGAAGAGCATGAAAGCCAGCACCATCGCCGAACGGGAGGCCCGTGGCCGCGCCGCCCGTGAGCACTCGAAGCGTTCGAGCCATCGCGCGGTAGGCGAGTTGCATCGCAACCCGATCGAATTGCTCAAGCAAAGCAGCGAGGGGCGAGTCGAAAGGCTCGTGCCGCTGCGCTACGGGCGTATGTCGGTGTCGCCGTTCACCTTCTATCGCGGCACCGCGATCATTCAGGCACACGACCTGAGCCGTGTCCCCGACACCGGCCTCACCATGCCGATTTGCGGCGACGGCCATTTGATGAATTTCGGCGGCTTCGCGACACCGGAGCGTCAACTCGTGTTCGATCTGAACGACTTCGACGAAGTCGCCACAGGTCCCTTCGAATGGGACCTGAAACGTTTGACCGCAAGCCTCGTGGTCGCTGCACGTCATATGCGTTTGAGTCGTGGAGCAGCGGAGAATCTGGTGATGACCGCCGTCACCGAATACCGCGACCGCATGGCGCAATACGCGCAATGCGGCGCGCTCGAACTCTGGTACGACCGCATCACCTTCGACCGCATGGCGGAAACCGCGCTGACCCCCGAGCGCCGCCGTATCGTGCGGCGCGGCATGGAAAAGGCCGCGAGCCGCACCCACGAAAATCTGCTGGAGAAAATGGCCGAGCACGACGGCGACCACTGGACGATCCGCGATGCGCCGCCGGCGCTGTTCCACGTGCTAGGCGCGAACACGCTGTTCACACCCGAAGAAACCGAGGCATTCAAGGGCCACAACTGGCGCAAGATGCTCGAACGCATGTGGGGCGAGTACCTTAAGACGATGTCGCATGACCGGCGCGAGTTGCTCAGCCATTTCACCGTGCAGGACATCGTATTCAAAGTGGTGGGCGTCGGCAGCGTCGGCACGCGCTGCATGGTCGTGCTGAACGTGGATCACATGGGCAAGCCATTGTTCCTGCAGCTCAAGGAGGCGCGGCCGTCGGTGGTCGCCCAGTACTACAAGTCGCCTCCCGTCAAGCACGAGGGCGAACGCGTCGTGCAAGGGCAGCGCATGTTGCAGGCCGCGAGCGACATCTTTCTCGGCTGGGCGAACGGGCCGTTAGGGCGCCATTTCTACTTCCGGCAACTGCGCGACATGAAGCTGTCGGCGAACATCGAACTGTTCGACACCGACCTGCTGGAGGGGTACGCGAAACTCTGCGGCTGGATCATGGCGCGCGCGCATGCCAAGGCGAGTGGCGAGGCGATCGAAGTCAGCGCGTATATCGGCCGTAGCGACCAGTTTGCGGAGTCGCTCGCGGCTTATGCCGCCAGCTACGCTGACCAGGTGGAGCGTGATTACGACGTGTTCCTGAAGGCCTGCCGCAGCGGCGAGCTCGAGGCGCGCACGGACGAAGACATGGCGGCGGATTTCCGCGTGTAACAGTCAATCGCGCCTGAGCAGTGCTTGAGCCGCGTAAGCAATGTTTGCGTGGCTCGCCGCGTGCCGGTGGCCGAACCACGCGGAAAGATTGCTCACAGTTCAGTCGTCGATGCGTGCTTCACGCAGCGTAACGAAGCGCAGGTGCTGGCTGCGCGCCGCGTCGATTACGCGCGGCAGGACTGCGAGTATCAGCGGTTTGCCCTCGATGGTGAGCGCGGCATTGCCATCGTGCAGCAGCAGGATGTCGCGCGGCGCAAGGCCGCGGAGCAGCCGGTGCGCGACCACGTGGGGATCGCGCTCGCGCGTGTCGTAGCCGCGCCGCGTCCATGCCGCAAGTCGCAAATCGAGTTTGCGCAGCACGGGCTCGAGAAAGATGTTGCGCAACCCCGCCGGGGCGCGGAAGAACATCGGCCGCTCGCCGCTCAATGCCTCGAAGGTGCGCTGCGCCGCGCCGATCTCGCGGGTGAGCGCGCCCGGAAACGTGATCGAAAACGTGTGGACGTGAACCTGCGAATGGTTTTCCAGCGCATGGCCGCGTGCGACGATCTCGCGTGCGAGTTCCGGGTAGCGTTGCGCTTTCGCGCCGATACAGAAGAAGGTGGCGCGCACCTTGAAAGCGTCGAGCAGATCCAGCACTTGCGGGGTGACGACCGGGTCGGGGCCGTCGTCGATGGTCAGTGCGATCGCGTCTGCGTTGCGCGCGCCGGCGGGCAGGTGCGTCCAGTTCGGGCCAAGCAGCGAGGTGCGCGGCAAAAGGCCGGCTACCGTGAAAATAGCGTGATTCACGACGATCGCGGCGAGCCACCACGGCCATGCGGCGGGTGCCAGCAGCCAGCCCGCCAGTACGAATACGTGCCATGCGGCGGTGGCCGTGAGCATCGCGGGATAGCTGGTGCGCGGCCAGCGGCGCTGCGGCGGAGCCTCGTTGCGTTGCTGCGGCGTGAAAAGTTCGTTCATAAAGCGTGCTTCCTGTCTTCCTTCCTCCGTCCTGGGAAGGCCCTGAATCGCGCGCGTGACGCGCAACAGCCAACGATACCATTGATGCGCAATGCGACGCTGTTGCGGAAGGTAACGATAAGTAATGAAAGAATGCTGAAAGACGCCATGCTTCGCGACGGCTGCGCCGTTGCATTTGTGATGGGCGATCCGCTGTTGTATGGTGCTAAGGCCTAAGAAACGGAGCAGGGGAGGTGCTGTGACAGGAACGGGAGTCAAGAAAGTCGCGCTGGTGACGGGCGCGGGCAGCGGCATCGGCCGGGCCTGCGCGCTCAAGATGCTGGAACACGGTTATAGCGTCGTACTCGCCGGCCGTCGCCAGGCGCCGCTCGACGCTGTGGTCGAAGAAGCGCAGCAACTGGGCGGCGACGCGCTTGCAGTGGCCTGCGACGTGACGGATGCCGACAGCGTCGCCGCGCTGTTCGACACGATCCGCGCGCGGCGCGGCCGTCTCGACGTACTGTTCAACAACGCGGGCCGCAACGGCTCGCCGGTGGATATCGATGAGCTCGATGTCGACGAATGGCGCTCGGTGGTCGACACCAATCTCACGGGCGTGTTTCTTTGCACACGTGCCGCCTTCGGTCTGATGAAAACGCAGACGCCGCGGGGCGGCCGCATCATCAACAATGGCTCGATTTCCGCGCATGCGCCCCGGCCGAACAGCATCGCCTACACGGCGACCAAGCACGCGATTACCGGCATCACGAAAGCGGTTTCGCTCGACGGCCGCAAATACGACATCGTGTGCGGGCAGATCGACATCGGCAATGCGGCGACAGAAATGGCCGAGCGGATGGCGCGCGGCGTGCCGCAGGCGAACGGCGAAATCGCGGTCGAGCCGTTGATGGACGTGCAGCACGTCGCCGACGCGGTGCTGCATATGGCCGAATTGCCGTTGTCAGTGAATGTGCAGTTCATGACCATCATGGCAAGCAAGATGCCGTTCGTCGGGCGGGGCTGAGCGGGGCGCCGCACGCATCGCGGAAGATCAACTTATACTGGGCGCTTCCCGCCTTCTGGAAAAGGCGATTCGCCGTGCCCCGCGCCACACCCAAGGACGACCCTCAGCCGGTGCCGCCCGCGCAGCCCGACCTCGACGATTGTTGTCATAGTGGCTGCAATCCGTGTGTCTTCGATCTCTACGATGAAGCGCTCGAACGCTATCAGTCAGCGCTCGCCGAATGGCAAGCGCGGCAGGCGGCACTGAAGGTGCAAAAGGTACGAACGGTGCACGCACGGCCGAGCAAACCGCGTACGCGTCGCTAAACGGTGTTTCAGGTTTTACGCCAAGGCCGCAGCCATACCCCGTCCCCGTCATGACCGACCTTCAGTCCGCACCCCTCGAACCCTTCAACGAAACGCACACGCTGGACGACCTGCATACCTTCGTGCAGCGTTATCCGCGTCTGTTCGTGCTGACCGGCGCGGGCATCAGCACTGACTCCGGCATTCCAGGCTATCGCGACGACAACGGCGAGTGGAAACGTTCGCCGCCGATCACGCTGCAGGAATTTCTCGGCACCGCCGCGATGCGCCGGCGCTATTGGGCACGCAGCATGGTGGGCTGGCCGGTGGTGGCCGACGCGCAGCCGAATGCCGCGCATACCGCTCTCGCCCGGCTCGAGGCCGCGGGCCATGTGCCGACGCTCGTTACGCAGAACGTCGACGGTTTGCATCAGCGGGCGGGCAGCCGCGAGGTGATCGAACTGCATGGCGGTATCGACGGCGTGACGTGTCTGGACTGCGGCATGCAGCATTCACGCGCGTCGATCCAGCGCACGCTGGAAGCCGACAATCCCGCGTTGCTGAACGTCACTGCCGAAACCGCCGCCGACGGCGACGCGCATCTGGAGTGGCACGATCTCGACGCTTTTCGCATTCCGGCGTGCACGAACTGCGGCGGTTTATTGAAGCCCGCCGTGGTGTTCTTCGGTGAAAGCGTGCCGCGCGAGCGTGTCGAAGCGGCGTCGCATGCGCTCGACGCGGCGGACGCAGTGCTGGTGGTCGGCTCGTCGCTGATGGTCTATTCGGGCTACCGCTTCTGCGTGTGGGCGCAGAAGCAGGGCAAGCCGATCGTCGCGATCAATCTGGGGCGCACGCGCGCCGATCCGCTGCTGTCGCTGAAAATCGCCGCGCGCTGTGCCGACACGCTGACCGCGCTGGCGGGCCGTCTGGCACTGGATTGAGCGGACCGCCTGAGCCTCCCGATCAGCGCGCGGCCCGCATAAATCGTCGATAATCCCAATCCCACGCAGCGCCGCTCTCACGAAAAGCAACCGTCCCGCAAAAGGAACGCCGATGTTGACGACGATCGAACAGCTCGAAGCAATCTATGGTCAGCCCCACGAACGCGCGGTGAAGAAAGAGATTCCCTACGTCAACGAAGACTATCGCGCGTTCATCGAAGTCGCGCCCTTCGTCGTGCTCGCCACCGCCGGCCCGGAAGGCCTCGACTGTTCGCCGCGCGGCGACGCGCCGGGCTTCGTGCGGGTGATCGACGAACGCACGCTCGCGCTGCCGGACCGCATCGGCAACAATCGCGTCGACAGTCTGCGCAATATCATCGTTGAGCCGCATCTGGCGCTGCTGTTCATCATTCCGGGCGTCGGCGAAAGTTTGCGCGTGAACGGCCGCGGCCGCATTTCGAACGATCCGGAATTGCTGGACAGTTTCGCCGTCGAAGGTAAACTGCCGCGCACCGTGCTGCTGATCGACGTCGACGCGGTGTACTTTCATTGCTCGAAGGCGCTGGTGCGCTCGAAACTGTGGGATCCCGCGCGTCACGTCGAACGTTCGCGCCTGCCGAGTGCCGGCGAGATCCACCGGCGCATCAACGGCGCGAGTTTCGATGCCGCGACCTATGACCGTGAACTCGCCGAACGCGTGCGCACGGCCCTGTACTGAAACAACGTGAACATGACTGATTCCCATCCGGCGCTGCGGCAACACTCGCCGTCCGCCGAACGTAATCGCGAACCGATCCTTGCCGTATTGCGCGAAGTGCTGCCGGCCACCGGCCGCGTGCTGGAAATCGCGAGCGGCACGGGGCAGCATGCTATCTGCTTCGCCGGCGCATTGCCTGGGCTTGACTGGCAACCGAGCGATATCGATGCGGATGCGCGTGCGTCGATTGCCGCGTGGGTCGCGCATGCAGGGCTGGCGAACGTGCGCGCACCGCTCGCGCTCGATGTGCATCAGCCGGAGTGGGGCGCGCAAACGCTGGACAAGCTCGATCAGTTCGACGCCGTGGTCTGTATCAACATGATTCACATCTCGCCGTGGAGCGCGACAGAAGCGCTATTCGCCGGCGCGAGCCGCCGACTGGTCGACGGCGGTGTACTGTATCTGTACGGCCCTTACAAACTTGGTGGCGCGCAAACCTCGCCGAGCAACGATGCGTTCGATCAGCAATTGCGCAGCCGCGACCCCGCGTGGGGCGTGCGCGACATGGAAGCGGTGGTAGCGTTGGGCGCATCGGTCGGGCTCGTGTGCGACGAGCCGATCGCGATGCCGGCCAACAATTTCAGTCTGGTTTTCAGGAAACGCGTGGACGTGGCGCGGGTCTGACGGACGTTGCGTAGTGCGGTGCGTCATAAAGCGCATCACCGGGCGCCGCATAAAGTATCTCGTGAGGCCCGCATACAGTGGAAAGCCCACTCGTTGAGTATCAATGCGCGCCAGCGAGCGGCAAGCCGGCATTTCTTTTATCCTTTCACCCTCGACGTTCCGCCGACGTTCTTTCCGGCGCAGCGTCTCGACATTTTTTGGACTCTGGAGAATTCACATGGGCAAACAGGCAATCGGCGTGGTGGGGCTAGCGGTCATGGGCCGCAATCTGGCGCTCAACATCGAAAGCCGCGGCCACGCGGTCTCGGTGTACAACCGTAGCCGCGAGAAAACCGACGAACTCATCGCCGAATATCCGGACAAGAAGCTGGTGCCGGCCTTCACGCTGGAAGACTTCGTGGAGTCGCTGGAAAAACCGCGCCGCATTCTGCTGATGGTCAAGGCAGGCGAGCCGACCGACGCCACCATCGCGCAACTCAAGCCGCTGCTGGACAAGGGCGACATCCTGATCGACGGCGGCAATACGCATTTCACCGACACCATCCGCCGCAATCAGGAACTGGCGAAAGCCGGCCTGCATTTCATCGGCACGGGCGTGTCGGGCGGCGAAGAGGGCGCATTGAAAGGCCCGTCGATCATGCCGGGCGGCCAGCGCGACGCCTATGATCTCGTCGCGCCGATCCTCACCGAAATCGCCGCCAAGGCGCCGGACGGCGAGCCGTGCGTCGCGTACATGGGTCCGGACGGCGCGGGCCACTTCGTGAAAATGGTGCACAACGGCATCGAATACGGCGACATGCAATTGATCGCCGAGAGCTATGCGGTGCTCAAGCAGGTCGTCGGTCTGTCGAACGAGGAGCTGGCCAAGGTCTACACCGAATGGAACGAGGGCGAGCTCGACAGCTACCTGATCGAAATCACCTCGAAGATCTTCAAGAAGAAAGACGAAGAAACCGGCAAGGATCTGGTCGACGTGATCCTCGATCGCGCGGCGCAGAAGGGCACCGGCAAGTGGACCAGCCAGAACGCGCTCGACCTCGGTGCACCGCTGCCGCTGATTACGGAAGCCGTGTTCGCGCGTGTGTTGTCGTCGCTGAAAGTTCAGCGCGTGGCGGCGAGCAAGGTGCTGGAAGGGCCGGCAGCCAAGCCGCTCGACGCCGAGCGTGACGCGTTCATCGAATCGGTGCGGCGTGCGCTGTACTTCAGCAAGGTGATTTCGTACGCGCAAGGTTTCGCGCAACTGCGCGCGGCATCGGAAGAGTACAAGTGGGATCTGGACTACGGCGGAATCGCGAAGATTTTCCGCGCCGGCTGTATCATCCGCGCCCGCTTCCTGCAGAAGATCACCGACGCCTATACGAAAGACAAGGCAATCGCCAATCTGCTGCTCGATCCGTACTTCCGCGATATCGCGAAGAACTATCAGTCGGCGTTGCGCGAAGTTGTGATTGCCGCCATCAATGCGGGCGTGCCGGTGCCGGCATTCGCGTCGGCCGTCGCCTATTTCGACGCGTATCGGTCGGAACGCCTGCCGGCGAACCTGGTGCAGGCTCAACGCGATTTCTTCGGCGCGCATACGTTCGAGCGCATCGACAAGCCGGGCAGCTTCCACGCGAACTGGAGCTGATCGTTTGAATCGTGACCCGGCGCGCGCTTGCAGCAAGGCGCGCCGGGCCACGCTAGCGATTGAAATCGAGACGGGCAATTATTGCTGATAGCTATCGGACAGATAGCGTGGCAGCACGCCGGACCGTCTACTATTGCGAATTTTGGAATAGAGTTTCATCGTTTCAGGGGTTTCCCCTAGATGTCGACGCTCCTAAACTCCTATTTAAGCGCTACGGGACAACGAGCCCAAAGCGCATTAAATACAAGTTCTGGAGGTTTACATCATGAAGACTCTTATCTCTGCTGTCGTCGTCGCTGCCGCTCTGGTTGCTCCTGTTGCTTCGTTTGCTCAATCGAACCAGCCGCTTACTCGCGCTGAAGTGCGCGCCCAACTGGTGCAACTGGAAAAGGCCGGTTACAACCCGATCGGCGATCATGTCGACTACCCGGCTAACCTGCAGGCTGCGCAAGCCCGCGTCGATGCACAGAACGGCACCGCTCAAGCTGTGAACAGCGGCTACGGCGCACCGATCGCTGGTACCTCGCAAGCCGGCCGTCCGGTGACCGGCAACGACCGTAACTCGGTCTACTTCGGCAACTAATTCGCCAAAGTTGATGTGAACGCCGCCTGGCTGACAGGCGGCGGGTAATGAAAAAAACGCCGACCGGATTGCCGGGCGGCGTTTTGTCGTTTACGGCCAAGCCTATAGCCTGGCCGTCAGATCGATTTGAAGGCGCGCTTCAACGGTTCGGCAAATGCGGAATCCCTTCGTTGCTGGTCAGATTGAGCTGGTGAATCTGCCGATGCGCCTTGTTCAGATGCGCCTGCGCGGCGACGCGTTGCGCTTCCAGTTGCGACACCTCCTTGCGCACCTGATGCTGCCGGTTCGACACGGTCTGTTCCTGCGCGCCGCGCCGTTGCAGGTCCGTGCGCAGCCGTTCGGCCTGCGCCTCGGAGCGCGCGATCATGCGCGCAAGCTGTTCGTTTTGTGCCTCGAGTTGCGCGCGGCGTGTTTCGCCTTCCGAGAGCCGCGTCGCCTGTTCCTCGAAGTGATGGAAGGCGGCTTCCGCGGCTTCGAGGTCGGCGGCTTTGAGCGCGCGCCACAGCGAGCCGTCCTGATAAAGCGCGACGTAGTACGTCAGTTCCTTCGCGTGGAACAGCAGACTGACCGAATAGGCGAAGCTGCGGAACACGCGGAACGGTGTCAGCGCTTCTTCTTCGGCGAGCCATTCGATTTCGGCGGTGTCGGCCATCTGCACGCCGCGCGCGCTGACCTGCGAGGGCACCACCGGCACTGGCCGTAACGTCGTCACCGGCCGCGCCGGCTCGGCGGTTGGTGCGGCAGGTGCCCCAGCGGCAGCGACAGCGGACGCGACGCCGGCCGCCGCGGCCAGCGCCGCCTCCTCGCTGTCGTCGGGCGTTACGGGATCGGCGGCGTTCTCTCGAGCGACCTGCACGAGATGCGATGGGCCTGCCAGCACGCTGCGGCGATTCAGGAGACTTTTCACGGCGGTTCCTCCGGTTGACTCGCCCGAAACCTTCAGACGGCGTCGACAGTCATGCATGCCGGACAATCTGGCGGTTCGGGCGGTGAGCGAAAAGTGGCGGACCGGCGGCGCTATCGCTGAGCACCGGGGTGCGCGGCAGTGCAGATGCGTTTTCCGCGAGCGCGGCTTTAATGCAAGGTGCGATGCCGGCGGCCTATTTCATCGAACAGCGCGCGGCTGGGTTCGAGAGCAAGCAACCAGGATTCGTCGTAACCGCTGAGATTGTCGAGCGCCTCGCGCAGCCGTTCGATCGCCAGAGCCGGAATCTCGACGCTGGCTTCGACGCCGCTCGACAATCCCGCGATGCTGGCCAGTTGGACCAGTGCGTCGGCGGCTTCGGCGACGTCTGCCGCGAAAACCAGATGGGTGTTCAGCAACTCGACCAAACCGGGCGACGCCGCAACATCGTCGACGTTGAGTTGCACGGCCAGAAACGTGGCTTTGTTCATCCTCAACTCCTCGCAGGATCCAGGCGTTTGTGTACGGTGCGTTGCGGCAGCATGACTGAGTATAGGCGAGGGTTGAAAGGATTCAATAATCACACGAATGCCCTCGCGCGGCCGTGCGGCGGCGGTCGGGCCTGCCACAACACCTATAATGGGGGCCGTCGAAACGCGTGATCCTGCTGGGCCGGGCGGCTCGGTATGCGGCACGGATAACGCCTCGACAGCGACTGTTTCTCAACCCACTATTCACCATGAAGATCATTCGCAGCAAGAGCTTCACCGCGACGCGTCCGTGGGGCGCGCTCGATATCGCCAACATGGGCGGCATCACGACGCGCCTGCATTGGACCGATCAGCCATACAAGTGGCATGTCAACGACGGCGAGGAAGTGTTCGCCGTGCTCGACGGCCGCGTGGAGATGCGCTATCGCGAAGGCGGCGTCGAACAGTCGGCGATTCTGGAAACGGGCGATGTGTTCTACGCGTCGGTGGGCACCGAACATGTTGCACATCCGATCGGCGTGGCGCGCATTCTGGTGGTCGAGGCCGAGGGCAGTGTCTGACGGTTCCTTGGCCCATGCCGTGTCGAAATCGTCGCCAACGCGCACGGCGGCATAATGGATAGGCGCCGCGGCGCCCGTAGCGAGCGGCACGGCGAATGCTTGGGGCTGATTGAATCCGATTGAATCTAAGTGTCGAGGAAAATCACATGACAAGACAATGGCAATTCACGGCGGCCCGGTTGCTGATCTCGGCGACGCTCGGCGTGATGATCAGCGGTTGTACGTCGATGCCGTGGGAAAGCACGCCGTTCTATAGCAGCGCGCCGTCCCGCCCGACTACCCTCGGCACGGTCCCTGTGCCGGCCGGTTACTACCGCGCCAATCCGGGTGACACGCTGGCGGGCATCGCGTCGGCGTACGGTCGCAAGCCGCAGGAGATCGCGACATGGAACGGCCTCGCATCGAATGCGGCGATCAATCCGGGGCAGGTGCTGCGGGTGGCGCCGCCAATGGCGTCGGGTAGCGTGGTGACGCCGCCGGTCAACGTGGCCGGTCAGAATGGCGCTGCCGCCACGCCCGGTGCGGCTGGCGTCGCGCAGCAAGGCGTGCTGCTGTGGCCGTTGCGGGGTCCCGTGCTGAAAGCCTTTGCGCCGGGCAAGTCGAACGGTATCGTGATCGGCGGTCGCGCAGGCGATCCGGTCAAGGCCGCCGCGACCGGCCGGGTCGTTTACGCCGGCACGGGTATCGAGGCGTACGGTCCACTCATCATCATCAAGCACGACGACTCGCTGATTACCGCCTACGGGCAGAACAGCACGCTGCTGGTCAAGGAAGGCGACGCTGTCGCGCAAGGACAAACCATCGGCGAAGTCGGCGTGGATAGCCGGGGCGTGGCGTCGATCCAGTTCGAAGTCCGCCAGAACGGCCAGCCGGTCGACCCGCTTGCGTGGCTACCGAAGTCGGGTGGGTGAGCCCCGCTTACTAGCGCGGTTTTCAGCGCCGAGTTAATTAATTGAATACACTGTGTGGCTCAACAGCCGGAGTCGTGGCCGTTCATCGAAGCAGATGAAGCGGTGCGCGGGCCGGCGGTCACAGGCTGTCATGCATTGACACAAACAGGGACACACGAGGCTCTCACCATGATCGATTTGCGCAGCGACACCGTAACCCGTCCAACTCCTGCCATGCTCGCGGCGATGTCGGCCGCCGAAGTGGGCGACGACGTCTGGGGCGACGACCCAACCGTGCTGCGCCTGCAAGCAACGGTCGCGGAGCGCACCGGCAAGGAAGCCGGCCTGTTCTTCCCGAGCGGCACGCAAAGCAATCTGGCGGCGTTGATGGCGCATTGCGCGCGCGGCGACGAATACATCGTCGGCCAGTTGGCGCATACCTATAAGTACGAAGGCGGCGGCGCGGCGGTGCTCGGCAGCATCCAGCCGCAGCCGCTCGAGAATGCCGCCGACGGTTCGATCCCGCTCGAGAAGATCGCGGCCGCGATCAAGCCGATCGACAACCACTTCGCGCGCACGCGGCTGCTGGCGCTGGAAAACACCATCGGCGGCAAGGTGCTGCCGGCGGGTTACGTCGACGAGGCGGTGCAGTTGGCGCGCCGGCATGGCTTGTCGGCTCACCTCGACGGCGCGCGGGTCTACAACGCGGCGGTTGCATCGGGCAAGCCGGTTGCGGCGTTGTGCGAACGGTTCGATTCAGTCTCGATCTGTTTTTCGAAGGGCCTGGGCGCGCCGGTCGGCTCGGTTCTGGTGGGCAGCCAGGCGCTGATCGATGTGGCGCATCGCTGGCGCAAGGTGCTGGGCGGCGGGATGCGCCAGGCCGGCGTGCTGGCAGCCGCATGCCTGTATGCGCTGAATCACAACGTCGAGCGTCTCGCCGACGATCACGCGAACGCCGCGCATCTGGCGGCCGGTCTGGAATCGATCGACCAGGTCAAGGTGCAGTCGATCGCGACCAACATGGTGTTCGCGCATTTTCCGCAGCAGCATTGCGTACCGCTCGAAGCGTGGCTCAAGGAGCGCGGCATCCTCACGCAGATGCTCTACGCGTCGCGCTTCGTCACGCATAAGGATGTGTCGCGTGCGGATATCGATACGTTTATCGGCGCAGTGAAAGGGTATTTCGCCGCGCATTAATCGAAATGCCGGGAAGGAAAAAAGGGCGCACTGCCACAGCAGTGCGCCCTTTTTGTTTACTCCGCCGACGCTTTCGCGTGCACGCCCGCGCGATGCGACGGCGCGAACAGCCGCAGTCCGCTCGCAAGGCTCGCCGCGCCTGCAAAGAAGGCGCCGGCGCTGAGCGCGAGTGTGGGTCCATGCCGGCCGGCGATGCCGAAGCTCAGCGCGACCAGCGCTGCACCGGTGGTCTGCCCAAGCAGCCGGGCAGTCGCGACGATGCCGCTGGCGCCGCCGCTGCGCTCGGGCGGCGCGCTCGCCATCAATGCCTTCAGGTTAGGTGACTGGAAGAAGCCGAAGCCCGCGCCGCAAATCGCCATGCGGATGCCGATGTCGAGCACATGCGGATGCACCGGCAACAACGCCAGCGACGCCATCCCCGCCGACATCACCGCAAGGCCGATCGCGCCCAGCAGGCCCGGTGGATAGCGGTCGGACAGACTGCCCGCCAGCGGCGCGGCCAGTGCGACCACCACGGGCCACGGCGTCATCAGAAAGCCGGTCTCGACCTGGCTGCGATGCAACACGTCCTCGAAGTAGAAAGGCAGCGACACGAACGCCAGCCCTTGCGCGGCGAACGAGCACACCGCGGTCACCGCCGACAACGCAAACACCGGCCGCTTGAACAGATCGACCGGCAGCATCGGCGCGGGGTGACCGGCTTCACGGCGAATCAGCAACACACCGAACACCACGGCGATCGCGGCCGCGCTCAGCACCAGTTGCGTCGAGGCGCGCTGGGCCGCTTCGCCCAGCGCGAGGATCAGCGCGGCGAAGGTGATCACGTTGAGGAGCGCCGCAATCGGGTCGAAGTTGTGTTTGCCGCGCTCCGTGTGCGGCAGCGCGGGCCACGCGAAGGCCAGCGCCAGCAGGCCGAGCGGCACATTGACCGCGAACAGCCACGGCCATGCGGCAACGGACAGAATCAGCGACGCTACCGTCGGCCCGACCGCGAACGACACGCCGACGATCAACGCGTTAGTGCCGAGGCCGCGTCCGAGCCGATGCGGCGGATATAGATAGCGGATCAGCGCCGTATTGACGCTCATGATCGCGCTCGCGCCGAGCCCTTGCAGCACGCGCGCGGCGGCCAGCAGCGGCAGTGTCGAAGCGAGCGAGCAAGCCAGCGACGCCAGCGTGAACAGCGCAATGCCGCCGATATAAATCCTGCGATGCCCGACGATGTCGCCGAGTGCGGCAAGCGGCAGCAGTGTCGCGACCATCGCGAGCTGGTAGGCGTTGATGATCCACACCGACGCCGCGGGCGCCGCGTGCAGATCCGCGGCGATGGCGGGCAGGGCGGTGTTGGCGATCGCGGTGTCGAGCGTGGCGAGCGCGACTGCGAGCATGATCGCGGCCATCGCGCGGCGATTGGCGGCGCTCATCGGGCCGTCCGCTGGAAAGGTCTGGTCGAGCGTGGCGCCACGGGTGGCGCTGGGTTTGTCGGACAAGGCGTGGCTCGTCGGGTTATGCATGCCGCAGCGCCGGGTGCGTCGGAGGGACAGCGCGGCGGCGTGCAGGCGGCAGGGTTGCGAGGCATGAAGCGCGGGGCCCGAGTCCAGCGGTCAGAGCGGCGCGCGCGGCGAATGAAGTGATTGTTACAGAGACGTGGAAATCGTGCTGGGAGGCCGGCAGGGCGGGGCACTCGGTCGGACGTCCACAATGCAACTAACGGTCAAGCCCGCGCGGCGTCTTCGAATCGGCGTGGCCCAGCGTTGTCGCATATCGCCCGGCATAACAGTTCAGCAGACGAGGCGCTCCGATTTGACCACTTATCGAACCAGTCAACGCATTCATCGCCACGTCACACGTCGAAAAAGATAATCATGCTGCCTCTCCCATGCAGTCGGCTTTCATTGCTTGCCGTCGTTTGCCTGTTTTGCGGGCCGATGCACGCGCCCAGTGCCGCGCACAGACTGCCTCTGCACCGCGTGCGTGCGCGGAATGCGTGCGAATTGCGTGAAGCCCCGCATGTCGGCGGGCATGGCATGTGCATGAACACCCGCTCGCGCTCGCCGGTGTCCGCGCGCCGTAAAATGTCGTACTCTGTTTGTTAACCCGCCTGACCGACCCGCGCCTCCCGTCCGTCATCTATGCGGTTCGCGTATGTCGCGTCGTTATTTCCCGGAGGCTTCGATGACAGCCGTCGATCTGGATTTCGACCAGCTCAACAGTACCGTCGACGCGCTACGGCGCTCAATTTCCAATCGCATGATGTACGGCGTCGGCAAGGACGCCGTCACCGCTCATCCCCATGACTGGCTGCACGCCGCGGCGCTCGCCGTGCGCGACCGGCTGGTCGCGCGCTGGATGAAGACCACGCGCCTGCAGTACGAACAGGACGTCAAACGCGTCTACTACCTGTCGATGGAATTCCTGATCGGCCGCACGTTTACGAACGCGTTGCTGGCGCTCGGCATCCACGATCAGATGAAGGAAGCGCTCGCGGGTCTCGGCGTCGACATGGAGACGCTGGTCAATATCGAGCCGGACGCGGCCCTCGGCAACGGCGGCCTCGGGCGGCTCGCCGCCTGTTTTCTCGATTCGATGGCGACGCTCGGCATTCCGGGTTTCGGCTACGGCATCCGTTACGAATACGGCATGTTCCGTCAGGAGATCGTCGACGGCGAGCAGGTCGAAGCGCCGGACTACTGGCTGCGCGCGGGCAATCCGTGGGAGTTTCCGCGGCCCGAGATCAAGTACATGGTGCATTTCGGCGGGCGCACGGTGCAGCGCGGCGAGCATGTGGAGTGGATCGACACCGAGCATGTGAACGCAACCGCGTATGACACCGTCATTCCGGGCTACGCGACGGACGCGACCAATACGCTGCGCCTATGGTCGGCGCGCGCCACCGAAGAACTCGACCTCGGCGCGTTCAATCGTGGCGACTACCGCAACGCGGTCGATACGAAGAACATGTCGGAGAACGTCTCGCGCCTGCTGTATCCGGACGACTCGACACCGGCCGGCCGCGAACTGCGGCTGCGGCAGGAATACTTCTTCGTCTCGGCGACCATGCAGGATCTGATTCGCCGCTATCAGCGCACGCACAGTACGTTTGGTCGCTTTTCCGAAAAGGTGGCGGTGCATTTGAACGACACGCACCCGGTTCTGGCGATTCCGGAACTGATGCGTTTGCTGGTGGATGTTCATCATCAGCCGTGGGACAAGGCGTGGCATCACGTCACGAAGATCTTCTCGTACACGAACCACACCTTGATGCCCGAAGCGCTCGAAACGTGGGACGTCGAGATGCTTGCGCGTCTTTTGCCGCGGCATCTGGAGATCATCTTCGAGATCAACGCGGGCTTTCTCAAGCATGTCAGCGAGCAATCGGGACATGACGGCGAGATGATCCGCCGCATTTCGCTGGTCGACGAATATGGCCAGCGGCGTGTGCGGATGGCGTATCTGGCGATCGTCGCGAGTCACAAGGTGAACGGTGTATCGAAGCTGCATTCGCAACTGATGACGCGCGATATTTTCGCCGACTTTGCACGCATCTATCCGGACCGCTTCACTAACGTCACCAACGGCATCACGCCGCGGCGCTGGCTGGCGCAGGCGAGTCCGTCGCTGTCGTCGCTGATCGATCAGCAGATCGGCAAGCATTGGCGCAGCAATCTGTTCGAGCTGGAGCAACTGCGCAATCTGCGCAACGACAGCGCGTTCATCGACGCCTTTCATGAAGCGAAGCGGCAGAACAAACTGCGGCTCGTGCAGCGGCTTGCGCATCACACGAAACTGAACTTCGATCCCGATGCGTTGTTCGACCTTCAGGTCAAGCGCATTCACGAATACAAGCGGCAGTTGCTGAACGTGTTGCACGTGATCGTGCGCTACAACCAGATTCGCGCGAATCCGGAGCGCGATTGGGTACCGCGCGTGGTGATGTTCGCCGGCAAGGCTGCGTCCGCGTATCGCATGGCGAAGACGATCATCAAGCTGATTGGCGATGTCAGCGAGAAGGTCAATCACGATCCGTTGATCGGCGATCGTCTCAAGGTGGTGTTCGTGCCGAACTACGGCGTGAGCGTGGCCGAGTTGATCATTCCGGCGGCCGATCTGTCCGAGCAGATTTCAATGGCCGGCACCGAAGCGTCAGGCACCGGCAACATGAAGCTCGCGTTGAACGGTGCGTTGACGATCGGCACGATGGACGGCGCGAACATCGAGATCTGCGACGCAGTGGGACGAGAGAACATTTTCATCTTCGGCCATACCGCCGACGAAGTGGACAACCTGCGCGCCACCGGCTACCGGCCGCGGCAAGTGTACGAGGAGAATCCGGAACTGCGCATGGCGCTCGACCAGATTCGCACGGGTTACTTCTCACCGGATGATCCGCTGCGCTTTTCGGACATTTTCCACACGTTGGTGGATTGGGGCGATCACTATATGGTGCTCGCCGATTTCGCCGCGTTTGCGAAAGCGCAGGACGAAGTGGATGCGCGTTTCGTCGACAAGCGCGCGTGGACCGAGAGCGCGATCGAGAACGTCGCGGGCATGGGACAGTTTTCGTCGGACCGCACCATCGGCGAATATGCGCGCAATATCTGGCACGTGAATCCGCTCAGTATGGAGTGACGCGGGCGCGTTTGTGTATGGCGCTTGCTCAAATGAAAAAGGCCGTGCGAATTTTTTGCACGGCCTTTCTTTATTGATCGATGACTATCACGGGGCGAATCGCTCGCTCTCTTTCGCGGCATACAAACCGAACTGCCCGCGCGGGAAATCGAACAGCACGTCGATGTTCTGCATAGCCATCAAACCGACCACGATGCGGTTAGCGTCCGGCTTCGCCTTGACGATCGTGACTTGCGCCTTCTCGTAACGGTGCACCCACGCGCCGCTGCCGATGGCCGTCTCATAGTTGCCCTGATCGAGCACATTGCCGACATCGCCGTCACCGGTCCAGTTGGGCGCTTTGTCCATTTCGAGGCGGATCATGCCGGTGCTGCCGGTTGCGAACACCAGCGGCGCGCAGAAGGTCATCTTGTTGCCCACATTCACGCAGCCTCGCGGCCATTGCGCCGTGCCGTCTTTCGACATTGTCATCGGCACCATCGTGTAGTCCTTGGTAATGGTGCTCGAGGGGCTCAACACCATGTACGGCTTCGTGAAGTTCGAGTGCACCAGATAGCGTTGGCCGATGTTGCCGGGCAATGCGCGCAGCGGTTGCGTGTAGCTGTTGTCGTCGGGCTGCGCGGCGCCGACGCCGACGATGCCGGAAAACGCCCAGCCGAATTCACCGGTGTAGCCGTCCATCCCGGCGCACTTCCGCGCGTTTGGCAGGCAGCGTATGACATCCACCGCTTGCGCGGTGATCGGCGTTGGGGTGGTGCCGGCGAGGCTGAACGGCACCTTCACGGCCGAGCCGAGAATCTCCACACCGTTCGCGAACGACAACGACGTCACGCCGCCGGCGCTTGCATAGTTCGAACCCGGCAGTACCGACTTCAACACCCGCGTACCTTGCGTACCCGTGTCGAGCGCCATGTACACCGGCTTGCCGTCGAGCTGGACCGGCAGGCCGAGGCGTGCGTGGTCTTCGTCGGCACGCTCCACATGCAGTGGAATCAGCAGGCCGTCGTTGCCGCCGTTGATCAACGCGGCATTGGGGGCCGGCGGCGTGGGGGTGGGGAAGGTGACGGAGCAGCCGGTCAGTGCGGCGAGCGCGCCGGCTGCAACCAGTGCCGCTGCGGCTGAACGACGAAATTGAAGACGGAATTGAAAACGAAAATGAAGACCGACATGCCGGCGCGCGGCATCGAGAGACGACAGGAACATAGGATCACGCTTTGCAAAAAGGCGGGTCCCTGGCGGAGGCGATGCATCGTGAGCTGTGGGTTGGACTACTCGAACAGCACTGGCGGCAATCTCACTGGATTGCCGCGGCGTGGGCGGGGAAACCGGGACGCTTGCGGGGGCCTGCGGGAGGGAACACGCGATAACAGGAGCGGCGACTCTACACGGCCACCCGTGGGCAATTGCAAAGATGTGTAAAGGGTTGGGGGACGGCTAGCAAGTCGCCCGTGCAAGCATTGATCTATGTCAATAGTCGCGCGGACGGCGGATCACGGTGGCTTGCGCGCGGCCGAGCGTGGCGCGGTCGAGGGCGCTTGTCAGCAGGCTGATCACGTCGTCGAGGGTGCGCGAGGTGACTTCGACACGAAAGGTCACGCGCTCGTGTTGCTGGTCGACGGTCATGACGTAGAGGCGCAGATCGTCGCCGAGGGCGGTATGCAACGCGCGCCGTCCATGTGCCGACGAAGTGCCGGGCACGGTGACGTCGATAATCACAAGCGGAACGACGACATGCGTGCGGCGGGGAAGGCGTGATTCGCGCGGTGCGCGCGGGACGGAGACTTCGGACGTTGCAACGGACGTGAGCATCATGATTGCGCCGATTCGGCGAGGCGGCGCGCGTTGTTGACACCCAACCACTCTAGCGGCACGCGCCTCAACGACGCGCAAAAGCTGCCGCGTCGCGAATCAATTTTGTGTTAACGCGCGACGCCTGGCGTATGGCGTATAGCGGACGGCGACTGCTCAGGCCTTGGGCGCCGCAGTGACGGCCTGCGCCTCGTGCACGGCCGCGGCGACGCGCTCGACGAACTCGCGATCGGTGCTCATGAGTGCCTCACGCAGGCCATTCGCGGTCTGCACCATCAGACGATGCGTGATGTCCTGGGTCGCCCAGGTGAGCCAGCCGACCACGATCAGCATCGTGCCGCACACCACGCCGACCGGCGAGCGCAATATCCCGCCGACAATAACGCCCACGAGTCCGACGAGCGAGATCGCACGCGGCAGCGCTTTGTTCTTCTGCACGGTGACGACTTGCACGTCGACGATGTCGCGCAGCGGAAAGACCTGGCCGGCCGACGAGAGTGCGTTACGCGTGACCGACACGCCGCGATCGTTGAAAGGAGTTTCCATCGAGTCCAATGCAATCCGTAGCAAAGGGCGCAGCGTACCAGATCTGAGGTTGACTATTTCCGAAGCTCGTCTTCACACAGTTCGCCAAAGCTCGAACCGCTCGAAAGGTCGGTCTGTATTCAATCTTCCACCGAAAGCTAATCGAAAGAAATTGAATGGACCTGATGCACCCGCCAGGCATTGGCCGAGAACCCGGCCAGGTGCCAGACGCGATCGACGCACGGCGTTTTTCCTACTCCGGCCGGCCAATCCGAAGAACGTCACTGGGTTTGCCCTACTGCAAGTGTAGGGGGGTGACCCATCCCAGGCTCCGTCGCTCTTGTTCAGAATCCAGATACGGACTGATGTAACGACGTAACCAGCCCGCATTCGCAGTAGAGCATGACGTCCAGCGCGTATGGCGCTGGCTGACCCCTGGGACGGAGGTCATATGTTCAGTACCCGCGCTTATCACAGCAGTGTTGCCGCGCTGCTGTTCCTGCTATTTGCAGTTCCTTCGTTCGGCCAGTCGTTCCGGGTGCAATGCCCGCCGACCACGCCGGCGCATCCGACGGCGCTGCCGCCCGGTACGGGGGAGCCCGCCTACACCGGGCCGTCCTACACGGGACAGACCTCCACGTCGACCGGCGTCATCAACGGCGCGGTCAAGTGCCAGCAGATCTCGGGCGGTGATGGTTACGCCACGATGGCGAACGGCGTGCAGACCTACCTGTTCGCTTTCGGCCCGTTGTCCGGGCTTGCCGACATCAAGGCCGGTCTTCCCGGCACCGAGTTCGCCTCGGTGTTCAACGCCGTCGGCGACCCAAGGTCGGACCCGACCTACAACGGTGCGGTCGGCCTCGTGCCTGATCCGGAATCTGTGCCTCCGGGCCAGTTGACCGGCCACGTCGATCCGCGCCCCATCATGGATATCGGCGTGATGAACGGCAACGAGCCGGCGCCGACGATGGCGATCGACGAGGACGACGAGTTCTTCCTCACGCTGACGAACGTCGGGATGATCATGCGCCCCGACCTGTTCGAGCGGCACACGGTGCACTTCCACGGCTACCCGAACGCATCGTCGTTTTATGACGGCGTGCCGGACGCGTCGGTGGCGATCAACATCGGCGCGAGCTTTACGTACTACTATCTCGCGCCGGATGCAGGCACCTACTTCTGGCACTGCCACATCACACCGCCCGAACACTTGCAGATGGGCATGGTCGGCCAGATCTTCGTACGGCCTCGCCAGAACCGCGTTCCCGGCGGTGCGTCGCTGTATAGCTCGCTGCTGCTGCAGCAAAAGGATCTGCGTACGGCGTGTGGCAACGACATTCTGTGCACGACACCGCTGCCGCCGGCGAACGGCGTGGCCCACTTGAACAATAAGAGCGGTACGCCGACGCTGTACGCGTACAACGACGGCGACGGTTCGACCGCCTACGACGTCGAGTATCCGGTGCAGATACACGGCTTCGATCCGAACTTCCACTTCATCGGCATGACGTTCAATCCGGAGCCGTTCACCGACATGAAGGACAAGCTCTTCATGTTGAACGGACGCAGCTACCCGGACACCGTGAATCCGAACCCGCTGTCGACACAGGTCGCCGACGGCACACCGCACTTTTCGCAACCGCTGCCGACGCTGATCAACATTCCGGCGGGCGGCAGGGCGCTGCTGCGGATCTCGGATCTGGACGTCACTGAGTTTCAGACGCTGGCGTCGCTGGGCATTCCGATGCACGTAGTCGGTGTCAACGCCCGCTTGCTGCGCGACATGTCCGGCAACGACCTGACCTACAACACGAACTCGATCACGTTGGGGGGCGGCGAATCGATCGATGTGATCCTCGACGCCAGCGACACGACGAAATATAAGCCGGGTGCGATCTATTACCTGTACACGCCGAATCTCGATCACCTGGCCAACGACCAGGAGAACTTTGGCGGCTTGATGACCGAGGTCCACATTTGCAACGCAGTGGACCCGACCAAGAAGTCCTGCACCTAGGAGAAGAGCCGTGGGACACATCAATCACACCACATGGATCGCCACGCTCGCGCGCCTTGGGCGTCTTGCACGGTTCGGCGCGGCGATGCTCGCCACGCTCGTCTGCATGCACGCGCAAGCCGCCGCGCCCGGCATCACGGGGACGCACTTCGATTTGAGTGCCGAGGCGAACCGTATTACCCAGCCCGACGGCGTGAGCATTTATTCGTGGGGCTATGGATGCCGCACGGCGCCGTCCGGCTTTTCGCCATCCACGATCGCGGGCGCGAACTGTCCGAGCATGCAGATTCCCGGTCCGACGCTGATCGTGAAGCAGGGCGACGTCGTCACCGTGACGCTCACCAATAACCTGCCGGCGGCGGCGGGCAACACGTCGATCCTCTTTCCGGGATTCCAGGTCTGCGCCGCGGTGCTGAACCCCGACGGGACCTGTCCTGCCGCGCTCACCGGCTCGCCGGGATTGCTGACCCGCGAGGCTGCCCACGGCAGCACGGTCACGTATAGCTTCGTCGCGGCGACGCCTGGCACGCATGCCTACTACAGCGGCACGCAGGGCGATCTGCAGATCGAGATGGGCCTGTATGGCGCGATCATCGTTTTGCCGACCTCCTCGCCCGGCACGGTTGCGGTGCCTACTGGTTGTCGCGCGGTCGCGGCGACGCTGCCGGACGGGCAGCCGGACTTCCGCAATGCCGGCGCGGCCTATAACCACAGCGCGGCCTGTTACGACCGCGAGTATCTGTTCCAGTTCTCCGAATTGGATCCACGCATCCATGTGCAGGCGGAACAACAGGCGGCGAACGCGTGCACGGCGCCGAACGGCTGCATGACCGTGGAGACGGAGCCCTATCACCCGGCCTATTTCATGGTCAACGGCCGCTCGATGCCGGACGACATGGACCCGAACTACGCGGTGCAGTATCCGCATCAGCCCTACAACGGCAATCCGCACATGCATCCGGGTGAACTGGTGCTGTTGCGGATCATCGGCACCGGCCGCTGGCAGCATCCGTTCCACGAGCACGGCAATCACGTGCGGGTGCTGGCGCGCGATGGAAACATGCTGCTCAGCAAGACGGACCCGACCAAGGTGGCCGGACCGCTGCTGTTCACGACGACCACGACGCCGGGCCTCACGATGGATGGAATTTTCTACTGGACAGGCAAGGGCCTGAACTGGGATGTCTATGGGCATAAGCCTGGGGACCTGTACACCGATACTGACCCGAAATATGCGGCTTACGTCGGCAAACCGGTCGTCTGCATTCCGGACGTGAACGGCTATTACACGGCCGACCCGCTCGCGCCGAACTACTACGAGTGGTGCGCCGATCACGGCAAGGCGCTCGAAGCGCATCCGTTCGGCAACGTCGGCAGCGGCGGGCCGGTCACCCTGCCGGATTCGCATGTGGTGACCAACGGCTTCTGGTTTGGTGGCAGTCCTTATCTTGGGCCTGACGCGACCATACGCGCCACTGCGCCAACCGGGACCACGCCGCCGAGCGGGACGATCGCGAATCCACCCGCAACGGAAGCAGGGTTTGCATTCATGTGGCACTCGCATAACGAGCGCGAGATCACTACGAACAACATCTTCCCAGGCGGAATGATGATGATGATGCTCGTCGATCCACAGGTTTTCCTGATTGACGAATCCAATTAGAGGCGGGGAGAAGCGCGATGAGATCCACTCAGTTTAAGGCGACCCTCTTCGCCGTGCTCAAGGCAGGGGTCACAGCGTCCATTCTGCTGACTGCCAGCAGCATATCTTTTGCTCAAGTCGTCAATCTGACGGCGAAGGCGACGACTGCCACGCTGCCCGACGGGCAGGCGGTGCCGATGTGGGGCTACACCTGTACGCCGGCTGCGGTTGCGCCGGCGACCTGTGCGGCGGCAAATTCGGGCGCCGGAGCGAACTGGTCGCCTGTGGTGATCACCGTGCCGCCAGGACCGCTGACGGTCAATCTCACCAATAGCTTGCCCGGTGCCGTGCCGACCTCGCTCGTCGTGGTGGGGCAGTTGGGCGGCGGGCTGGGGACGACGGCGACGAGCATGCCGAGTCCGCCGCATCCGACGCAGACCGCAACAACCTGGCCGATTGCCACCACCGCGAGCGGCGCGACTTTCACGCCGCCCGCGCAAGGGCCTCGTGTCCAGTCGTTTGCAACCGAGGTGGCGACCGGCAAGACTACCTCGCTCACCTGGAGCAACCTCAGCCCCGGCACTTACCTGATCGAGTCGGGAACACATCCGTCGATCCAGGGGCCGATGGGACTATACGGCGTGCTGGTGGTGAAGGCACCCGTCGGCGGCACCGTGAGCTGCCCTGTGACGTCGCAGACGTATCAGGCCTATACGAGTCCGGCTATTTGCTACGACGCCGACGTACCGCTTGTGCTGAGCGAAATCGATCCCGTGCAAAACACGGCTGTCGCAGCGGCGGTGACGACGACAGGCTTCAGCGAAACCCTGGCGTGGTCGGGTCAGCCCGGCGGCTGCGGCGATTCGAAGTCGACGGCGTTCGGCACCTGCTATCCGCCGACCGTGAACTACGATCCGCGCTACTACCTGATCAACGGCGTCGCCTTCGACCGCACCAATCCCGGCGGGTCTTCGTTTGCCGCCACCGCGCCTGTTGCGACAGGCCAGGTGCTCGTGCGTTTCGTGAACGCCGGTTTGCGGATGCACGTTCCGTCGATAGTCGGTGCACAAACCGGCAATCCCGTCGCTTCCGGTTTCTCGCTGATCGCCGAAGACGGCAATGTGTTGCCCGGTAACACGCGAGTCCAGTCGGAAGTGTTTCTGGCCGCGGGCAAAACCTACGACGTGATGATCAACGCACCGGCTACAGGCGCAACGGCGCTTCCGGTGTTCGACCGCGAACTGAGCCTGTCTACAAACAATCAGCGTGACGGCGGGATGCAGGCTTATGTCGCCGTCAATGGCGGCGTGCTGCCGACGGCTGGGGCCGCGAATCAGAATGCGATTGCCAATTCCGCTGCCTACTTCTTTGTCCCGGGCACCACGTTGACCGTGTCGGATCCTGCCAAGGGCGTGAAAGCCAAGGACGTGAATGTTTACGGCGTGGAGGTCAAGACGACGACCACCGGCGGCGCGCTGACGCTGAACCCGGATGGCACGTTCGTCTATGTGCCGAATGCCGGTACGACAGCTGACAGCTTTGTGTATCAGGCCAACGGCAATCCCGCGGTATCGGCGACGGTCACGCTGTCAGCCTGCAGCGCCGGCAACGGTTGTCTGTCTGGCCCGCCGGTGGCCAGCAATGGCGCTTACGTCAGCAACATCGCGTCGCGGCTGCAAATCGGCGCGCCCGGCGTGCTGGCCAATGCCTCGGATCCGAAGGGGCTGCCGCTCACCGCGGCGATTTCGGGTGCTGTGACAGGCGGGACCGTCACGTTGAATCCGGACGGATCGTTCACCGCGATTCCGACGACGCCGCCGGTCGGCAGCACTGCGACTGCCACCATGACGTTCAAATACACGGCAAAGAATTCGCAGAACACGTCGAGCACCGCCGCGACCGTGACGGTGACGTTCAAGGGCGGCAGCGGACTTATCGTCAAGCCGCTGGACGCGCCGAGCACGGCGCCGGGCAAGACCGCGGTTCAGCTTGCCGACTACCGCTGGATCATCGAGGAAGACCGTACCTTCCAGATTGATCCCGCATGCCAGACGACCGCGACAACGCGCCCGGCTACGTGCCCGCCGCTGCCGGTTCCCAGCCTCGGCGCAAATTTCCACACCAGCTACATGCCGGTGGTGGCAGCAGGTTGTGTCGGCAAGGTCGCCTGCGAGTCGGGGCAAACGGTATACGACCCGGCGAGCAACTCGCACTTGCCGGCCGTGTGCGATATCGGCAACGGCGTGTGCCGCACTACGGCTGCGCAACAGGTGCCGGTCAATCCGAGCCAGGTGGCGCTCGATCCGAAGAAGCACTACTACATCTCGATCTTGCCCGGGGACGCCGGTAACAGCTTTGGGAACGGTGCGGGCTTGCCGCAACCGGTTAATCCGGCGAACCCGACCGGGCCGCAGAGACAGTTCGACATTTCCAAAGACTGCCCGTCGGGTCCCGGCGGCGCGGATTTTGCGCCGGGCACGGGTAAGTGCGGCCACACCATGGGCGGCGCCCCGATCGCGCCCGGACAGACCAGCGTCAACGTGCTGTTGCAGGAGACGCCGATGGCGACCGCGAAGGTCTCGGTGTTTGTCTTCGAAGACGACGCACCGGTGAATGGCGAAGTGGACGTCAGTGGCGGCACCGACACGTTCGGTACCGCGCGCGAACCAGGACTTGGCGGGTTCGAAATCAAGCTCTGGGACGACGCGGGCGGCACCGGCGACGCAACCGGACAGATGACCTACGACATGTTCAACATGCCGCTGTCCAATTCCTTGCAGGGGACCATCGATCCGGTCACGGGGCTCAATGCCTGCCCGATTTCGACGGCGACGGACGGAATTGTCGGCATGGTCCCAACGTGTCCGAAATTCGAGTCGGACGGCAAGACGGTGTCGCCGCTCGTCGGCCAGGCCATCATTGCCAACCTGATGCCAGGCCGGTACGGCGTCGTCGCGACGCCGGCAGCCGACCGGATCGGCAGGGGAGAGGAATGGCTGCAGACGAACACGCTGGACGGACAGAAGGCACACGACGCGTTCATCAAGGTCGGTGGGCCGGCGTACTTCCAGGAGTTCGGGCCGGCAGGCTTTCACGTGGCGGTCGGCTTTGCCAATCCGAAAATCATCAATGCTCGCCTGCCGCTCCTTTGCGCAGGTGCGACGTGCACCAGCGGGCTCAAGGGCAGGGTAACGAACCTGCACTACAGCCGTCCGCCGAACGAGAATCTGTATGGCGCCGGCTCGCGTACCTCGCTGAGTTTCACGCAGTGCTATGTCAGCGTCGGCGATCCGGACGGCGAGGATATGGCGTTCACCAAGTGCAACGCCGACGGGACGTTCAGCTTTAGCGGCTTGCCCGCAGGCACGTTCAGAATCACGATCTTCGATCAATGGAACGATCAGATCGTCGACGGGCTCGCGACTGCGGTGCAACTGGCGACCGGCCAGACTGTGGATGTCGGGGATCTTTCGGTGCTCCAATGGCACACGAATCTCTACACCCGGACGTTCATGGACACGACCGGCTCCGGCGTCTCGCAGACGAGTTCGCCAGGGCTCCCGCTGGTTCCGACCAATATCCGCTTCCGCGACGGCAGCTATTCGAACTTCAACAACACGGACCTGAACGGCTATGCGTCGTTTAACGAAGTGTTCCCGCTGTTCAACTGGTACGTCGTCGACACCGACGAAACCCGCTTCAAGCAGACTGGCGTCCACGTGGTCTACGACGCCGGCGGCCCGCCCGACGGCACACCCGGCGGCGGCACCTCGACCATTGCGGCCAACTACGCCAACACTCTGGAATCCGCGACGGCGCACCTGCCCACGAACCTCCGGGTACCGGGCGCGGTGTATTGCAACGACGCGGACTGCAAGGACCGTACGGGTTCGAATCCTTCGACCGGCAGAGTCGATCCGCCGTGGGTGACTACGATGGGTTGGCAGGGCTTCTCGGGGCAGAGTTCCTTTATCGAGTTCGGCAAGGCGCAGTTTGGCGCGACTGAAAACGGCGGCATCCGGGGCGAAGTCATCTACGCGTCGACGCGGCCGTTCGACGATCCTTCGCTGCTGATCCACACAAAGTGGACGCCGGACGTGCCGAACGTCACGGTGAACCTGTATCAGGAGGGCGTCGCGGCGGACGGCACGACCAGCCTGACGCTGGTGGACACGACCAAGACCGCTAGCTGGGATGACTGGGCGCAGGGCTTCCGCTCCGACGGCGTGCCGAACATGAACTGTCCGGGACAGGAGACCACTGACCCGTTCTTCTTCACGTTGAAGGACACCCCGCAATGGCTCGACGCGCAGAAGCGTGCGTTGCCGGCGCATTCGCAGTTCAAGTGCTACGACGGCATGCACGCGTTCAACCAGTTGCAGCCCGCGCCGTACGACGGGATGTACAAATTCCCCAGCGTGACGGGCCGGAGCACGACGACCGGCAAGCCGACCGCGACGAACTGCACGGTCTGTGTGGCCAATCCTTCGGGCGACGGTACGCAGATGCTGCCTGCCGGCAAGTACGTGGTCGAAGTGATCGTGCCGCCGGGCTACGAACTGGTGAAGGAGGAAGACAAGAACATCCTGATCGGCGACAACTATATTGCGCCGGTCACGCAGCAGTTCGCCGGCATCGGCGCCATCTTCATCCTGCCCGACCAGGCTGCGGTGAACTCCACCTATAACCGGAACAATCCGCAGAATCCGACCCAGGACCTGGGCTCCACCACCTACTCGCGGGGCGAGGGCGACACGGGCAGCATCGAAACCTCCTGGCCTTGCGTCGGTGAGCTGCGCATCGTGCCCGACTACATCAGCTTGTTCCCGGGTTCGCAGGAAGTCGCGCCGTTCGCGGGCGCCTCCCGGCACCTGTGCGACCGCAAGGAAGTTAACCTGACGAGCCAGTCTACAGTGCTGACGAAGTTCTGGATCTTCAGTTCGACGCACGTGGCCGCGCACTACACCGGCTTCATGCTGGATGACTTCTCTTCGGAGTTCGATCCGTATTCGCCGCAATTCGGTGAAAAGTTTGCGGTGCCGAACGTGCCGATCTCGATGAAGGATTTCGCCGGCAACGAAGTCGCTCGCACATATACGGATCAATGGGGCATCTTCAACGGCTTGAACTATTCGACCTGGCAGGTCAACCCGCCGAACCCCACCGGCTATGCGCCGACGATGATGGTCGCCTGCATGAACGATCCTGATATGCCCGATCCGGCGCATCCTGGCCAGACGATTCGCGATCCTCTGTTTAACACGGCATACAGCCAGTTCTGTTACGAGATTCCGTTCATGCCTGGACAGACCCAGTACATGGATACGCCAGTGGTGCCGGTCTCGGCCTTCGCGGAGGGCTACAACCAGCCTGACTGCGCGTACCCGGATGCCACGCCGGCGATTTCCAGCGTAACGGGCGACTCGCTCGGCGCCGGCGCGGGACCCTGGGTGAGCGTTGCCACCCGCACGCTGACCATCAACGCTCAGGGCAACCAGCAGGTGCCGAACCATGCCTACACGGGTCCGGCTGCGACCACGGCGCCGTTCAATCAGAAGTTCCTGACGCGTCACTATGGCTTTGGCAGCCGGCCTTCGACATGCCCGGCCATCGGCCCGTGCAAGAACGCCACGATCGGCGGTGTTCCGATGAACAATGTTTCATGGAGCGACACCACGATCACAGGCCAGGTGCCCATCCTGGTCGGCTCGCAGTCGAGCTGCACGATCCAGCAGCGTGGCGTGCTGAATCCCACGTCCTGCGGTGAACTCGTCATCACGGCGGCCAACGGCAAGCGCTCGATCGACACGGTCACGGTCACGATCGGCGGCAAGACGCCAACCTATGTGAATGGCGAGAACGCCACGAGCAACGCGATTCAGACCGCGATCGATAAGGCGACCCCAGGCGACATGATCATCGTCGGTCCGGGCGTCTATAACGAAATGCTGCTGATGTGGAAGCCCGTGCGGTTGCAAGGTGTCGGTGCGACGGCGGTGACCGTCAACGCGAACACCCACCCGTCGGGCAAGATGGACCCGTGGCGCAGGCAGGTGGGCTGTCTCTTCGGCGACGCTTTGAACGGCGGCCTGATCTCGGCGAGCAATCCGTACGATCCGACCGGCACGTATTCCTGTGCGTCCACGATGCAGCGCAAGGTGGATGCGATACCTTTCGAACCCGCCTCCGGATGGGATTTCAACCTCAACGGCAACCTGGCTGAACTGCTGATCGAGCCGACGCTGATGGGCGCATATGAAGGTGCGGCCATTACCGTGCTCGCCAAGGGCGTGAAGGACGTGAACTCGCAACCCGACCCGAACTGCATCGCGAACGGCATTTGCACGCCGCTCACTGGCCCGACCCTGCTCCAGCCGAACCCGCCGGATTGCACGAACTACCCGAGCAACTTCCTGTGCAATCCGTCGCGTATCGACGGCATGACCTTCACCAACAGCTCGCAAGGCGGCGGAGGGATCTTCCTGCACGGCTGGAACCATTACACGGAGGTCTCGAACAACCGTGTCTTCGCCAACGCAGGGACGCTCACAGGCGGCATCACGGTAGGCCAGGTCGAAACTGCCGAAGCGACGATCGCCGCGGACGGCGTGACGCAGTTGCCGTTCCTGCTCAACCAGCATGTGAACATTCACAACAACGCGGTGACGTCGAATGCTTCGTATGGCGACGAAATCAACTCGACCACGCCTTCATCGGCGGGCGGCGTGACCTTCTGCAATGGTGCCGACTACTATCACTTCAACTACAACTGGGTCTGCGGCAACATCAGTGCCGGCGACGGCGGCGGTATCGCGCACTTCGGCTTCAGCTATAACGGCGACATCTCGCACAACTGGGTGTTGTTCAACCAGAGCAACAACCCGACGCTGCCCACGTACGGTGGCGGCATCATCGCCCAAGGCGTACCGCCTGACGGCACGTTCTGCGAGAACTCGACGGTGGACATCGATTGCGCGCCTCAGCTTTCGGATGGCGTTGGCCCGGGCCTCATGATCGACGGCAATCTGATTGTCGGCAACACGGCGGAGAGCGGCAAGGGCGGTGGGTTGCGGCTGCAGAGCGTCAACGGCACAGACGTGCAACGCAGTCCCAACAACTCGAGCGCGTGGTATCAGGTTCGCGTGACCAACAACATCATCGCGAACAACGTGGCCGGGTGGGCAGGAGGCGGTGTCTCCCTGCAGGATGCGGTAGCCGTGAACTTCATCAACAACACGGTGGTCTCCAACGACTCGACGGCGTCCGCTGGCGTGCTGTTCAACACGCCCGCGGCCACGCAGGCCAACGTCGGGCCGCCGAACTGCACGACGGTTGGATCGGAAACGACGTGCTCTCCGATCACGACGTCGACATTCGAGCCGGCTGGGCTGGAGACCGCGCGCCACACGGGGAACTTCATCGTCGCGTTCACCAATCAGAGCGTGGCATGTCCGGCGGGGTTGCCCAACTGCACGACGTTCTCGAACCCGGTGCTGACCAATAACGTGTTCTGGCAGAACCGCACGTTCTATATCACCGTGGGAGGAAAGAATCCGAACATCGCGGGCCTGCAGAACGCGGTCACGTTGAACCCGTCGTTGAATCAGGCAGGGAAGGCGACAGGCTTCTGCGATCCGAACGCAGTCTATTGGGACATTGGCGCGTTCGGCGACACCTCGGCCAGCAGTCGTCAAGCGGCTTTGACGATGCACCCGCAGTACTCGATTCTGACTGACGCCGGTGACTACCCGGGAGCGCACAACAGCAATCTGAATCCGGCGGTGGTGCACCAGTACTGCAATGGCTCGCGTGTGCCGCCGGAAGCGGGCGGAATCGGCATCACGGTACCGCCGGGTATCGCCGATACGGTTCTTCCGAATCCGCTGTTCACCCTGATGCCGTCGGCGACGCCGGATGAAGGCAACCAGTGGATCAACATGTCGTACGGTCCGCTGTCGCTGTTCAACGAAGCGCTCACGTCGGGCATGACCGGCTATAACGTAGTGCTGGGCAACTACTCGATCAATACGGGTTCGCCAGCAATCAATGCCGGCACGGCGGCCGGTGCGCCGAATCACGACATCTTCGGCACGTCGAGGCCGCAGGGCGCCGCCATCGACATCGGCGCGGTCGAGGTCGTGCAGCCAGGCTTGTTGGGCGGCACCCCTCCGCCGATCGATCCGCTCGCATTGGGTGGCTCGTCGACGGGTGGTCTGCTCGGGCTGTTCCAGTTAGTGGCGCCGAAACTGCCCGTCGTGACGCCACCGGTGCCGCCGCTGACCCCGGCGCAGACGCTGCCTGCGGTCATACGGTGAGGGGGCTGTAATGAAACTTCGGTCCCCCTCGACAAAGCCGGCGGTGCTGTTCACGAGCAGCGTGTGGCTGGCCGCGACCCTGGTTCAAGGGGTCGCGGCCCAGCAGAGCGCGCCGCCGGCGCTCACGGCCAGGCACTCGCCGTATTTGCCGGTGAGTGTGTCGCAGCACGCGAAGAACTACTACGGGATGATGAAGGGCATCGATAACCTGAGTGTGCGCCGCACCGCATCGGGCAATCTGATCCGCTTCAACTATCGCGTGACGGATCCGGTGGCGGCGCATCTGCTCGGCGAGAAGACCGCGACCGCCTACCTGTACGGGCAAACGAGCCACGCGGTGCTCGAGATTCCGGTGATGGACAAGGTCGGGCCGTTGCGCCAGACCGGTCCACTTGAAGCCGGGCAGGAATACTGGATGGTGTTTTCCAACAAGGGCGGGCCGATCAAGGCCGGCGAGCGCGTCGACATTTTCATCGGTTCGCTTCATGTCGACGGACTGATCGTCGAATGATCGCGGCACGGTGATTTGCAACACAAATGGGGGAGGTGAATCATGTCCCGGTTTCTTTTGAAGGCGATTTCGGCGGCCTCAGTGGCCTGTGTTCTGGCATCCTGCCCGGTCGCATACGCGGCCTCGGCCGCAGGAACGGCGCAAGCCGCTGCGGCGAGTCATCTTGGTGCGGCGCAGATCGTCGAGCGGAACGTCGCGGCACGTGGCGGGCTTCAGGCGTGGCATGCGGTCAATACGATCACGATGTCAGGGCAGATCGATGCCGGTGGCAAGAAGAACACAAAGCTGCCGTTCACGATGACGATGAAGCGGCCGAACAAGAGCCGCTTCGAGGTTCGCTTCAACGAGCAGACGGCGTTTCAGGTCTACGACGGCGCGCGGGGCTGGAAGGTCAGGCCCTTCCTCGGACGCGACGAAGTCGAACCGTATACCCCTGCGGAGGCTAAATCGGCTGCGGCGTCGGCTGACCTGGAAGGGCCGCTGATCGACTATGCGAGCAAGGGCTCACGGGTGGATGCTCTGGGTATGGAATCGGTGGAAGGGCATCGCGCGTATGTCCTGAAGCTGACGACGAAAGACAATACGTCACGCCGCATCTGGATCGACGCAAGCAGTTTTCTCGAACTGAAGATCGACGGCGAACCACGCAAGCTCGACGGCCGGATGCACGACGTCGCCATCTTCTATCGCGATTACAAGAAAGAAAATGGGCTCGTCATTCCGCACACGCTGGAAACCGTCGTCAGCGGCGTCAAGCCGACGCACAAGCTGACGATCGACCATGTCGTGGTGAATCCGCCGGCGGACGATACCTTGTTTGCGAAACCGCAACTGGCCATGGCCAAAGTGCCGAACCAGCAGCCGCTGGTGAATAGCCACTAGCCGTTATCGTGCGAGGTCCACTGCCATGACACGAATCGCACTGTGGGTGCTCATCGGCTGCCTGACGGCGGCGGTGTACGCGAGCGAGCAAATACCGGAGCACGATCTGAGCGCGGACCAGATCGTCGAGAAAAATATCGCCGCGAGGGGAGGGCTCGACGCATGGCGGAATATCCAGACGATGGTCTGGGTCGGGCACGTGGATAGTGCGAATACACCCGCGGAGGAAATGCCGTTTGCGCTCGCGCTGAAACGTCCGAACAAGACACGCTTCGAGGTCACCGTGCTCAGCCACCGGGCTGTCCGGGTATTCAACGGCAAACAAGGCTGGAAGGTGAGCCCGAGCGCCACCGGCGGCGGCGAAGCGCGGCCGTACACCATGGACGAGCTGAGTTCAGCGCATGACGAGCAGGTCATCGACGGATTGCTGATCGACCATCAGGCGAAGGGTGTCGATGTCACGCTCGACGGTATCGACAAGGTCGACGGACACGATGCATACCGCCTCGGCGTGAAGTTGCCTTCCGGTGTGACCCGTCATGTGTGGGTCGACGCGCAGAGCTTTCTTGACGTGAAGTACGACCGCGTGGCGCGGGGCCCTCGCGGGCCGGTCACAGTGGAAGTGAAGTACGGCGACTACAGGAGCGTCGACGGTTTGCAGATACCGTTCACGATCGAAAGCGGCGCAGCGGCGGCCGGAAAGGGTGACAAGCTGATGATCGACAAGGTGACGCTCAATCCGCCGCTTGACGATGGGATGTTCACGAAACCGGGCTCGCAGGGCCGGCGCAACTCGGTGTCGGTGAATGCCGATGCGTCGTCGCCCGCTCTGAGCCGGCCGGGCCCCTAGCCATGGACTGCGCCCGGGTCAGCCGAGGAGCCAGCGCTCGGGTGCGATGGCTCGCGGCGCTCGCGCTCGTTCAATGGGCATTGCTCGCCGCGTTGATTGCGCCGGTAGGCAAGGCGAACGCTGCCCCCTCGTCGCCGCCCGTAACGACAGCGAACACGGGGGAGGCGATCTTCCAGAAAGGCGTGCTGGGTTCGGGCGAACCGCTTGAAGCGATGCACGACGGTGGCGTGAACCTGCGAGGCGCCGCCGCGGCCTGCATGAATTGCCATCGGCGCAGCGGCCTTGGATCCAGAGAGGGGAATAACAACATCCCGCCGATCACTGACCGGTATCTGATCCATGCTCGCGTAGAGAACCCCGACGAGTTCGACCTCCCGTACATTCCCGGCATGCGCATCAATCGCGAGCCCTACACCGATGCGACGATCGCAAGAGCAATACGCGAGGGACTCGATTCGGAGGGCAAGCCGCTCAGCAATCTGATGCCGCAGTACGCGTTGAACGACACCGACATGGCAGCGCTGATCGGCTATCTGAAGCGCCTTGATCGACGCAGGCCAGCAGGTGTGACGGACACGGTGCTGCACTTCGCGACGATCATCACACCGGATGCGGACCCGGTGAAACGGCGTGGCATGCTCGATGTGCTCAAACAGTACTTCGATGACAAGAACGTGTTTCCGCTTGGCGCGACGCCGCCGTTACGCGCGTCGCACAAGATGATGTTCATGGTCAATCGTCGCTGGGAGCTGCATGTGTGGGAGTTGAGCGGACCGCCGTCGACGTGGCATGAACAGTTGAAGCGCCTACTGGTGGAGCAGCCGGTGTTTGCGGTGCTGTCGGGACTCGGCGGCAAAAACTGGGCGCCGGTCCACGAATTCTGCGAGCAGGAGGCCGTGCCGTGTCTCTTTCCCAACGTGGAAGTGCCGGTTGAAACCGACCAGGATTTCTATTCCGTGTATTTCTCGAAGGGCGTACTGCTCGAGGCGGAGTTGCTTGCGAGGCGGATTCTCGATGAAGCCCATGGCAAACCCATGCAAGGAACGACAAGGGTGTGGCAGGTCTATCGCACAGGCGACAACGGCGAACGGGGCGCACAGGCGCTTGCCGCCGCGTTGAAGGGCCATGGCATCGCGGTGTCGAGCCGTGCTCTTGCGCCAGGCGACAGCGTCGCGCGCTCCCTGCACGGAATTTCGCATGGGGACGTGCTGGTGCTATGGCTGCGTCCGCCCGACGTTGCGGCGCTCGGGCATTTGCCACCGCCGTCGGACACCGTGTTCATGTCGGGGCTGCTGGGTGGGCTCGATAGCACACCGTTGTCGGCAAGCTGGCGCGGCGTCACGCGCCTCGCCTATCCATTCGACTTGCCGGACGGACGGCGTGTCCGTGTCGACTATGCATTCGGCTGGTTCTCGATCCGCAAAATCCCGATGGTCGCCCCGCAGGTCCAGGCGGACACTTATCTCGCGTGCGGTCTGCTGGCGGAGACGCTTGGTCATATGGTCGATGCGTTTGAGAGGGATTACCTGATTGAGCGCATTCAGGACATGCTTGAACGCCGCATCCTGACCGGCTACTACCCGCGCCTCACGCTGGCGCCCGGACAGCGCTTCGCGTCCAAGGGCGGCTATATCGTCCGCTTTGCCGAGCCGGACCGAGTCAGGCTCGTTGCCGACGGGGCCTGGATGGTGCCGTGACGATGTCGTGAGACGAAGCGTGGACTGGCGCGCAAGAAATCACGAGACGCCATCGCCCGCGCGGCCGGGCGTCTCCCCTACCGCAAGAATAGGACGTTGACCCATGTCGTTTCCTGTCGACGGTTTGCACAATATAAACGTGGCAAGGGGGCGCGAATGCCTCACCGGAATGGGGCACCGTAGTCGCGAGACCTTCTTCTCATTTCGCTCGTTGCCGTCAGGCGCGACACAGCAACGCAGTCATTGAATTTTTCCGCCGTTGGCAAATGTGTGAAGCACGGCGCAGGGAGAGATAGCCATGGCAAAGACTATTATCAGTATTCCTGCATTTAATCAGATGCTTCGCTGTGGTTGGACGGTGGCCTTCGTGGCGCTTTGTCTGTTCCAGGCTTCTACCGCACACGCTCTGCCTATATTCGCACGGCAAACAGGACAAAGTTGCATTGCGTGCCACGCCGGCGGTCAGTTTCCCGAGCTCACGCCGTATGGGCGCATGTTCAAGCTGAACGGATATACGCTCGGCGAACGCACCATCCCGCTCGCCGTGATGGGAACAGTCGATGCGACCAAGACCCGGCACAACAACGACGCTAACGGGAATCCCATCTCGCCCAAAGACGGCAATCTGACATGGGATGCGGCCAGCATTTTCCTCGCCGGGAAGATCACCGACAAGATCGGCGCGTTCGCTCAATATACCTACACGAACTACGATCACCAGAATGGCGACGGCAGGTGGATCGGTAAATGGGCATCGGACAACACCGATGTCCGTTACGTGGAACGGATCATCGGCGAAGCGAGCGATTTCATACTGGGCGTAACGTTGCACAACAACCCGACTGTGCAGGACGTCTTTAACACCGCGCCTGCATGGAGCTACCCCTACCTCTCTTCGTCGACGAGCGCGGTTGGGTCTCCGGTGTTCACGCCTCTCATCGAGGGCGCATTGGCGCAGCAGGTCGTCGGCATCGGCGGCTACCTGTACTGGAACAAGATGGTGTACGCGGAACTGACCGCGTACAGCACCGCCGACGGAATCTGGTCGTTTCTGAGTCATGGCAGCAAGGCCGGAGACCTGGCCCACCCGCAGACCTATCTGAAAGGCTACAACCCGTATTGGCGCGTTGCGCTGACCCGCGAATGGGGCCCGCATAACATCATGGTGGGGACGTTCGGCTTGCTTGCCGATGTCTATCCCAACGATCCAAACGCTTTCCCGATCTTCACGCAGGGTGTGACCCGCTATCGCGATATCGGTGTGGATGCGCAGTATCAGTACCTGCTGGAACCGCATACGATTACCGCGCAGGCGCGCTACACACATGAGAATATCAGTGATCCGAATAATTTCGTTTTAGGCGACAGCCAGTCGGCAAATCTCAAATCGATGCTGCTGAAAATGTCGTACATCTATCAGGCCAAGTATGGCGTGAGCCTCGCTTTCTTCAATGTGACGGGCAGCACCGACAGCGTGGCTTACGCCAGCAGCGCGAACTTTTCGCCTGCCACGCAGGGATGGATACCCGAGATCTTCTGGATTCCGGTGCCGAACATCCGGGTCGGCCTGCAATACACGCATTTCACTAAATACCTTGGATCCCGATCCAATTACGACGGCACCGGGCGAAACGCATCGGACAACGACACGCTGTTCGTCTATTTATGGGCCGCGTACTGGTGACGTCGATGCCGGCGTTTCCCACGCAAGTTAGTCGTACTTGCCCCTGGAATAAAAGGAAGGTGCCTTGCGTTTTTGCAGTATCGGCGGAAGCGAGGGCGTTGAAATACGTACTCATTGCGCTGCGCTTTGTCGCGCAGCCTTTAAGGGCGGTAAGCGCAGTCTGGAGGTTCGTGACATGAAAACGTTGGCGCAAATCATCTCCCTTGGGATGCTGCTTGCAGGATCGGGCTGTCACGAAATGGACCGGTCAAGGGCGGTCGATAACCCGGCAGTCGCCGGCAAGACCATTGCTCTGCAGGTCTGCTCGAACTGTCATGGCGTGAACGGCGTTTCGGTATCGCCGGCCTTTCCCAAGCTGGCGGGGCAACGAAAGGAATACATTGTCGATCAATTGACGGACTTCAAGACGCATGCCCGATCAGACCCGAACGCCAAGAGATTCATGTGGGGCTTTACGCACCTGAGCGAGGCGCAAATCGACGAACTTGCCGCGTATTTTTCCAGTCAGAAGCCGGCTCTGGGTGAATCCGGCGACCAATCGCTGATTGGCGAAGGCAAAGCGATTTTTGTGTCCGGGTTGCCGGACAAGGGCGTCGCAGCATGCGTTTCGTGTCACGGCCAGCATGGCGAGGGAATGAATCAGTTTCCGCGGCTCGCCGGTCAACACGCGGACTACATCATCAAGCAGCTATTGGTTTTCCAGCGCGACACCGCTCAAAGACCTCGCGGTGAGATCATGAAGGAGGTCTGCGGCAATATGTCGGAGCAGGATATGCGCGCCGTAGCGGCCTTCGTGGAAGCGTTTCCTCCAGAGACCGAGGCAGCGGCCAACCCGCCGGCCGATCAATGAACAAGTTGACTTGCGTGTCGCTGCGCCCGTGGACGTGGCGATTCAGATTCCAGGCCGTCCGTCTGGTCTGTGCAACGCGGATGCACCGTTGCACGGCAGCGGCACCTGCAAGAACGCCTGCGTCATTGTTGAGGTCGCCTCGGTTGGGGGCTTCAGCGGCGATGTGGCGAACAGTTTGCGCACCGTCTCCCCCCGGCGGGCGCTTTTTTTTCAATCTGCAGTGGAAACTTACGGAGCGAATCGGGACGCGGGCGCTCAAGATAGCAACGGGTTTCCCGGTCACGTCTGGCAGCGCGTTTGTGGGACGGGGACCACTACTGGATGACGGCGCCTTGGGGCGCGGCCGTCGAACGAAGCGCGCCGGGAAAGCAGTCAATTGCGTGCCGACGGCATCCTGTCGACGCGATCGGCGCAATGGAGGGGACCATGAATCTGACCCGAACGTCTCTTGATGCCGGTGCGCCGGACCCGGCGCCCGTGCTTAAGTGGGATGTCTCAAAGACCGCGGCTCAAACGGTGGATCTGCTCGACGAGCGCCCCTTCCTCAAGCGTCTCGGTGTCGTCGACTGGCTGTTCGCCGTCGTGATGGTCGCGGGCGCGGGGTTCGCGCTATCGCGCTATCACCCGTTCATGAACTACTACGACAAACTGGTGCTGTGCCTGGCCGTGCCGGTGTTCGTCGTACTCGGCTGGCGCTGGAAGCCGGTGCGTCCGCTGATGGTGGGCATTGCCGCGCTGTCGTTGCTGGCAATCCAGATCTATCAGGGCGATCTGTCGCGCGCGGATAGCGCGTTCTTCCTTAAGTATTTCCTGTCGAGCCAGTCCGCGATTCTGTGGATGAGCGCGCTCTTCGTCT